>MDTE01029473.1_pt1 | contig 50575 bp, 53 predicted proteins | sample 811231 | NCBI WGS metagenome assembly MDTE01 (sample SAMN05326651, study PRJNA326480) | marine metagenome | isolation source: seawater | place: Indian Ocean: Red Sea | collected 2010 | reverse complement strand
TGCATTAGTGACTGTACTTGAAGTCATAATAATATCGGTTGTTGCTATCGAAGAAGGTACACCAAAAGCGTTTTCAGGCGACAATGTGATAATTGCGCCTTCTGCGATTGTGGTTGCCGCAGTACCTGTTGTGATAACCAATTTAGCGGTAGCACCTACTTCAGGTGGAGTGATAACCATGCTTGTTGTGCCAGCGGCACTCATGGTTAATACGGCTGAAGGAGCAGCCAAAGCTTTTCCTCCATCCCTTACTCCATCTAATTCAGGAGCTACATTGGCTACAGTTTTCTGGCCTGCGAACATGCTCATGCTAACCATTACAGCTAACACGCCTATAACGACCATAGCCATTACAGGAATAGACAGTTTGAAACCTAATTTCTTTGCCATATAGCGTTTTCTCCTTTATAGATTTGATTTATTTTTTGCCCGATTACGAGCATATATATAATCCCACCAGACTATTATCGTCTTTTTGTGTTACTTAAGTGTTACGGAATTTATATTTAACTTAGCTATTAGCAGCCTTGTGTAATCCTTGCAAGAATTCTTCATTAGAACCAGACTTTGAAACCCGATCTAAAACCCTCTCTAAAACATTCGAAGAACCATTATCCGAACTCATGCTAACCATTCTCCGAAGTAAATCTCTCTGTTTCATCACCGAATCTTCAAAAAATAATTCTTCTCTCCTGGTTCCGCTTCGAATGATATCAACCGCAGGGAAAAATCTTCGGTCCGCCAAAGCTCGATCCAAATGAAGTTCCATATTGCCAGTGCCTTTGAATTCTTCATATATTACTTCATCCATACGGCTGCCAGTATCCACAAGGCATGTAGCCAAAATTGTTAGACTTCCGCCTTCTTCTATATTTCGAGCTGCCCCGAAGAATTTCTTAGGAGGATATAATGCTACCGGATCCATTCCTCCGGATAAAGTCCTGCCACTTGATGGAACCGCCAAATTATAAGCACGAGTCAGGCGAGTCATGCTATCCATTAATATAATTACATCTTCTTTAGCTTCAACCAGTCTTTTAGATCGCTCTAAAGCAAGTTCTGCGACTCTACACTGTTCTTCAACCGACTCATCAAACGTAGACGAAAAAACATCACCATGCACCGATCTTCGCATTTCTGTAACTTCTTCAGGTCTCTCGCCAATTAGCACCACCATTAATGTAGCTTCTGGGATGTTTTCTGCCACACTGGCGGCTATTTGTTTCAGTATAGTAGTCTTCCCAGCTTTGGGAGGAGAAACAATCAATCCTCGTTGCCCCAAACCTATCGGAGAAAACAAATCAATCATGCGCGAAGACAGTGAAGATTTTGAAGTTTCTAGAATGATTTGTTTTTCTGGGAATATTGGTGTCAGCGTTTCGAAAGCCATAGCCCTAGAAAACTTGCTATCACTATCGTGACCGTTGATTTGATCAACTCTCACAAGCCCAAAATACCTTTCTCCATCTTTGGGTGGTCTAACCTGACCGCTGACCGTGTCTCCTGTCCGAAGGCCGAATCTCCGTATCTGTGACTGAGAGATATACACATCGCCAGACGCTTTATTAGATGAAACTTGCCTCAAAAATCCGTAGCCATCATCCATCACCTGAAGAATTCCACTTGAAGTCAGGACTAATCTATCATCCTGTTGCGCACTCTTAGAAGCAGCAGATTTATACAGTTTTTTTAAAACATCTTCTCTTATCAATTCTTCATCTGATTTATCAATTTCGACCTCAATTTGATCAGCTATGCCAATCAATTCTTCTTTAGTCATCAAATTAAGTTCAGATATATCAAATACACTTTGCACTGTAGCCATATTTACCTCATTTCTCTATTTTTTAGAGCCAAACCAGTCGTTTAAAAATAATTCCATACCTTTATCTGTTAACGGGTGTTCCGCCATTTTTTTTATGATTCCAAATGGAACAGTAGAAATATCCGCTCCTATTCGTGCTGCCTCCGAACAATGAAATGGATGCCGTATACTAGCTGCCATTACTAGCGTTTCAATACCATGCATTCTGTAAATATCTACGATTTCGCCAACCATTGCCATCCCGTCTTGAGCGATATCATCTAACCTGCCAACAAATGGACTTACCACAGTAGAGCCTGCTTGAGCCCCTAAAATCGCTTGATTAGTAGAAAAGCACAACGTTTGATTCGTATTAATGCCTTGATCAGATAATTTGTGTATAGCTTCAAATCCGGCAAGAGTACTCGGGATTTTCACCCAAACATTATCAATCCAATCCGCTATCTTTAAACCTTCTTCAATCATGTCTTTGGCTTCAATGCTTACTACTTCTACAGAAATGGGACCAGATATCACTTTTGCGATTTCTTGAACTGTTTTCTTATAGTTTTCAGGATCAGATATTCCTTCTTTTGCAGCAAGAGATGGATTTGTAGTGACTCCTGAAACCACACCTAATTCTGCGGCTTTATAAATCTCTTCAACATTTGCAGTGTCTACAAATAATTTCACGTTTCTACCTCATTAAATGAATATTGCGCCCCTTCACGCATTGTTTGCTTTACAGCGTCCAAAAATCCTACAAATAATGGATGTGGTTCCGTTGGTCTTGACCTAAATTCCGGATGAAACTGAACCCCAATCATAAATTCATGTTGCGTAGATTCAGCAATTTCCACTAATGTTCCGTCTGGAGAAAATCCAGCAAAACACATTCCAGATTGCTCCATAGCTTCTCTATATGCATTATTTAATTCGAATCTATGTCTATGTCTTTCGTTTACCGACTCTTCTGAATAATATCCATAGGATTTAGATTCAGGATCTAATGTGCATGGATATTGACCTAGCCTCATAGTCCCGCCTTTATTCGTTACGTCAATTTGGTCAGGCATCACATGAATCACAGGATTTGGTGTACCCGGAACGAATTCTTCAGAGTCTGCCTTATACAGATTCAAAACATTCCTGCACCATTCAATCACCATTACCTGCATTCCTAGGCATAGACCAAAATACGGGATATTATTAACTCGAGCATATTCGGCAGCCAAAATCATACCTTCTACGCCTCTTTTACCAAAGCCTCCAGGAACCACAATCCCATCAACATCCGATAAATGTTGTTCAGCTCCGTCTCTTTCCAAATCTTCAGAATGAACCCATTTAACATTAATCTTGCGACCAACTCTAAGACCCGCATGCGTCATGGCTTCTTTTACTGACATATAAGCATCTGGGTATTCTACATACTTACCTACTAGTGCTATAGACACCATTTCTTCCAATGTATCCATTTCATCAATCGCAGATGACCATGAATTATTACTCGCAATAGACCCAGGAGGGAGTCCAAGACTTTTAGTTATGCTGTTTCCTAGGCCATACCCTTCCAAAATCATCGGTACTCGATATACATTATCTACATCTGCTAAAGGTATCACTTCCTGTTTATTAACATCACAGAACAAAGACAATTTATCAATCACAAATTCAGGAACTTCTCCTTCACTCCGGCAAATCAAAGCATCTGGCTGAATACCTATGCTACGTAACTCACTTACACTGTGTTGAGTAGGTTTAGTTTTTAATTCGTTCGCTACATTCAAGTTAGGAAGCAAGGTCAAATGAATAAAATACACATTTTCCCGTCCAATATCGTTCCTCAGCTGCCTTATGGCTTCCATAAACGGTAGTCCTTCAATATCGCCTACCGTGCCCCCAACTTCTACCACCATCACATCAACGTCCAACGATTCCGCCAAGTCAGTAATATGTTGTTTGATTTCGTTAGTGACATGAGGGATGGTTTGTATTGTCCCTCCTAAGAAATCTCCTTTACGTTCTTTTGTTATTAAACTCAAATATACTTGACCTGCTGTAACATTAGATTTCTTATTCAATTCAATATCTATAAATCTTTCATAATGCCCTAGGTCTAAGTCTGTTTCTCCTCCGTCTTCTGTAACGAATACTTCCCCGTGTTGATATGGAGACATAGTGCCTGGATCTACATTGAGATACGGATCCAACTTTATGACAGAAATATTAAATCCACGATTCTTAAGAATTCGCCCTATGGAAGCGACGGTGATCCCTTTCCCTATGGAACTAACAACTCCACCAGTTACAAAAATATACTTAGCTGACATCTTTAATTGTGAGGACAATTCTTGAGGAAAACAAACGTCTCTCCATGTTTGTGTAGGGGATGTCCGGAACACTCAAGATAGATTCTATAGTATCAAAGCGTTCCATTTCAAAGTATAAATTAACTTACCACACAGTGTCAATAAACGTGACGGTCTATCCCTATTGATTACTACTTATTTTGTGAGTAGTATTACCAGAAAGCACAATACTATGTAAGGTGGTCCCATGACTAATTACCTATCCACTTCCTTGATACCCGTTAGAAACAGACAATTTGAAATAGAGCTCATGACCGGAGGGTCAGGTGAACCAATTTTATACATTCACGGCGCTGACGGATTCCCAGCATGGGAAAACTATTTGGACGGTCTGGCAAGCTCGTACTCTGTTAACGTTCCCGCCCACCCTGGAGTTTCAAACTCCACTGGATTAGATGCGTTAGACAATATTTGGGATCTAGTGCTATTTTACGAAGAATTGATGAATGAATTAAATATAGATTCAGTACATTTAATTGGCCATTCATATGGAGGTATGATCGCCGCTGAGATCGCTGCATGTTTCCCAAACAAGATCAAGTCATTAACACTAATATCTGCTTTAGGATTATGGATAGACTCTGATCCTATTACCGATTTTTTTGTCCTTACCTCAGACGATCGTAAGCATCTTCTTTGGCATGATCCTAATTCAGATATAGCTATACAACGGAGCTCAGTACCTGAAGATGCTTCTCAAAGAGCTATAATCAATGTCAACAGAACTATAACACTAGCAGCAGTCGGGAAATTCTGTTGGCCTATTCCTGATAAAGGGCTGAAAAAGCGCATTCATCGTATAACAATGCCTACATTGCTACTCTGGGGAGACGACGATAAAATCGTCCCATTAAGTTACGGTCAATTGTTCAATTCTCTAATCCCTCATTCCACACTGCACGTATTAGAAAATTGTGGCCATATCCCTCAATTAGAAAAACCGGACGAATTTGTCACATCCATAACAGATTTCATAGGGGGCATCTAGAATGAAAATTATACATTTTATAGAATCCTGTCTGGCAGATGAAAACAAATACTTCCATGAATCAATTGAAGAGATCACCTCAAAAGAATTAACGTGGCAGCCATCAACCTCAGCTAATAATATCAACTGGATCATATGGCACATGACCAGGGTAGAAGATATGTGGTTTAATTTTTTCTGTCAAAAGCAATTAGAACTTTGGGAAACCAATGATTGGTTCACTCATTTTAAGCTTCCTACTAGAGACAACGGTTTTGGCCATACAACAGAGCAAATCCAGAATTTTCCATTATTAAACTTGCAAGACCTTCTTAAATATCGAGCTGAGGTTAGAAAATCAACTTTGAAATATCTGACACAATTGTCAGATGATGACTTGATTGCGGTGCCTAGAGATCAGAGACCTGACATGGCGATCTCTGATGTTTTCATTCGAATATTAAATGAGCTCTACCAGCACATTGGTCATATAAATTACATTAGGGGCTTATTCGCCACAGGATAACAAATAAATCATATCTGCATACTACTGATGGTTGTATAATTCTTTCATGACTCTCAAAAAGACCAAAGCAACTTTGATTGCATTAATAACCTTACTAGTTTCGTTAGAGTTTGGCTGCCAAAACCCTAATAATTCTATTCCTGATAACATACAGAATGCTTATTATGACGCCCCTATTCCTAAGGCAGCTGAATTCACCGGAAACATCACTGTAACGGTACCCAAAACATTAGACACATCGAATTTGACTCTAGCACCCCTGTCTCAAAATAGCATAGGGCCGGGAATGATTTACAGCCGACTAATGAAGATAAATATCGATCCCACAAACCCTCGTTCCAACTTGTCGGTAGGGTGTGATTTATGTAGCGATTGGTCTTATGACGAAAATAAATTGATACATTTCACAATTCGCGACGATGTATATTGGCACGACGGTTCAAAGCTATCTCCTGGAGATATAGCAAGCCATTACCTGAATCTAATCCAAGAATCATCCAACGAAACTTTTAACATCCCAATACAATCCATTGATGAGAACGGACCTTATAAATTGACATTTACCACCAAACAAACTGATTCAGATTTCATGATGAAATTAGCGCATACTAAGAGCAAAATCTTTAATCCTAATTTGTGGCATACACATTTAAATTCATCTGAACCCATAGCTGATTTGACGGGTACTGGTGCATGGATGAGTGTTCAGGAATACCCAGATAGTAACGACTCAATAACATTAATCCGTAATCCAGTATATTTTTCTCACCAAAAACCATTATCCCAAACCATCTCGATCAATTATATTGATAATTTATCTATAGATAAGATTAAAGCTATTACAGCGTCAGGGAATACTCACTTTATTCTTAATACTACTCAGTACGGTCACGACACTACAGGTACCCCTTATCAGTCAATAACAAAGTCACTATCTTATGGCGGACCAAGCCTATTTTTTAATATGGCTAAGAAATCCATGCAAAATCTTAAAAAGCGACAAAGTATATTTTTATTACTAGATCCCTGGCAACAGAATAGCAAAAGCGGGCTCACTGACACTTCAGTCGGTATTGGAATCCCGCAAATATTCACCGACTACAGTAGCAATCAGATAGCTATCAGAAAACAACATTTCGATGATCCTGTGTCAGCACAACTTAACATTTCAGATATTGATATTGAACAACAACTCAAAATAGGAGTAATGGATTCACCTCATCCATACAACCACTTGTTAGAACAAATAATTACTGACCTTGAAAGCTCTACGTTCCAAATACATGAAAGTTCCCTATCTCCCGAAAATTATGTTAGCGAGATCACCAACAAAAACTCTAACTTCGATATCCTGCTCGGTTTAACACCTCCAGAAGAATTTATTAATGATTACCTATTATCCACTCTTCATTCAAGTAGTGACTTTAGTTTCAGTAATACAGCAGACACACAACTCAATGAAATGATCGAACTCCAAACAGTGCAAACCGATGAGCTATTAAGATCCAGACAACTTCGAGATATCCAAAACCACGTTTTGGAACAAGCCTATATGTATAATTCCGCTCCGCTGCAACATGAGTGGATATATCACAATTCAGTACGAAATTTTTTTCCAAACGATAACTTAGGTGAATATTTATACTGGTCGGAGGTTTGGATAGATTAATGAGTGCTCTCAATTAAATTTAACAGAGCTCTCACTGGCAACAGTACACATTTAAGTCGTACCGGATGTTGTCTAACAACTCTTAAATCTGCCAGCGTAGACAATTCAGAATAATCTGTGTCTTCTTCATTTTTTAAAAATTTTTCAAATATGTCCATTTGAAAAGGTAATCTATCAACGTCTTTATCTTGTACATACACACTCAACATTGACGATGCAGCTTTGATCACGGTACATCCTTCGGCGGTTGCAGATACGTTTGTTATAACCCGGTTTGAAGATAATTTGACTCTAAATTCCACCTTGTCCCCACAAAATGGGTTTATTTCTTGCCGGGCATAATCATACTCTTCAATTTCAACACTATTTCTAGGGTTGCGAAAGTGATCCATGATCACATCTTTATAAATGTTACTTAAATATTCTTCGGATATATCACTCATTGATTTACCCTGATTATTCTGTTGACACAGGGTCTTCAGAATTCTCAAGCAAGGACTTGAGGGCATGCCATGACAACATTGCACATTTAATTCTTACCGGGAAGTCAGTTACTCCAGACAACATTTCTAAATCACCCAGAACTTCCAAGTTAAGTTCTGCATCGGGCTCAGTTAACATTTTACGTACTTCTTCGAAAACTAAATTCGCTTTATCTATACTTTGTCCTTTAATAGTTTCAGTCAACATTGACGTTGAAGCTCTAGAAATAGCACATCCAGATCCTTGAAAACTGATGTCACTTACAATACCATCTTGCATGTCCACATATAGCTGAATTCTATCTCCGCAAAGAGGGTTAAAGCCTTCTTTATAATGTGTATGAGGATCAATTATTTTGAAATTTCGTGGCTTTGAATTATGCTCTAACAAAATTTCTTGATATAAATCATTCAGTCCAGACATAACACTCTCGCGCTCTTCTTTTAACCGAAAATCTCTGACACTCTATCCACTGACAATATAAGAGCATCTATATCTGATTTGGTGTTGTAAAACGACACAGAAGCTCTAGCGGTAGCGGGTATGTCAAATCTATCCATTAATGGCTGAGTACAATGATGGCCAGTACGTATAGCAACTCCATCAGAATCTAATATGGTTCCAATATCGTGAGGGTGAGCACAGTCCATCACAAAAGAAACTACTCCTCCGAATTCCTCAGCTTCCCCAATGATATGGACCCCCTCCATTTGCTTCAATTGAAGCCTAGCATATAGTAATAATTCCTTTTCATAGTTAGCTATATTATCCATACCCAAAGACATCAAGTAATCAATAGCTACTCCTAACCCAATTCCTCCTGCTATATTTGGAGTCCCTGCTTCAAATTTATACGGAAGATCATTGTATGTTGTATGCTCGAAAGAGACACTACTAATCATGTCTCCCCCTCCTTGATAAGGTTTCATGTTTTCTAAAATATGTTTCTTACCATACAAAATTCCTACTCCTGTAGGACCACAAACCTTATGCCCGGAAAATGCAAAAAAATCGCAATCTATTTCTTGGACATCCACATCCAAATGAGGTGCTGATTGTGCTCCATCTATCAGAACTACAGCTCCTTTTTGATGAGCCATTTCAGTAATCATTTTAACCGGATTAATAGTTCCCAATGTATTAGATTGATGGACTATGGACACAATCTTGGTTTTGTCAGATAGTAACGCTTCGTATGCATTCATTTCCAACACACCGTCATCATCAATAGGAATAATCTTCAAATTGGCACCAGTACTTTCACAAATCATTTGCCATGGAACGATATTAGAATGATGTTCCATAGTAGAAATGATCACATCATCTCCTTCGGCCAAGTTAGCCCTACCATAACTTTCAGCGACTAAATTGATACCCTCGGTAGTACCTCTTACAAATACAATTTCTTCAGATGACTTAGCATTGATGAAACTTCTGACTTTATCCCTACTTTCTTCATATTTATCAGTAGCTATTTGGCTTAAAGTATGTACGCCTCTATGAATATTAGAATTATATTCCCGATAGTAATCTTCAATTGCTTGGATTACACATACTGGCTTTTGAGTTGTAGCTCCATTATCAAGATATACTAGAGGCTTGCCATTAACCAGTTGCGATAATATTGGAAACTCCTGCCTGATTATCTCTACAGAAGTTTGACCAACATATTCTTTGAAGTCTTTTTGATTCAATTGACCTACCCTAAATTCAAGATTGCATCAGGGATAGATTCTTCATAACACTTGTCTATATATTCCATAAACCCAGTATCATCTATTTGCTCAATTATTTCCCTTGCGAAAGCCTGAATTAAAAATTTACTCGCCGTTTTCTCGTCCAGTCCTCTGCTGCGCATGTAAAATACCGTATCGTCATTAATACTGCCTGCTGTCGCCCCATGGCCGCATTGAACATCATCTGCATAAATCATCAAACTAGGCTTACTATCAACTTCAGCACCTTCCGATAATATAAGATTCTTATCGGATTGAGTCGCATTGGTCTTCTGTGAATCTTTCCTTACAAGCACTTCCCCACCAAAGACAGCCCTAGACTCTCCATCTAAAATACCCTTGTAGGTAATGTTGCTATAACAATTTGGTTTAGCATGGTCTATATTGATTAAATTATCTATATGCTGATCGCCGATCGTCAAATACAGACCCACCAAATCACACGCAGCGTCGTTCCCGTCAAGTAGAACGGATACTTCATTTCGTGCTAAATCTGAACCGTTTGAAAATGTCGTAGATTTAAAATTACTCCCTTCTGATTGATATATGTTTGTGACGCCCATATGAACCGACTTTAAGCTTTCAAACATAACACGGTTGTGAGTCACATTTGCACCTGCGCTCAATACAATTTCAGTAACAGAATTGGTAAAATGTTGATTTATATCCTGACTGAAAAATGCTTCAGTAATGCATATCGTTGAATTCGCTTTGGCATTGACCAACAGTCTAGGATAGCTAGCCATTTTTTCCGTGCCTGTACTGATGTGAATAATTTCGACTGAAGTGTCTTCATTATTACCATTTGTTTCTATATAAATCCCATCTTCAAACAAGGCGGAATTTAAAGCTACGAATCCATCAGCATAAGACGCATGGCAGCTCAAATTATCAATAACAAATTTCGATCCTGTTTCAATACATTCATTCAATGATGATATTTGGACGTTTGGATTTTGTTCCGATTGTAAGATTGATTCTTCTAGAAGCACGCCATTTATTACTATGATTTTGATCCTATTTGGAAGATCAAATCCCAAATCTCTCCGGATTTGATCTTCTTCCATAGAAATTCTATGAATTCTATATGTTTCATTTAGCACAGGATTTACATTTGTGTATTTCCATTTTTCATTGCCTTTTCTAGCAATAGGCAAACCTACCTCGCTAAAAGCCTCCCATGCTCGAGTTTTAAATTCTCTCTTTAATTTGGAAGAATTTCGTAAAGTTTCTTCATAGTCACGTGTGTAAGATTCATATCTCGCATCAATTTGTGTCAACGCCAAACCCCTTTTTGCTATTAGTCACCCTTAACCCAATCATAACCTTTAGCTTCTAATTCCAAAGCTAATTCTGGGCCTCCTGACTGAACTATTTTCCCATCAAATAACACATGCACCTTATCCGGAACGATATAATTCAGCAATCTTTGATAATGAGTGACTACTAACACAGCATTATCTTTATTTCTAAAATTATTAACCCCATCAGCAACAATCCTAAGAGCATCAATATCCAACCCTGAATCAGTTTCATCCAAAATAGCCAATTTGGGGTCTAGAAGAGTCATCTGCAATATTTCATTTCGCTTTTTTTCGCCGCCAGAAAATCCTTCATTCACGTTCCGTTTCACCAAGTCTGGATCAATAGCTACTCTCTCTACACATTGCTTTAGTTTTTGGTCGAACTCTCTTGCAGAATATTCCTCTTCTCCATTATGGGTTCTTATAGCATCAGCAGCAGCTTTCAAAAATTGCCATGCTCGTACTCCAGGCAATTCAGTTGGGTACTGAAAAGCTAAGAAAACCCCTTCTCTAGCTCTATCTTCAGGCTCTAATTCCAATAATTCTTTGCCTTCAAACTGAACTGAGCCTTCAGTAACATCATATTCAGGCCTACCAGCAATGACATTAGCCAATGTGCTTTTCCCTGATCCATTAGGGCCCATTATTGCATGCACTTCACCTGCTTTAATTTCAAGATTTATACCTTTTAATATTTGGGTTTCTTCAATGTTGGCTTGTAAATTGTTGATGTGTATCATACGCGACTGCTAACCTACCGTTCCTTCCAAACTTACTTTCAATAATTGCGATGCTTCCATTGCAAATTCAAACGGCAATTCCTGGAATATTCCTCTGCAGAAACCGTTAATTATCATATAATTTGCCTCTTCTTGATCTATTCCTCTCTGTAAACAATAAAACAATTGATCATCACTCACTTTAGAGGTTGTAGCTTCATGCTCAAGTTGCGCCGTAGGATTCTTAACTTCTATATATGGTACTGTATGGGCGCCACATTGATCCCCAACGAGCAGTGAGTCACACTGAGTAAAATTCCTAGCCCCTTTAGCCGAGGGATTGATTTTAACCAGGCCACGATAAGTATTCTCAGCATGACCTGCAGAAATACCTTTCGCAACAATGGTACTTTTCGTATTTTTACCAATATGTATCATTTTAGTGCCCGTGTCCGCTTGCTGGTAATTATTCACTAGAGCAACTGAATAAAACTCTCCTATCGAGTTATCACCCTGCAATATTACCGAAGGGTATTTCCATGTGATAGCAGATCCAGTCTCTACTTGAGTCCAAGAAATTTTAGAATTGACTCCTGCGGCCTTACCTCTTTTAGTAACGAAATTATAAACTCCGCCTTGACCGTTTTTATCACCCGGGTACCAATTTTGCAAAGTGGAATACTTAATTTCTGCATTGTTTAAAGCGACTAGCTCTACCACAGCAGCGTGTAATTGTGACTCCTTCCTAACTGGCGCGGTACATCCTTCTAAATAGCTTACATAGCTATCATCTTCAGCAATAATTAAAGTGCGCTCAAACTGTCCAGTGTTAACCTGATTAATTCTAAAATAGGTCATAAGTTCAATTGGACATCTAACTCCTTTAGGGATATATGCAAAAGATCCATCACTAAATACTGCAGAATTCAAACACGCATAATAATTATCTGAATAAGGGACAACGGAACCCAAGTAGGTTTTGACTAAATCTGGATGTTTCTGAACCGCCTCACTAATCGAACAAAAAATAATCCCTTCTTTCTCCAGCATCTCTTGATATGTGGTCGCAACAGAAACACTATCTAGCACTGCGTCTACTGCAACTCCTGCCAATTGCTTCTGCTCCTCTATAGGGATACCCAGTTTATTAAACCCTTCTATAATTTCGGGGTCTACTTCATCCAAACTTTTCGGCCCATCACTTTTTGCGGTAGGATCCGCGTAATAATGCAAGTCTTGATAGTCTATTTTGGGAAATTCTACATTGGCCCACTCAGGATGCTCATCAATTTGTTTTTCCCAAAAACGAAAAGCCTGTAGCCGCCATTCCAATAACCATTCTGGTTCATTTTTTTTGAAGGATATGAATCTAACAATTTCTTCATTTAAACCTTTAGGGGCGACTTCTGCATTGATATCAATGGTAAAACCCCATTTGTACTCTGTATCCAAATCTGTTGAGTGTCTTGATATACTATTAGGCGTAGTCATAATGAATACTCTCCGACTTCAGAAATCTGTTGTTAAAACCACGAAAGCCTAAATAGCTTTCGTTATCATTTTTCAAATCAATTTCAAATTGCAGCCTTCAAAGTTAGTAATATTTGGTATATTTAACTAAGCTATAAGCCACTATGTTTTTTGATACTAAGCATTATATAGTAAATTAACAAAATCTGTAACACCATTGAATACAAATGAAACTATGTGATAGTCATACTCATATTGACCAATATAATCCATCTGAGCTCCCTGAAATCTTGGAGAGAGCGATAAGTTGTGACGTGGGTTTGATAATTGCAGCTGGGACAACTTTAGAATCTAGTATAAACTGCATAAAGTTAAGTGAACAATATCCACTTATCAAATCGGGTGTGGGGATACATCCTACTGAAGTTAACGAGAAACTGAGCAGCACAACAATAGAATCCCTTAATGAACTAGTGGAGCAAAACGATAATGTAGTTTGCATAAGTGAAACTGGAATGGATTACTTGCCTAATTCACCAAGCAAAAAAGATCAAGAACACGCTTTTAGAGCACAAATTCAAATCGGAATAGCAAATAAGAAACCAGTCATCTTCCATTCACGTGAATCCCACGAAGATGTTTTCAGGATATTGAAAGAAGAAAATGTTCATCTGGTTGGTGGAGTCATGCACTATTTCCAAGGAAACTTAAAAAACGCTCTTACAGCTATAGATCTTGGGTGCTTTATTTCAATAGCGCGACCTATACTACGCATACCAGAACTGGAACAGACTATCAAAAATATCCCTATAAGCAACATTGTTTTAGAGACCGATTGCTATCCTCAACCCTTCAAAAAGCACCGTTCAAGCTGGACCGAACCCCGCCATCTTGTAGATATTGCGAGCAAAATTGCTGAAATAAAAGGGGTGACTTTCGAGCAAGTCGTGACTACTACGACTAACAACTTAAAATCAATTGTCGATTTTTGATACAATGATCAAATACAATATGGGGGAACATGAGTATGGTAAGTACTAACACAAAGTGCCAAATAGCTTTTAAAGAATGGGCCGTTGCTGTTGATGCTCTGACAGATGGCAAACAAATTATGTTATTAAGAAAAGGGGGCATCAGTGAAGAGTCCAAACATTTCACTGTAATACACAATAAATTCCTTCTCTACCCCACATACGAACACCAATCAAAAGATTTAATAAAACCCGAATTTCAAGACGAATTAATCAAATATCAAAATTCTACCACCATACAAGATCCTGTAACTTTCAACACATGGGCAGAAGTGATAGAAGTGATAGAACTTTCGGACAAAGATAAGCTAATAAAACTATCCCCTTTCCATATCTGGTCGGATGACTATGCCGAAAGCAGACTGAGATGGAAACCTTCTCTGCCTTTATCAGTCATGTTGCTAAAAGTGCACTCATTAAGCGAGCCTGTATCAGTCCCTTATGATGACCATTTCGGCGGATGTAAGTCATGGATAGAGATGCAAAGCCATTTAGATTTAGAACACAATCCTGTGCTTAGCGAGTCAAAATTGTCACAAACTGTCAATAATATAAAATCCATACTAGTCTAAATTTATTCATCTGAGGGAATATGCAATATAGAACACTTCCTAGAACAAATATACAGGTTTCAGAAATTGGATTCGGAGCATGGACTGTAGCAACAAATTGGTGGGGGCATATTGAGGATAACGACAAAAGACTCCTTCTGGAAAATGCCATTGAGCTTGGTATAAATTTCTTTGACACCGCTGACACCTATGGGGAAGGGTTCGGCGAGGAAGTCCTAGCTAAATACCTAGGCCATAAAAGACACAATATAGTAATCGCTACAAAATTCGGATATGACTTCTATGATAAAACGCCTAGAATAGGGCACCAAGAACGACCTCAAAAATTTGACCCTGAATTCATCCGATTTGCTTGTGAGCAAAGCCTAAAGCGACTAAAAACAGATTACATAGACATTTATCAGCTACATAACCCCAGAATAGACACCATAGAAAAGGATTACGTTTTTGAAACACTAGAAGAACTAAAGCAAGAAGGGAAAATTCTACATTACGGATCAGCACTAGGACCAGATATTGGATGGTACGAAGAAGGAGAATCTTCAATGGTTGAGCGTAACGTAAACACCTTGCAAATTATATACAGTATACTTGAGCAAGATCCCGCCAGAGCATTTTTCCCAATTGCAGATGACCAAGAAGTGGGATTGATTTCCAGGGTGCCTCATGCTTCTGAAGCTCTGACAGGGAAATACACTGAACCTCCTGTGTTTAAAGAAGGCGATCACAGGTCACACAGGCGTATCGAATGGCTAAAATGGGCATTAGAACGGGTGCAGAAAATAGATTTTATACATGGCGAAGAAATAGGACGTACAATTAGTCAGGCAGCGATACTATTCTGCCTAAAGCAACCAACGATAGTAAGTGTCTTACCCAACATAACAACCCTACAAGATCTAAACCATTTTGTTGATGCTCTAGAGTGCCCAATATTTACGAATGAAGAAGATGAAGCAATACTGGATTTATGGAATACCGATTTCAAGTCACAAGGCGAACAAGAACAAAATCTTACCGAAGTATAGTCTAGTGCTGGAATATCCGCCTAATCCACTGACTAAGCACGTTTCTTGGCTGTTTTACGTCAATAATACCGTCGTTGATTAAATCGACATCTAACGAAGATACATCATTAGAAAACAGATACTCTACCGCAGCATCTGTGGAGGTAAATTTAGGCGTGAACCCAACTTCTTCACAGAATTTAGCAGTGGACAATATAAGTGGACGTCTCAAAAATGACCACTCATATCGAGTCAATTTATGAAAAGTTAATATCCGAACCAACACACTCATCAAAACAAATGGGATATGTTTTGGAAACTTCCATGTCTTACCACCAGTAATCTCTAATATCTCTCGCGGGTATATAACACCTAAGGAAGCTACATTGTATATACCTCCCACTCTGTCTTTTACAACCTTAATTATAGAGTCAATAAGATCATATTCATGTGTGAATTGCATAGGTAGTGACTTCGCAATACCTATACGCCGCCAGCTATTCGATTCTAATACATCTAGGTCTCCTGAGGAGGGTCCTAAAACCGTTGCAGGTCTCAACAGAGTCAAATTGATATGGGGATTATCTACAATATAATCCTGAAGCCTATTCTCTGCGATTCTTTCATTGCAAGCATCCGTTGGGAAAAAGGTGATATCAGTTTCGGAAAGTGCGTTCCAGTCATCTTTAAAAGGTTTATAAACACACGAAGAACTCAGATAAACCAAATGCTGTATATCTGAATTATCACAAGTTTCTAATAGTGCAGTCATTAATTTAACAGATATTTCCTCATTATGACTAAGCTTATAAGTGCACACAGGTACCCCCAAATGTACCAATACATCAACCTGATGTTCCCGTAAAGCAGAATAATATGATGCCTCAACACTTTGATTTACCACTATCATATTCCTTATCGGAATCGGTTCTAATGATTCACAAATCACCACTATCTTAGAATACAACCCCAATTTGTCTAGTTCCATCAAAAACCTTTCCACATAAGGACTTTTCATTGCAACTATACCCAGAGTCGTATTTCGCTGATCAGTTATCATTTGGTTCGACTCGTTAGAAAATCGATCAAATGACTCATTTCTTCAATTGCCCATTCAGGAAGTTCCAAATTCTCCAAACTCTCCTTTGCTCGTCCAGAGATGTCTTGGATGAACTCCAAAGTTGCATTTTGACTGTCTGTGCTCTGAAGAATTTCCATAATTGAGGCAACATCATATTCATTCAGTTCTGGTTTAGAATATAACTCACTTAATAATAACTGTTCACTCGTTGATGCATTGGCAAACCCATGAATAACAGGATAAGTCTTTTTCTTTCTGTACAAATCTCCGCCAATCGGTTTGCCTATGATTTGAGGATCTCCCCACATACCTAAATAATCATCTCTAATTTGAAATGCTTGTCCCAACAAGAATCCTATTCTGTCAAATTGTTCAGCTATTCCAAGGTTATTCGTTGCGAACATAGCACCCATCATGATCGAACCTTGAATTAATGCGCCAGTTTTACCCGCAATCATATCAAGATACTTCTCTACAGAAACTTGACCTTGCGTTTCAAAAGACACATCATCACATTGCCCTATAATCATCTTCATGTAAGACTCGGTGAGTAATCTGGACAAATGAATCTGGGTGTCTATATTATTCTGTTCATGTACATCCAAAGAAGACACTATGTCACCCAAGGTATGCAGTGCATTACCAGATATAATCGCTTTAGGAATTCCCCATATACGCCATACAGTTTCCCTATGACGCCTTTCAATATCTTGATCTTGAATGTCGTCATGTATTAAAGAAAAGTTGTGGATAAGCTCAATTGAAATAGCTGTATTCACACAGTCACTTATGTTTCCACGCAAAGCATCACATATAAACAAACACAAAGTAGGACGCAAGCACTTGCCCATATTCAATTCAGGATCTATTCTTTTTTGCTCCGCATCAGCAAGCCCAATATGATATGCATGCATATCATAAATTTCATTTTCCTGTTTATAAGGGATTTTTGAAGACAGTCCAGTTTGGATCAAATGGCCATATCTGGCAAACATCTTAGGAGTTGCATTGCCGTCTTCGGCTAAAGCTCTGTTTTTCAAATGTGATCCTTATTTCATACTTCCAATATGTGAAAATCGTAGCAAAACAAATTTTGACATGTCAAGAAACAAATCTATATATCCAGTGTATAATCTAACAATATAATTACTATGGGGTTTATTATGTTAGCAAAAGCATATCTTCTTATCGAAGCAGCTGTTGGGAAAACTAGAGAAGTCGCAGACATATTGCATTCATTAAACGGAATAAGTAATGTAGATGTAGTAACTGGACCTTATGATATCATCGCCACTATAGAAGCAGATGACATGGCTATTGTGGGAGGAATTGTCACAGAAAAAATTCACACGATAGAAGGAGTCGTTAGGACCGTAACCTGCGTAGCAGTGGGACAATAAATAATAACTAACCAGAGAGACAATATTGGACTTTAATTTCACACCTGAAGACCTACAATTTAGAGATGAATTACGAGAGTTCGTAAGCCAAGAATTACCTCCCGACTGGGAAGGACTAGGAAGATGGCCTGAAAACTGGGACTGGGACAAAACAATGGATTTTCGCCGAAAATTGGCTGACAAAGGTTGGCTGACAATGCATTGGCCCAAAGAATATGGCGGGCTGGATGTTTCGCCCATTCGGACTGCTATCTACAATGAGGAACTAGCCTATCTCCGCGCCCCAGGAAGGGATATTTTTGGGGTTAGGATGTTCGCCCCAACCCTAATGGTTCATGGCTCTGAAGAGCAAAAAGCAGAATTCCTTCCTCCCGTGGCACGAGGAGAAGTCCAGTGGTGTCAAGGGTATAGTGAACCCGAATCTGGATCTGATTTAGCATCGTTAAGCACTAGAGCAGTTCTAGATGGAGACGAATATGTTATCAATGGTTCAAAAATATGGACCACTTTAGCGCATAGAGCTGACTGGATTATGTGTTTAGCAAGAACTGATATGGACGCCCCTAAACATAGAGGTATAAGCTTCATACTTGTTAACATGAATACTCCCGGTATCGAAGTTAAACCCATCAAAGACATGACAACTGGCAGTGAATTTAACCAAGTAATCTTTGATGATGTAAGAGTTCCGGCTCAAAATGTGGTAGGAGAAGTAAACAGAGGCTGGTATGTGGCTGTTACTCTATTAGATTTTGAAAGATCCGGGATTGATTACTCAGCAATCGGGAGGCGACTACTAGATGATATCAAAGACTATTCCCAACATACACCTACCAGTGGAGGGAGAAAACTAATTGACCTCTCTTGGGTACAAGACCTATTGGCACAACGATATATGGAATGCGAGGTAGCAAGATTAATGGCCTATAACGTAGCCTATATGCAAGAACAAGGCCTTATACCAACCAAAGAGGCCTCCATCAGCAAGGTTTTTGGAAGTGAAACCTTACAAAAAGTAACTAACTCATGTTTAGAGATTCTTGGCCCCCACGGAACATTAAAAAAAGATGACTCGTACGCTCCTCTACTAGGCAGAATCCAAGAAAACTGGATGATTAGCTTCTCTCATAAAATTGCAGCCGGCACCTCAGAAGTACAAAGGAACATTATTGCAGGTAGAGGACTAGAATTACCCCGAGGTTAAACTGTAGCTGCAAATATTTCCAATTCTTCTGGATCAATCTCTAAATTAGAGTCTTTAAACCTACGCATAATTCTAAAAATGGTCCTGACAGTAACATCGAACTTGGCAGCAGCTTCTTCTACAGTAAGTTCTTCCTTCTGCATAGCCCTGATCACTTTCATGTCTTTAGCTAATCGTTGACACTTCTGAAACCAGACCGGATCATCGTATTTGCATTGCGGTAAAGGGCATGTCAAGCAAGATGTAGATATCTCACAACCCGTATCTTCATAATGAAAGAATTCTTGCGATCCTTCAAAACCTTTTATGTCATTATCAAAAGTCGTCATTCCTCACACCTCCACTAATTTCACAATACCTATGCTCTAATCAACAATAGGTATCAGCCACCAAAATTACTCTTATCGCTACTATGCCTGTTATGTCTACTAACTGCAATAAATATCAATACCTTTTTACTCAAATTTCCCATATATTGCGTATATAAGTGATAAAATCCATATATATGGTAGTTTTCCGATTAATTTGAGGTGGTCTAATGAGCAAATATGAAACAATGTCTTACACTAGAAAAGAGAAGATAGGATATATTACGTTTAATCGACCCAATTCTTTAAATGCCGTCAATTTCCAATTCGAACAAGACTTTCACGATGCTCTCCTGGAATTCGATATGGATGATAAAGCTTGGGTTGCCATAATTTCTGGGACAGGGAGATGTTTTTGCGCAGGTGCAGATATCAAGCAGAAATTCGCTGGCATGACTGACGTACAAAAAGCTACTAGGACTAAAGGTGCTAACCCCGAAAGTTATTTAGGCCGAACAATTAACTGGAAGCCCACTATCGCAGCCGTTCATGGATATGCACTTGGAGCAGGAATGCTCATAGCCGCCGAAAGCGACCTTGTAGTAGCTTCTGCAGATGCACAATTCGGTATAACCGAAACCAAACGAGGTCTACCGGGAGGCCATGTATGGGCAAAAATGAATGCTTTTATGCCATCAAAAGTAATTACAGAGATGCTAATAACAGGTGAACCAATTCAAGCTCAACGTCTTTACGATTTAGGATTCATAAATCGCTTGGTAGATACAATTTCATCTACCTCGCAATCAACGGACAAAAAAGAATCAAGTAACCGCGTACTCGAAAAAGTAATGAAAGAGGCGGAGGAATTAGCTTCTAGAATTGTAGGGACGCCTCCGTTAGCCGCTCGCTCAGGAGTTAGGCTATCTCGCAATCAATGGATAATTCCGGCTATCAATGCGGATTTATATTTACAACCGTTACGATTACACGAAACTGAAGACTTCCAAGAAGCGACTAAATCTTTTGTGGACAAAAGACTCCCAAATTTTAAATCAAAATAAATGCCCGCTATCTACTGTATGCGTTTCTCGCCGCTAACATTTCAGGATGTACCAAATTCCCTTGATTTATTAATGATATAACCTCTCTGTCCAAAAATTCTTTCATTGCTTTATCAAGATTCTTCCGAGCAATATCATGCAAAAGACGCTGATATGGATAGCGCGTCCCTTTCATCGGATCTAATTTATCCGCCAAAAATACAATTTTCCCTACATCATCTATTTCATACTTCCCTGTGGTATGCCAATACACTGCTTCAAAAATTGACTTGTTAAAATGTTTCATGTGTTCTGACAGCATATTAGCTCCCACGGGACCATGCAATAACATAGGGATGTCTCTCTCTACTTGGCATATATGTATACCATACTCTTGAGACATTTCAATCAAAATATGTGGAGGAATAAGCCGAGCAATATCATGACCTTTTGCGGCCAAATATACTTCTCCTGAATTACATTGATAGATATCTGACAACTCCAAAGCGATATCAACAACAGTACCAATATGGCTTTGCATACCCTTAGGCATATGTTCTACAGTGCTGTTTATGAATTTTTCTAGTGAATCCACAACATTAGCCCATGGCGGCTAGTGATTGCCCTCCAAGTAAATGCAAATGCAAGTGAGCTATTTGTTGGCCGGCATCATCACCTTGATTCATCACAATCCTATATCCGCTCTTCGTTATTCCTTCTCTACGTGCCATTTCCTCTGCTACCACAAACAAATGACCCATAATTGGAACCTGGCCAGGCCCTATATATGCTAAGGACTTAAGGCACATCATAGGGATAATCAACAAATGGACTTTTGCCTGGGGGTTAATATCTTTTATAACAATTACTTTGTCATCTTTGTAAATGATATTATCATTAGTAGTGTCCCTAACTATATTACAAAAAACACATTCAGCCATAATCATCCTCTAAATAATATTCAAATATTTCTCTTTATGGTAATGATTGTTTCCATAAAGTAGTTCTTGTGATTTTAACCATCTTGTATGCATTTGCAAATCGTAATCATGAGTAAAACCTATTGCGCCATGCGATTGATGAGCTAATGTGCTAATCCTTTGAGTGGCATCATTGATCCAAGCCTTGGCAAGGTGCGCACTATTACTAGCATCAATATTATTCGATAGAGCCCAGGCAGCTTGATAAGCAACATGCCGACTACCTTCAAGATCGATCGCCATATTGGAACAATGATGCTGAATAGCCTGAAAGGTTCCAATTGAACGCCCAAACTGACTACGTTGCTTAACATAATCCAACGTTATATCCAAACATGCAGATAAACTGCCTGTCATTTGCACGCATTTTGCAATCACTGCCCGTATAAAAGTTCGGTCAAAAAAAACTCCCCCAGAATTTAGTTCTCCTAACATAGAAGTTTCTTCTATAACTACATCATCCAATTGAACTGTACTATTTTTGTCAGATGACATTATATCCATCGGGCGTACAGTCACACCGTTCTGATTCGGATCAACAGCAAATAGGCTTATGTTGTCATTCTCCGTCTTGGCAGGGATTATAATTAATCCTGCTGTATGTGCATATGGTACAAACAATTTATTACCACATATCCGATACTTGCCACCTTCAAGCTGGGCCGTAGTCTGAACATCTTTCCAGTCATAACTGTTGGATTCTTCCAGCAAAGCCATAGTGACTAACAATGTACCTGCACTGATTTGCGGTAACCATTCAGATTTCTGTTGATCCGAGCCGGAATCCAATATTGTCAATGCGCCAAGAATGACAGTGGAAAAGAGCGGTCCAGGCATCAGATACTTGCCTGTGTTCTCCAGAAGAACCGCCAAATCTAAAAAATCCCCCCCTGTTCCTCCATATTCTTCAGGAATTCCAATTCCTGTCCATCCCTGTCCTACAATTTGAGACCAAAAAACATCTGTACATCCTACAGAATCTGTTTCCATTTCACGAACATATTCCATCTGACATTCTTGAGCCAAAAACTCGTCAGAACTATTACTAATCATTTGTTGAAATTCTGTTAATCCAAACTCCATAACTACCTACGCTATTTTAAACCGAATATAAATTCTGATCACAATGAATTCACAAACTTATCTAAATTTTGAATAGCAATATTAATATTCTCTTTAGAATTAGCATAAGATAACCTCACATCCCCCTCTCCGTATCCGCCAAATGCTGAACCCGCTAGTAACGCTACTCCTGCTTCATTAAGCGCCCTGTCTTCAAATTCATTACTAGTTAACCCAGTATCGGAAATATTAGGAAAGACGTAAAAAGCTCCTTCTGGCTCAGGACACCTAATACCTTTAATACTTCGCAACCCTTCTACAATTAAACTTTTGCGTTCAGAAAATTCCTGGGCCATACCCAAAACTTCCTCTTGAGATCCTTCTAGTGCAGAAATAGCTGCAATCTGTGAAAATGATGCTGCGCAAGACACACTGTTGACAGCTAATTTAACTATATGTGGCACTAATTCAGGAGGCATTATCCCATACCCCAATCTCCAGCCCGTCATAGCATAACTTTTTGAGAAACCATCAAGTATTACTGTTCTTTCTTGCATTCCATCTATTGCAGCTATACTAGAATGCTCGCCTGTATATAGGATATCTTTATATATTTCATCAGCCATGACATATAAATTAGGGTGTTCTTTAACCATATCAGCTATGGAATTTAGCTCATCTGAACTAAGAGCCGAGCCACAAGGATTCTCTGGCGAATTTAATATGATCAGACTAGTCTTATCATTAATCTTGCTTTTTAAATCATTAAGATCAGGATGATACCCTGATTCTTCTAATAATTGCATTGGAACCGGAGTGGCTCCTGAAAATTTAATCATTGACTCATAAATAGGGAAACCAGGATTAGGGTATATTACCTCCATTCCAGGTTCAGCAAGCGCCAATATGACATAAAACATAATGGGTTTTGCTCCAGGAGTAACTACAACAGTATTAGGGTCAGTGGTGATACCTCTAACTTTTTCACTGTTGGCTGAAATCGCTTCTCTCAATTGCGGTAACCCTGGGGTAGGTCCATAATGAGTGAAGCCATCCTGTAACGCTTGGACACCTGCATCAACTATATGACGAGGTGTGTCAAAATCAGGTTCGCCAATTTCAAGATGTACTATTTCTTTACCTTGAGCTTCTAAATTTCTAGCCTTCATCAGAACCTCGAATGCGGTTTCTGTTCCAAGCAAACTCATTCTGCTAGCGATCCCCATTATTAAACCTTCCCTCTTGCATCTAATTATTCTTTATTCTTTTACGTTTTCTGTCCTTAGAGACAAACCAAATATATTGATAAATCCTTCGGCAGACTTATGGTCAAATTCATCATCTCTATCATAAGTAGCTAAGGCTTTGGAATAAAGACCATAACCACTTTCCCTTCCTGTCACTGTACATTTTCCTTTGTACAATGAGACCTGCACCTTACCTGATACATATTGTTGTGTGCTGTCTATATAATGATCTAAGTTGATCCTGTGCCTACTAAACCACAAGCCATTATATACAATCTCTGAATATTCTCGGGACACATTATGTTTAAATCTAGCTTGATCTCGGCTCAAGGTCAAATCTTCCAAGGCTTTATGGGCCATATGAAGCACTATGCCTGCAGGTGATTCATATATTTCTCGAGACTTAATTCCGACCAGCCTGTTTTCCACATGATCAATTCGTCCAACTCCATGCTTGCCTGCAATTTCATTCAGTACAACTATAAGTTCGACCCCATCCATTTGATTACCATTCACGGCAACTGGAATCCCTTTTTCAAACTCAATTTCCAAATATTCTTTTTGAGTAACTGAATTTTCCGGAGAGGTAGTCCAAGTAAAGGCTTCTTCAGGAGGTTCCAATCCTGGATCTTCAAGCTCGCCCGCTTCTGCACTCCGACCCCACAGATTTTCATCTACTGAGAATCTGCTATCTTTAACGTTGATAGGCAAGCTTCTTTCATTGGCATATTCGATTTCATCGGCTCTACTCATGCCCCAATCACGGATGGGAGCTATTAATTTGACCTGTGGCATCAAAGCTGCTGCACTGACTTCTATTCTTACTTGATCGTTCCCTTTGCCAGTACATCCATGAGCTATAGCATATGCTCCTTCTTCTTTGGCGACATCAACCAAGCACTTAGCAATCAAAGGCCTCCCCAAAGCAGTCGCTAAAGGGTATTCTTCTTCATAAACCGCCCCTGCTTTCAAAGCAGGCCATATATACTGATCAACTAATGGAGATTTTGCGTCAATAGTTACCGCTTTATCCGCGCCAACCTCTATTGCACGTTGTTTTATCGAATCCAGATCGACCATCCCAAGGTCAATAGTGACTGTTACCACTTCTGCATCATAATTTTCTTTTAACCAAGGAACCGCTACAGACGTATCTAAGCCTCCACTATATGCCAGTACAATTTTATTCTTCATAATGCCTCTATATACCGCTCAAAACAGAGTCTAGTTTTGCTATACACTCATCAACTTCTTCAGATGTTATGTTCAACGGTGGCATAAATCTAATCGCGTTAGGTCGTGGCGCGTTCAACAATAAGCCTGCAGTGTTACATTCAGTGATCATTTGTGCTGATAGATCTTGATCAAATTCCATCGCAATTAGCAACCCTTTCCCTCTGACTTCACTGATAAACCCATATTTTTCTTTTAATTGATTCAATCCATTCATGAAATAAATTTCCATCTCTTTGACATTTTGTAACACTCCACTGCTGATTAAATGATCAGTACCAGCAAAAGCTACAGCAGTGGTTAAAGCATTACCTCCAAACGTGGATCCATGATCACCAGGAACTAGAGCCATACAATATTCTTTAGACAAAAATGCACCTATAGGCAGCCCAAATCCTAGTCCTTTTGCTAATGTCATAACATCCGGTTCAATACCATATTCCTGATATCCAAACAAACTCCCAAGCCGTCCAATACCTGTCTGAACTTCATCTAAAATAAGTAAAATATTGTTCTTATCACACCATTCTCTCACTCTTGGAAGGTAATCGTCTGATGGAATTATCACTCCTCCTTCACCTTGAACCGGTTCCAGCATAATAGCTGCTGTCTTATCAGTCGTGGCATTAATAATTCCGTCAACATCGTTGTAATCAACATGCACAAAACCGGGCAACAATGGTGCAAAATTTTCTTGGTAATGAGGCTGTCCCGTAGCAGCTACTGTGCCTAATGTTCTACCATGAAACGAATTCAATGCCGTAATAATCTCATATGCACCATCTCTATTAAGCATTCCGTATCTACGAGCCAATTTGATTGCCCCTTCATTAGCCTCAGCTCCACTATTTCCAAAGAAAACTTTGTCCAAAGCGCTATTCTCTATAAGAAGCTCTGCTAACTTTAGCTGTGGAATCGTATAAAATTGATTGGACGTCTGTAACAAAGTATCAGCCTGGTCTTTAATAGCTTGAGAGATTACAGGATTTGAATGCCCTAAATTGTCAACAGCCCAGCCTGCAACAAAATCCAAGTATTCTTTACCATCGGCATCCCATACCCTAGATCCCAAACCTTTCTCAATAACAACCGGCTGTCGCCTTACAGTTTGCGCATAATATTTGTTTTCTATTGCTATCCATTCAGAATTATTCATGTATCCTCTCTTGCAACATCTTGTTTGGGTTTACTAAAGCCACTGCCTAAACTTCGGCTAAACATTGCCCAATATCCGAGTACCGATCCTTTTATCGTTCACGCAGTCCATCAAAGAATTAGGGGTCCTGCCATCAATAATATCAGCATATTTAACATTATCGAGGGCCGTTATACATGCACCTAATTTAGGTATCATACCCCCCTTTATCACACCTGAATTAATCAAGTTATTAGCAATGCCTAAATTCATTCTCGGAATCACTCGGCCATTATTATCCATTATTCCTGGCACATCGGTCAAAAAAACCAATCTTTCAGGAGCCAAAGCCTTCGCTATCTCTCCAGCTGAAGTATCTCCATTTATATTCAGTGGAATTCCTGAGTTCTCTGATCCATCATCAGTGTGGACACCTACAGGAGATAACATTGGCATATATCCCATTTCTAGAACCGTTCTTAGAGGTTCATCATTCACCTTAATAACTTTACCAACATATCCAAGATCAGGGTTTGGAATAATCGCTTCAAGAATTCCTCCATCAACCCCACTTATTCCTAGACTCTTTCCGCCTAGCCTATTAACCAATGAAACCATTTCTTTGTTGATCAGTCCTGTTAAAACTGCCACCACAATATCCAAACTAGGGCGATCAGTAACCCGTAACCCGTCTTTGAACACCGGAGATAAATTTTGTTTACTCATCCATTCCGAGATAACATTACCACCTCCGTGCACTACAACGATCTTATACCCTTGTTGCTGCAACTCAATTAAATCTTTAATGGTAGTGTCATGGCTCCCCAAAGTACTGCCGCCGATTTTAACTACCAAATCAATATCTGACACAATCGCTCCATAATCAGGTGTTTTTAATCAGTTCACTTACGTAGTATAAGCACTGTTAATAATCACGTATTGTTCAGTTAAATCGCAACCCCAAGCAGTAGCATTGAATTCACCTAAATTAAGCTGTAGCCTAAAATTAACCTCAGGTTCTTGCATTAGAGCGACGACAGCATCTTTGAAGAACGGGATGGATTTACCAGATTCCATAATACACACCCCGTTCACAAAAAGATCTATAGATTGCTCATTAACCGTCACATCGCTCATCCCTAGAGCCATAAGAATCCTGCCCCAATTCGGATCCGCTCCATATACAGCAGATTTAACCAGATTAGAAGCCACTACAGTCTTTGCTGCTTTCCGAGCATCTTGCTTACTAGCAGCTCCACATACATCTACGGTAATTAATGTTGACGCCCCTTCGCCATCCGAAGCTAATTTTCTGACAAGGTCAGTACATACATATCGCAATCCTTCTACAAACACTGCAGCATCTTTTGAGTCTTTATCTATTTCGGGACTCCCTGAAGCTCCATTTGCTAATACGAGGACAGTGTCATTCGTGCTTGTATCTCCGTCAACAGACAACATGTTGAACGTGTCATCACAAACTTCGGATAATACTTGTTTTAAGAAATCTTTGTTCACCGAAGCATCCGTAGTTATAAACGACAGCATGGTAGCCATGTTGGGATGAATCATACCTGAGCCTTTGGCAACTCCCGCTATCGTTATGGTTTTACCTGCAATTTCTAGAGAAACTGCAATTTCTTTAGGTCTTGTATCGGTTGTCATCATTGCTCTAGCTACTTGTGACCCAGAGGTATCCTCCAATACAATTTTCCCGAGACCTGTGGTTATTAGCGACATAGGCAACTCAACACCAATCACTCCTGTGCTACATATCAAAACATCTTCTATAGCACACCCAATTTTTTCAGATACTTGCCTAGCAATCTCTCTGGCATCTAAGAACCCCTGTTCACCTACACAAGCGTTAGCAATGCCCGCATTCACAAAAATACATCTGGCACTACCATTCTGAATATACTCAGAAGTAACATCAACCGAAGGTGATCTTATTGCGCTGGTAGTAAATACTCCGGCAGCAGCACATTGCTCCTGGGATACAATCAAACCCAAATCGAGTTTATCTTCTGCAAATGTTTTTAGTCCCGCAAAAGTAGCTCCTGTACTGAAACCTTTAGGAGTTGCAATATTCCCTCCAGGAATTTCATTAATCAATTCTGTCATGCGTTTCACTTATTTATTTTATTAACGTCCATTTGAATGACGTACTTTATATTTGAGCCAATTATACCAATAAGTCAATTTAAAACAAAAATGTTGAACTACCAATACCATAATCGTTATAATCAGGTATCTATGACACGCTTTTCACCATTCAGAGGACTCAAATATAACCTACAAAAAGTTCATTCTATCGATGATCTTATATGTCCGCCATTCGACCTTATATCCTCATCACTTAAGAAAGAGTTAGAGAATAAAAGCCCTCAGAATGCTGTTTGGCTCGAAGGAACCTCAGCCTTAAATGATGAAAGCAGCAATAAATACATTGACTCCAAAGAGACATTTAACAAGTGGTTAAAGGATGGGGTAATAGTAAGAGACAGCTTACCTGTGTACCATCTGATTAAATTTACCTACGGACTGAACCGAAACACTTTTTCCGTTACTGGACTCATAGGCATGTTACGCGTGGAAGACTATTCATTAAATAATATTATCGGGCACGAAAATACTTACCTACCAATCGTCAACGATAGAATTCAATTACTCAAAACCACGGGTATACAATTTAGCCCCATACTAGCCGCATTCAAAAACTCATCAACCGCAATTCCTGAAATCATTCAAAGAATCTTACTAACTCCCCCCGACTTTCATGTCAACATACCAGAATCAGAATTTTCAGATTCTGACCACATAGACATATGGACAATCTCCCATCAAGACGACATAAATTCCATACAAAATACCCTATCTGACTCTAAAATTTATATAGCTGATGGTCACCATAGGTATCAAGCGGCCTTAAAAATCCAGAATATGCCACATCCCACTTTTGAATCGAAACATATAATGACAGTATTAATGGATCTCGAAGATCCAGGGCTTCAAATTCTACCCTATCATAGAATAATTGATAACGTTAATTCTGAATTTATCGGAATGCTTCACGATAAATTATTGAGCATTTCTGGCGACTATTCAGACTCTAGTCTAGACGGCATTCCGAAGGATGACATTCCCCATCTAATAGAAACCGAGACCGATTCAATCCATACTATTTGCACAATCGATACAGGAAAGCTTCGAACTTACACTATTGACATCAATAAGATACCAACTTCCTCAGGCCCATTAGCAAACTCTGATGCGTGGATTCTCCAAACTCAGGTAGTAGACCCGATATTAATGTCCTATCCTGATTGTGAACTCCGTTACACACATGATCTCTACCAAGCAACACGCGATGATATGATATTCGATGATACATATGCCAAATCTGTTGGAGTATTCTTTGGCTCTTTCCCCAAAGAAGCCTTTGAGCAAGTAGCCTTATCAGATACTAATATGCCACCTAAATCAACTTTTTTTTACCCTAAGATTCCCACCGGACTAATATTCCATCCAATCAACATGGGCAATTAATCTGTAGATGTGCAAATCGTCCACAGATAACGCTTATCAGTACTAAAAATTACTGTTTAATATAACCTAATGATGGCAATACTCTTTTCATAGCATCTACGACTTCTTCAATATCTGTCTTAATAACTGAGCCTAAGTGCCCTACTCTGAAAATTTTCCCACTGAGTTTACCTTGACCGCCAGCAAGAACAATTTTTTCTGTATCTTTCATTTCTTTCATGAATTTTGCAGAATCTAGTTCTTCAGGTATGTGCACAGCAGTGACGGTATCTGATGCTCTGCTTTCATCAGTAGAAAGCAATTTAAACCCTAATTCTTTCATGCTAATTCTAGTATATTCTGCCACATCGGATTGTCTGATGAATATATTTTCCATTCCTTCTTCGAGCATCATATCTAATGCTATGTCTAATGCATAGAATAATGAAATATTCGGAGTCCAAGGGGTCTGACCTTGTTGAAGGGACTTCTTAGCAGCACCCAAATCAAAATAAGATTTAGGCATAGAAGCAGTCTCGTAAGCCTTCCATGCTTTATCACTAAAGCTAATAAACGCGAGCCCAGGAGGGATCATAAATGACTTTTGTGAACCTGTAGAGACCACGTCACAACCCCATCCATCTACTGGCAACGGGATTGAACCCAAGCTACTAACTGCATCTACTAATATCAGCGCATCACTACCAGACTTGACCATCTTACATATCCCTTCTAAATCATGAGTCACGCCGGTAGAAGTTTCATTATGCGTTATGATTACAGCCTTAACATCTGGATGTTCTGCAATCGATTGAGCCACTACATCCGGAGAGACAGGATCTCCCCATTCTGCATTAATCTCAATTACTTCAGCTCCATAAATTTTAGCTATTTCAACATATCTATCACCGAATGATCCAGCACTACATGCAATTACTTTATCCCCAGGAGAAAGAGTATTAACTATGGAAGCTTCCAAAGCCCCTGTACCTGATGAAGTTAATATAAAAACATCATTAGTGGTCATGAAAACCTGCTTCATTTTGTCAGTAGTATCGTCCAGCAGTTCCTTAAATTCTGGTCCTCTGTGGTTAATCATAGGACTGGTTAACGCTTCTAATACTGGATCGGGTAAAGGGGTTGGCCCCGGAGTTCTCAAATTGAATGTATTTAATGCCACTGAATACGCTCCTAATTGTAGCCTTTAGTAATAGGTTGATTTGAACAAAAATTATATCACCCAAGTGACTGTAATCAAACCTTTAAAAAATCCCTTCATGCTATAATAAAAACATGGTAGTTTCCTCTGAATCTTTACTTCAATCCCTCAACGCAGAGCAACAACAAGCGGTCTTACATACTAATGGACCCATGCTAATAATTGCTGGGCCAGGCAGCGGCAAAACTCGCGTAATCACACATAGAGCAGCACATCTCTTGCTTAATGGACATCTAAACAAAGCCTCTGTATTAGCAGTCACATTCACGAATAAAGCAGCTAGCGAATTAAAAAGTAGAATTGGACAGATGAATGTAACAAATCAAGAAAGAATCACTTCGAGTACATTCCATTCTTTTTGTGCAAGACTGTTGCGAACCCACGGTACGTATGTGGGATTAGACAGAAATTACACCATTTACGACTCAGACGACCAATTGTCAGCAATAAAAGAATCCATGGCTATAGCTGAAGTTGATACCAAACAAACCAATCCTCGCTCAATCCAAAATCTAATCTCCAAATCAAAAGCATCCGGCAACGATGCACGAATGATGGCTCAAAACTCAGAAACTTATTTTGAAGAATTAGCGGCCACCATATATAGCAAATACGAGGAATTACTACAGCGGAACAACGCAGCAGACTTTGACGACTTGATATTCAAGGCAGTAGATCTTTTATCTAACAACATAAGTATCAGGGAGTCCTACAATTACAATTACCAGCAAGTAATGATTGATGAATTCCAAGATACTAACGCATCACAATACAAATTGACAAAATTACTGGTACACGACCATCAAAATTTAACGGTTGTGGGGGATCCTAATCAGTCAATCTACTCGTGGAGAAACGCAGACATCAAAAATATTTTAAACTTTCAAGATGACTTTCCCTCTGCCAAGGTTATATCTATCAACCAAAATTACAGATCCACTCCTAATATACTAAAAACCGCGCGGAACATTATAACTACAAATGAATTAAATCTTGACAACGAAATTTTCACAAAAAATCCTGAAGGTTCACCAGTGATATCCCATGAGGCTTTTGATGGGCTAGATGAAGCCGAATTTGTTATCACAGAAGCCAAACAGCTTACTTCAGGGAGGCACGCGAAATATAAACTTAAAGACATCGCCGTAATGTACCGCGTCAACGCTCAATCCAGAGTAATCGAAGAAGCATGTTTGAAATCAAGCGTTAAATACCGAATTGTTGGAGGAATCCAATTCTACCAACGTAAAGAAATTAAAGATCTGCTCTCCTACCTATCTGTCATAAGCAATCCTGCCGATGATATTAGCTTAGTAAGGGCAATCAGTAATCCCGGTAGAGGCATTGGAAAAAAAACCATTGAGTCATTAAAAGACTACAGCGTGAACCAAGAGTCCTCCATGTCAGACGCATTAAAAAAGTTACATGCGTCAGTCACTCAGCACGGTTCAATCCCCACGATGTTTAACGCTAGATCTAGCAAACTACTCTGTGATTTCCACGAAATAATTAAGCAGCTCACAGAAGAATCTGCTTCCATTCCTTTGATTGAACTTATAGACCAAGTCCTCGAAATCAGTGGACTTCAATCTTCGATATTAGAATCTTCCGATAAAGCTCAAGAGCGCTGGGAAAATGTCCTGGAATTCAGAGAAACAGCAAGAGAATTCAACACACAAAATGCCATGGAAGGTCTAACAGCATTATTAGACAGATTAGCTTTGATTAATGACATCGATTCATACGATGAATCGGACGACTGTTTAACATTAATAACCTTACATCAATCAAAAGGGTTGGAATTTCCTGTCGTGTTTTTAATAGGCTTAGAAGAAGGTTTATTACCTCACAGTAGATCTTTCGATGACCATTTCCAGATCGAAGAGGAACGTAGACTGTGTTACGTAGGTGTTACTCGTGCAGAAAGATTATTGTATTTGACTCATGCATTTCGTAGAGGATTGATGGGGCAGTACGGACCCAGTATCAAATCAAGGTTTATTGAAGGACTTGAAACTAACAAACAAATTCCCCATGTAAAGCCAGTTAACACAGCTCGAGTCATTACTAAGAATGGTAAAAAGGTAGAGCAGTCAACCTCAAAACCATTGCCTCACATCGGGCAATCAATATCCCATAACACTTTTGGAGAAGGGATTGTGTTAGATGTAATAGCTATAAACGAGGATTTTGAATTAACAATTCAGTTCTCTAATGGTTCAGGCACCAAAAAATTATTACACAGTTTCGCACCTATCAAAATTCTAAAAGACAATTGATCCAGCTTAGGTGGCAAATGACTTCTAAACCAAGAGGCAACATAAAAGTTAAATTAGTAGAGACTCAAACAGAAAAAGAAAGCTGTTTTGACATCCGAACTCAAGTATTTGTTGGCGAGCAAGGCGTAGATATAACACATGAAATAGATGGATATGATGAAACATGTGTACATGCGATTGCATTCGTAGAAACCAAGCCCGTTGGTACTGGCAGGATGATCCACATTTCAGATACTGAAGCTCAAATTGGACGCATGGCGGTACTACCTGAATGGAGACGTTCATGTACCGGAACTAAAATACTGGACCTATTGGAAGACACAGCAAAAACCGCAGGAATCACAAGGATTGTGTTACATGCACAGGTGTATGTTCAAAATTTTTATGAGGTAAACGGGTATACAGCTACCGGAGACATCTTTCTAGATGAAAATATCGAACACATATTGATGTATAAAGAAGTGTAGCTACACCTCTACCGCTTCGATAATTTTCACTTCCATCTTAGCAATGTGGCTTGGCGGCAAATCACCTAAATTTGTTCTTTCTGGGGAATCAAAATAAGCCTGTTCCTTTCCAGGAATCGAATCAATATCGTCAAATTTGCGCATCCAGATAAACTCATTTCTATCTAAGTTAACCCAAGTTCCTTGAACTGGAATACCTAAGCGTTCATGCACTGGCTTTATATGTTCATGAAACAAACTGATGAAGGAATCCATCATTCCTTTGTTAATAGTATAAGTTCTCAATTGCAGTACAGACATTTAAACACCTCATTCTTTGAATTTATTGATCACATCTCGATTAAATTCTAGACCCAGGCCTGGTTTATCCGGGACAATAATCTGGCCATTCTTAACCTCTGGGGTTTCATTAAACAATTGTAATGACCACGGCATATACTCAACCGTCAAACCATTTGGAATAGCCGTCATGGTGTGCACCTGCACCTCCGGTATTAAGTGGCTAACTACTGGCAAATTAAAGGCTTCAGCCATGTGAGCAACTTTCATGAATTGAGTAATTCCCCCAACCCTCATTAAATCAATCATCACAATATCAATAGATCTGTTTTCTATCATATGTCTAAAAGGTCTAATTCCATAAACATATTCTCCCGCACAGACTGGCGTAACCAAAGCATCCGCTACTCTTGCTAAACCTTGATAATCTTCGCAAGCGACTACATCTTCTAACCAAAACAATTGATACTCTTCAACTCGCGATCCTATTTGTATAGCTTGATTCACATCCCATAATTGATTGATATCGAACATAAGATCAATATCTTGCGGTAATACTTGTCGCAAGATTTTCATTCTGTCAATCTCAGCGGACACTGTAGATTCTCCGCCCATTTGTGTTTTCATTTGAGCGAATCCTTGCTCAACCAATCTTGGAGCAATGTATTCTAAATCCTCTAAATTTCTTTCTCTTCCAAGTTGCCCACTGGCGTACGTGTTCATGCTGGTCCTATAACCACCAAGCAATGAAGAAACTGACTGATTTAAAGCTTTGCCTTTAATATCCCATAAAGCAGTGTCTATGGAAGCCATCGCAATATTCAATATCCCTCCTGGCCCTGATCCTGTAGACGCAGACATCAATTTGGCGATTAGATTTTCTATTTGCAATGGATCTTCATTGATCAATAATTCTGCTAAATTCTCAACCGATAATTTCAACGCTGGATATAACGGATTACTCACATTCCCCGGAATGAAAGATACTCCTACTCCAGTAATTCCTTCATCAGTATGTAATTCAAGAGTAACAAATCCTCTAGTGGCATCACTCCCTTTGACTCCTTCCACCAATGGTTTGTCCGCCTGAATTCTCACAGAATTAACCTCAAAACCAATAATTTTCATATCAAAATCTCCTACAAATCAGTTACGAAAGATCAAAAGCATGAAACTTTTCCGCATAACGCATATTAACAGATTCTCCGTTTTTTGTTCTCCACTCTCTCATATGGGTTGCCACTGCATCCATATCTTCTATTTGACTGGCATGCTGTTGTAAAGCTTGAATCGCTATTTCCAAGGTATTAGTAACATCAACATATTCTTGTGCTAAATCCGATCCCATGACCCACAATTCTCGAACTTTATGAGGCTCTAATCCTTGCTCAATCAAATCAGGGAAAGTCAGTCTGTCTCTAGCCGTTGGAAACACTGCAGCCATAGCTGCTTCGCCTGAGGCTATGTGGTCAGGATGACCAATATAACCATTTCCTGTCATTTTCCTCATTGGGTACATGCATATAAGTATGTCAGGCTTATGCTTTCGAATTTGTATTGTGATGTCTTTTCTCAATTCTATAGAAGGCTCTAAAACCGAGTCTTCATATCCTAAAAAAACCACTTCTTTCAGACCCAAGATTTTTGCAGCTTGTAACTGTTCAGTTTTCCTGGTTTCTATTAATTTCTGACTTGTCATAGAGGGATCGTCATTCCCTTTACTTCCGTCGGTACACAGCACATAAGTAACTTCCCAGCCTTCTCTGCACCACTTAGCTACCGTCCCGCTACATCCCCATTCAGCGTCATCAGCATGCGCAACTACAACCATCGCTGAATTATATTCATTTCTATCCGGCATCCTACATTCTCCTGTAATAATTCACTGTATTAATCTAAGAGCTTACTATTATATAATTTTTAGACAACAAAAATTAAAGTGAGAGCAAAATTATACTGCTATGGCAAGATTATGGGGAAAAACATTTAGTTATGATAACGTTAGCGTTGGAGACGAATTGCCAGTCTTAATTAAATGGTTCATCCTAAACAACGAGACGCAAAAAGAAAATTTCGAACAAGATGACATTAAACTCTTTATTCACGAAACCATATCCAAAACTATTCCCATTAAGAACCAAACAGAAAATCTAGACTGGGTAAAGCTTAATTTGTCTCAAGCCATACCCATAAATTCCAATCTATCATTATCTGCAACAATCTCAGACAAAGTACCTCACAATAATGAATTAACCATCAAAATCAATATAGAATCTGATGATGGAGTAATTAATGAAACGGCCATTGCTAACGTAAAAGTTCACACTATAACTTAGCGCTTACGTCTCCTGTTTTGGGCTCTTCTAGACCTAGGCTTATCCTCACTAAATCTTTGTGTAGCTTCTATAGAAGATAATGAATTATTCCTTGTTATTTTAGGCTTTTGCGTGAAAATCCAGTGGAATTGAGTAATTGGAGTTAATATGATCCCAGGGATCATAATTGTGATAGAAGTTTGAAGGGAAACAATTCCTTCTCCTCGTATCAATGGTTGGTATATAAGCAAATACACACCAGTAAATAGGAGAGCCCAAGATATCGTTCCACTTATAAACCCATTATGCCATGGTGAACGTATCGTCAAAACAGGTCCTAATGGCCAAAACACAAATGCCGGAAATAAAAACCAGTCTTGATAGTACCAGGGTTTAAATTCAGACGAAGGTTCTTTGAATTCTTGTGCGTCCATTAATTCCGTCCCAGCATCACATGGAATTCCAAAACATTAATCGGTCTTTCTTTTCTGATGGAAGCAACTGAATATTCGACGCACATACGAGCAAACCCGGAATATTCATAAATATGACTTCCCATATTGACTACCGGAACCGGTCCTTCTAAATCCACACTGATATCTGACGGATTATCTTCATTTATTCGCAGTTCTACTGATTTACCGGTCAATTTTTCTATTTTCTGTTTTAGTTCGGTCACAAACTGTTGATCTTCCAATTGTTTCTCTTCTCTAGTCGTTAATCTATAATAATTATATCAATTTGCAATGGTTTCTAGGATAGCATGTGCCAATTTCATTATTTTTGCACTTAGTATAAAATCCACATATCATATTCAAAGGTTTTGTCTATGTATACAAATATATCTCCGACCTGGCTATCATATCTAATTAAGAATACTCCTAATTTCATGTTGATAGACATAAGAACATCATATGAATATCAAAAAGGCCATATAAAAAATTCTGTATCAATCACTCCGGAACACATCCTCCGGAATACGAACACTATTGCGCCGTCTAAAACAACTAAACTGGTAATTTACGATACCGATAACAGCCAATCCCCCGAAATAGCGAAGCAACTACTTGATGACGGGTATCATAATGTTTCGATACTTGAAGGTGGATTACAGCAATGGATATTGGAAGATCATACACTTGAATCTATAAATTAAAGGTGAACATCATGGATATTCAAACAGTCAAAGAAAACGCAAAACAAGTAGCAGCGCATTGGCAAACCCAAGTGACAGAAAGACAACAAAGGATAGAACTCCAAGAAGATGACTACAATCAGCTAAAGGACATAAATATTCCCTTGCTTGGGGTGCCACGAGAATTTGGAGGATTGTGGGAAAACCTACAAAACACCGGCAGTTCTATATGCGAGATCCTGAGAATCTTAGCATCAGGGGATCCTTCGGTCGCATTATCTAGTACTATGCATCAAGGCGTTTTATCCCCATGGAGGGTCGGAGATGTTCCAGACACTTATCGAGAACAATGGAAAGCACAAAAAGCAGAAGTTTTCCAAACCGTAATTGAAGGGAGTTGGTGGGGAACCATAGTCTCTGAACCCGGAAGCGGGGGAGATTCCGGATTAACAAAAACCGCAACCAAGCTAGACTCCGGATTAAAATATTTTATGACCGGGAAAAAACATTTTGGGAGTGGCTCCGGAAGAACATCTTATATGACAACCCGAGCAGTTCCTGAAGGTGAAGAAACACCAGATATATTCTTCATAAAAGTGAAAGATATACCCTGGGATGGTTCCCAAGGCATACAACTTGATAACCCCTGGAGAGGGCGAGGCATGAGATCCACAAACAGTCATGCCTTCACGTTTACTGACTTTCCCGCTACTCGCATAGCATGGCCAGGCCATTCCACAGAATTAATGGCTGCTAATGGAGGCTTAGGCCCTGTAGCGTTTACATCAGTAATAACGGGAGTTGTTGACTCTGCAATGGCTCACTGCAAGGCAAACCTTCAAAAAATATTAGCAACCTCACCCAGGTTAAAAGCATTTCAAGAGATTAACTGGACACAAGCAGAACAGGAATACTGGCTGATTAATCAAGCCATGCAGACTACTTTATTGACGTTAGATAACGGAACATCAGACAGGTATAATTCCTTGATGCTGAAAGAAGCAGTAGCCAATCTGGCAGACTCAATACTGAACCGTCTCTGCAAATTAACAGGGGGAACAGCATACACATGGTATTCTCCTTTAGGCGGATGGCTTGAAGATGTACGTGCATTAGGCTTTTTGCGACCCCCCTGGGCTCTAGCTTACGAGCAATTATTTAACATGAGTATCAATGATTAATAAAATTATTGACCTAACATTGCTATTGGGAGGCAACGAAATCACTCCTGTACCTGGCTTGATCGGAGTGGAAACAACTCCTTTACAAACCCATCTAAGCCATGCTCGATCAAACACTAAATTAACTCTTCCTACTCATATAGGGACTCATGTAGATGCTCCATATCACTTTATAGAATCAGGGGAAACACTGGAAAACGTTGCTCTGGAAAAATTCATAGGGCCTGGGCTTCTACTTGATCTGAGAGAAACATGGAGGCCCAAGACCGGTATTACATTAGAACATTTGCAAACATCTCTAAACGGGAGGTTTATAAATGGCGATGACATTGTGGTTTTATTTACTGGATGGACATCGTCAAACTCTGGAAAATCAAACTATTATTCAGAAGGCCCGTATCTAAGCAACGAAGCGGCAACTTTTTTAGTGGATCAAAACACGAAAGCTGTAGCTATAGACTTCCCAATAGACAAGCACCCTCCAACTCCTAATTCAACTATAAATGATTTCCCTGTACACAGGATACTGTTAGGAGCAGGAATCCCGATAATAGAAAATCTTATCAACCTCCATTTGTTAACCGACACCAAATTCACTTTAAGTGCTCTCCCCCTGAAACTCAAAGGAGGAGATGGTTCAGCTACCAGAGCAGTAGCATTTCTAGGCAACCCATTCTAAGAACATGTATGTACTTCTCGGCAGCAATAACATCTCCAAACAAAATGAGCTATCCCTCATTTTCGAAAAAATTCCGCATGATCCAATAACTCCCCAAAGATTGAATATCAATTTTGACCCACCCGAGGTAAATGGTTCACATCTTGAAATCGCAGAGCAAAAGGCTCTATTATGGTCATCTAAGACAAGTTATCCCGTGCTCAGTACCGATGGAGGATTAATCATTCCTTGGCTCGGAGAAGAGTGGAATAGTACTACAACCAAACGGAATGCAGGGAAAAGGGCATCAGACGCCAGTAGAGCTCAACACCTGATTAAATTACTTGGATCTGCAAGAGGAGAGGACCGGCAAGCTTCCTGGGTAGAAACAGTAGCCATCGCCCAATCAAATCAACTGCTGGTATCGTGGGAAGTATCAGGTCCTCAAGGTCTAATCACTGATCGTTTACCTTCAGAGCCAATATCCCCTTTCTGGGTCAATCACATTTGGTACTTTCCTCAATTTAATAAAACCTATCATCACATGACTGACGAAGAAAAAAAGACTTCATCAGATCACTGGACTCAAATAAGTCTCTTGATCAATAATTTTTTTAAGAATTCTTTGAAGGAACTCTAAGCTTAACCATAAACAGCAACACAACCGCTAATATCCATAACGCCATGTTGTAAAAGAACACATTGCTTATTCCAAAATTAGCAACGACTAATCTTCCAGCAATGAACGGAGAAAAAGCACTGATTATACTATTAGCCCCTAGAACTAGCCCCATGGTTGCTCCTTCACTCCCTGTTCCAATTTGGTCAAGAACAGCTGCTTGTAATAATTGTCCTAATGAATAAGTAAACAATCCAGTTAATGCAAAAATAATGCCTAGCATTATTTTGGAGTCTCCCCCTACAAACGGAATCATTCCTACTAGAACTGAAGCAATTATCAAACTAGGGATTAATACCGTTTTCCTACTATACCTATCTGACAACCAGCCCAATACCGGTGATGAAAATGCACCAGCTAAAGTCAGCAATGAAAAATAAAATCCAGCCAAAGCAGGGCCATAACCCAAGCTATCTGAGTACACTTTGCTATCAGTTAAATACAGAGGAACCCAAACCATTAGAGAATTGAAACCTGTATTCCGTAAAAATATTACGAGCACTAATATCATTATCACTTTGTCTTTTAACAGAACTTTTGCGTTTTTAACTCGAGTCATTAAATCAACTACTTCTTGATTTCTAGAAACGCTACTTAAAGTGCCAAGAGCTAACCAAACAAAAAACGCTATAACCAATGTAGGGATTACATAGGATACTGTGACAGCTCTCCAGGGCTCCCATGCTAACCCAGTAAAAAACAACACCATTAATAAACCAGTTATGTATGGCCCTGCTGTTGAACCAACTTGAGCTCCTATACCATGAATAGATAAACCAAATCCTCTATTGTTAGGAAATCTCTGAGAAATCGTAACAATTGCAGGGATATGCCATATTTGACCTGGCAATGGCATCACAGCAGCTAAAACTAACAAATATACATAAGTTCTAGAAACACCCAAAGCACCAAATACAATTGCTGCTAAAATCAAACAGGCAGTTAATATCAATCCCCATCGATTATTAAAGCGATCAATAATGAAGCCTGCTGTCATAGTGACAACGCCTCCACTGACCTGCCTAACAAAATGAAACAATTCTACCTGAATAGAAGATAACCCCAATGATGCCTGGATATACGGAATCAAGAACAAAAACGCAGACATGTAATAATGAGTTATTCCATGGCCAATTGATAAAACAGTCAATATAAATATGTTAGCCGGGTTGCTACGTTGGTTGGACAGGTTAGTATCTTCTGAACTCACAAAACCTCTCATTCAATTGTCGAATCACCAGATTCTATATGTTAGCTATTTTATTTACAAGTTAGACTGCACAATGAATATAATTGACTCGCCAATACCCAGCCTTTATCCTTAACATATCAGTCGGCTGAAGAGTGTAAGTGCATAATGGTTATTAACAATGAATTCAAAGTAGTCCGAGACCTAGACATCCAAATTCCAATGCGTGACGGCACTAATCTTGCCGCTGATATATATCGACCTGACGCACCTGGGAAGTTTCCTGTACTTATCAACCGAGGACCTTACGGCAAGAACAGCTATGCATCAGACCCTGATCACTCGCTATGGTTTTTCCCAAAAAATGGATACATCGTAATAAGCCAAGACTGTCGAGGGAGGTTTGATTCTGGTGGAGACTACAACCCCTTATTCCAAGAAATGACCGACGGATACGACACAATAGACTGGATATCTAAGCAGTCTTGGTGCGATGGCAATATTGGAACTACTGGTCAGTCGTACTTAGGAGCAACACAATATACCCTCGCATGTAATCCTATTAGTCATCCAAATCTTAAATGCATGGCTCCTGTGTCAGCATCATCTAGCTTTCATGACAGCTGGGTATATCACACAGGAGGAGCTTTAGAGTGGGGATGGATGATCCCTTATGCAATTCACAAAGGCTTAAATACCCTCGAGCGCGCCGGTAAAGAGCACTTGGTTCCAGAATTTGAGTCCTTGCTTTTAGACACAGACAATTTCGCAAGACCTTTAAAAGACGAATGGTACAACCATCTTCCATTGAGAGATTGGATTGAAAAATTACAAGAAGTTGCTCCTTATTTGTCCGAGTATTTCGACAATGAACTCGATGGACCTTACTGGTGGGACATTAATCTAAATAAGAACGCAAACAACATAAAAGTTCCAATGATGCATATAGGAGCATGGTATGACATATTCCTAGAAGGATGCTTGAGCGGTTTTCAGTCAATCTCCCAAAATGGCGGCAATTCATTAGCCCAAAATAACCAAAAATTAATAGTGGGACCTTGGGCCCACATAAGACCATTCACACAACCAACCACCAAAGGAGCAGGAGATATTGACTTCGGTCCTGATTCTCCAATTGAGCTACACCAACACTTACTTGATTGGTTCGATTATTGGATGAAACAAAAAGATACTGGAATTAACAATAATCCTCCTGTACTTATCTTTGTAATGGGCAAAAACCAATGGAGATACGAAAATGAATGGCCATTAAAACGAACTCAGTACACTAAATTTCATTTTCATTCTGACGGCAGAGCTAATAGTAGGCATGGAGACGGCACAATGAGTCAGATTCCTTCAGATGTTGAGCCATTTGATTCGTATATTTATGATCCCAAAAATCCAGTCCCGACTAGAGGGGGTAACACTCTCATTATTCCACACGGCGTCTTCGATCAAAGACCCATAGAAGACCGTAACGATATGGTTGTATACACTTCTGAAATTCTTAAGCGAGACCTTGAAGTAACCGGACCAATATCTGTCAAGTTATTTGCATCCACAACTGCTGATGACACTGATTTCACTGCAAAACTAGTAGATGTGCACCCTAACGGATACGCTCAAAATATACAAGACGGAATTATCCGTGCTAGATTCAGGACATCACGAAAATACCCGTCTCGGATTTACCCCGACGAAATATATGAATACAACATTGACCTTTGGTCAACCAGCCATGTATTCCTAGAAGGTCATGCTATTAGAGTTGAAATCTCTAGTAGTAATTTCCCTAGATTTGATCGCAACCCTAACACTTTGTCAAAATTAGGAGAAAATACTCAAATGCTCTCAGCAAAACAAAATATTTATCACTCCAAAGAGCACCCTTCACATATTTTGCTACCCATAATATCAACCTAAGGAGAACGACAAATGAACAACTCCGTCTTTGATAGCGAACGATCAGAAACCTTGAATGCCATCCTTGGGACTCTTATTCCCGGAAATGAAACCATGCCTGCAGCAAATCAATTGAATTTAGAACCTCTCATTAATGATCTAACTATTCGAACCACTGAAACTAAAAAGTTAATATTAGACGGGCTTCAGGAAATCAATATATCTAGTATTCAACAGAATGGAATGTCATTTCACGAATTACCCGAACAAGGGAGAATTGACATATTAAACGAAACAGAAAACAACAACAATACGTTTTTCTCCACTCTATTACGATTCGCTTATGACGGATACTACAGCAACACAGAAGTGTTCCAAGCATTAGGATACACAATCCCTAACCCGCTGGACTATCAATTAACACAACCGAATACCGACCTACTAGAGCCTCAACGAAAACGAGCTCCATTCTGGATTAATCCAGAAATTTAAATTGACTGATTAACCCATGAATAGATTCGGAATTTCCATATTATTTCTAATATTATCTAGATTCATTCCTACTTTCATACAGTTGGCAAGATTATTAATCAAATTACTTTGGGATAAGAGAGTAAACATAATTGTTCGCCTGATCGGCTGGTTGTGTGTTGCCTATATCATAATACCCACAAAATTCTTCATACCTGATTCTCTTCCTTTTGGAATGCTAGATGATGCTATAGTTGCTATAATTGGCACAGTTATCCTGATACGGTTTTCACCTCAAGAAGTAATCGATGAAGCGCTAAACAAAAAGACTTCCAGCAAAAGACCCGAAGATGAAAATCCCGACAATGTAGTCGATGGCACAGGAAAGATAGATGAGTAGCTCTTCCACATCTGAGCAGCCGGACTTTCATTTAGGCAATACTTCAGCTATATCTTTATATGTCCACATTCCTTTCTGCAAAACAAAATGCGGATACTGCGATTTCAATACATACCAAGGAATGGAAGACCTTATGCCAAGTTACGTGAACGCAGTCTGTGAAGATATAAAAAATTGGCTTTGTTCACTTAATAGCCCAAGAATTAACACCATCTTCTTTGGAGGAGGTACTCCTTCATTAATGACCAAGTCGCAAATCCAGCAAATCATGGATCAAATAAGATTATACGGAAACATCCTTCAGGATGCTGAAATCACATTAGAGTCTAACCCTGATGATTTAGACGAATCTAAATGTATCGACTTATACGAAAGTGGAATAAACAGACTAAGTATTGGAGTGCAGGCTTTACAACCTAAACTGCTCACTTTATTAAACAGGAGACATTCCGATGCTCAGGCCTTACAAGCCATCAGTAATGGCCGATTAGCAGGTTTTACTAATATAAGCGGAGACTTGATGTATGGATTGCCCAACCAAACGCAAACAAATTGGGAAACAACTGTAACCAAATTAGTAAACAGCAACCCAGATCACATATCAATGTATAGCCTGACCATCGAAGAAGGAACACCTTTCTACAAAATGTTTGAGGCAGGCAAGTTAAAACTACCAACAGATGATCAAATCGCTGACATGTATTCATGGGCTCAGTCGTTCTTGGATGCTAAGGGGTACCATCAATACGAGATATCAAACTGGTGCAAACAAGATAGAAAATCACTACATAACTTAGCATATTGGACAAGATACCCCTATATAGGGATAGGGCCAGGAGCTCATTCCAATTTAGGAAATGTTAGGTATTGGAATATTAAATCTCCATCTAAATACATAGAAACAGTATCCGGCAGTATCATTCCAAATGAACCTTTGGATCAAATTTTGGAAAACCCTATTGTCGACGGCTATGAAGTTTTAAGTAATAACCAAATTGCTTCAGAACTTGTATTCCTTGGACTTCGGTTAGCCGACGGGATAAACTGTGCTCAATACCATAACCGTTATGACATAGATATTAAATCAACATTTAAAGAAGAATTCCAAAAACTCGAACAAGAACAACTCATAGAAATTGACGGCGATACTATAAAATTACCCAGATCTAAAGTCTTTATCGCCAACCGCATCTTTGAAGAATTCATATAGGAATAATAATGTTTGTATTAGGAACTGCTGGACACGTGGATCATGGCAAATCCTCTCTCGTTAAAGCCTTAACTAATATCGACCCGGATAGGCTGCCTGAAGAAAAAGCACGAGCGATGACTGTCGATTTAGGATTTGCAGACTTAACCCTCCCTTCAGGAAAACATGTAAGCATAGTAGATGTCCCTGGCCATGAGCGATTCATAAAAAACATGTTAAGCGGTGTTGGCAGCATCGATCTAGCGCTCCTAATAGTAGCAGCTGACGAAAGCGTAATGCCTCAAACAATCGAACACTTATCCATTCTAGACACATTAAAGATTTCAAACGCCATCATAGTCATAACAAAATGCGATCTCGCAGATCCGGATATGCTCACAATAGTAGAAGAAGAAATCGAACATATGTTGAAAGATACAACTTTACAAGGGTCTCCTGTTGTAAGAGTATCTTCAACCACATTAAAAGGGATTGAGCAGTTAAAGACCCAAATTGACCAGAATTTGGAGATATCTCCAAATTCTGGCTTCAAGTCTCCGAGATTACCAATAGACCGATGTTTTTCTATTACAGGTTTTGGAACAATCGTCACCGGAACATTAATCGATGGACCTTTTCATGTGTCACAAGAAGTGGAAATTGCTAATAGTGGGATAAAAGGGCGCATCCGAGGATTACAGTCCCATAGTGAACCAGTAAGTGAGTCAAACCCAGGAGTTCGGCTAGCTGTTAATATTTCAGGAATATCCACTGAAGAAATTAATCGAGGCGACACCTTAACTATTCCCGGATGGCTAAACACAACAAAACTTATCGATGCAGAACTATCTATTTCCAAAATGTCTCCTCAAAGCTTAAAAAACAACCAAGGAATCACTTTTCATACCTTCACAAGTGAGAGCAATGGCCGAGTCAGAATATTAGACAGCGCCATACTAAATCCTGGAGAAACCGGATGGTGCCAAATTTTATTAGAAACACCTCTTCCTTCTCTAAAAGGAGATCCGTTCATAGTCCGCTCATCCGAATATACTTTAGGAGGTGGTCAAGTGCTAGATCCTCACCCTGTAAGACACCACAAAAGATTTGATGAAGCCATTTTAAGCCGTTTTATGACTATCCATTTGGGAAACACCAAAGAATTGATATTAGAAAATCTAAGAAACACTGGAGCAATGACTGCACAAAATATTTGTCAACTCGTAAATATAAATATATCTGATTGCATTGCTGAACTTTCTGGAATGTATGATTCGGCGGAAATTGTCATTTGTGATAGCTCCGAGAACACCTCCGAGAAGAACATCTCATCTGCATGGATTTTTGCGGCAGACAATTGGAATAATATAAAGTCTCGCTCTTCAGCTATTCTGCATGAATATCATGCTAATCATCCACTCAGGCAAGGAATTCCAGCCCAAGAATTCCGAAATCTCTTGGGGTTATCTGCACAATCATTCGATGCCATTTTAATCAAATTAGTATCCGACCAAATTTTAGATACTAACGGCGGGTTCCTTAAGCTCTCCGAATTCGAACCGTTACTTAAAGGTACAGACCAAGAAGAGGCCCAAAAATATCTAACAGCTTTAATCGAGTCACCTTTTAATCCTCCGACGGAGCTCACTATTAATCCTGAAATCCAATCGCTATTATTATCGCAAGAGAAAATAGTTAAAGTCTCTGAAGGTTTATTTTTCCATATGGAAGCGTATACAAATATGAAACAACAAATTAAAAACTACCTTACAGAAAATGAAACTATTACAGTCGCTGAGGCACGTACTTTATTCGACAGTTCTAGGAAATACATACTTCCCGTATTAGAACATTTAGATAACCAAAAAATCACAATAAGAGAAGGGGACGCCCGAAGGTTACTCGAATTATGAGTTTGGATATTCCTAAAATATCTAGCGCATTAGCAAGCTCTATGCTTAGCTATACCTCTCAGAAACATAAACAAACCAGCAACTTAAAATCAATTATAGAATATGCATCGCAAATAAATGACCAAATAGCCATAAATCAAACAAAATATTCTAATGCCCGTCCTTATTTAAAAGCAGAGGTGGTCGAGCACCTAATTGGCGCTTATCCAGTTCACACAATGCCTGCTTCATGGAATGTGATTTCAACTGATGGCTCACATATTGATATCGATCGCCATCTGCCAGTGCCATGCAGTCTCATAAACACAGGGACCTGCTATATTTCTTATGGAACCAAGCCCGAAGCAAAATTATCCAACGAGCCCTCCTTAAAAATCCACCCTCAAGATCTGTATATATCAAATCCAGATAATATCAATGAGAGTGAATTACTAACCGGAAACCTCCTAAGTATTGAAAGAAGCATTATTGAAATCCAAACCCTCTTAAATCACATAAAAACAATCAACAACAACTTGCCAACCTTAGCGTTGATTGACGGTTCTTTGATACTTTGGGGACTATCCGGACAAACCTACAAATCATTCACAGTAAATCATTTCGTAGAAGAAGGGCTGATAGCATGCTTAGAAGAATTCAGACAATTATCCTTTAAGCATCAAATCACTATAGGTTCATACATCTCTATGCCGCGCTCAACAGAGGTAATAAACGCAATAAGAGCAACTGCCTGCCCTGAATCCTCAGAATTTTGCAGGGACCATTGCAACAGCCACCATAGCCAAAACATCCCTTGCGCTAATGCTAATGGATTGCTAGACAAAGATTTATTTGATTTGTATTTAACTCCAGGGGAAAGATCACCTATATACAAATCACAGTCATCAATACCATTATCGCACTATGGAATCCATCACACATATTTCTATTACATGCACACAGGAAATGAAATAGCCCGCATAGAAATCCCCGAATGGGTAGCTACAAACAAAGAATTAATAAATCTAAACCATTCTACAATCTATGATCAATGTAAGAGAGGACATGGCTATCCTGTAGCCATTTCTGAAGCCCATGAACAAGCAGTCCTTAGTGGACGAGACAGAGAATTATTTAAAGATCTAGTCGCACAGCTTGCCTTTGTTAACAATTTAGACACACGGTCTTCACAAAAAGACCGATCTAAAAAAACTCCTTGGGTATAACTTGATACTCAATACTGTAATACCAATTCCTTAAAATCATTTTCATTTTTTATGCTTCCCACCACCTCTATGAAAGATTTCAAATCACCAACCTGTGCTCTAATATTTACCAAATGTTCGTATGTGTCGGAAATCGATGCAGGACTATCACCATACATCTCATGAAACGCAAAATACGCCTGGTTTAATTTACATATATCATATCCTTCTCTTTTCAATAATAATCGTTGTTTCTCCATGTAGTCTTCAGCTTCTCTAATTTCTCCCGACCGTAACATTGTTTCTGCCTCCTTTCTGATATTTTGAAGGACCATTCTAGAGACTGATGCATCATCATTTTTTATGAGGTCTACTTCATTTTCAGAACACCAAGAAATGGCCAACAAGGCTTTATTCCCTAATTCGTTACCAGCTAATTGAGCAACGCTCTCATTAAGCTCTTTCATAAACCCGTTTGAAAAATATCTTCTCCCTAAAGGACTTATAAAGAGTCGATGATGAATCCATTCATGCGCAGCTGTATTCAATACATATGGGACGTAATCAGTATTCGAAATGATACTAAGATAAACAGCTAAACCTCCTAAAGTTTCTACCAATACAGATTTTCTCGTTTTTACTTCCAAAATTTCTTCGAGGGCGATTGTTTGTTCGTAAGTGACCTCAGGATTAAGTAGAATTGTTTGTTCTAACTTGATTTTATCTCTTGGAGAAAAAATGACCAATTTGGGGGGTGATTGAATAATAAATTTTACCGGAGGAAATACTGTTTCAAATCCATTTTTACGAATCTCGTATTCAAGAATTTGGGTAAAAAACCTATTTGTTTCATCCAAAGAAGCTTTTGACAATCCTTCATCTTGAGACGCGAAAAGTCTATGCGTTGGGCTCAAACAAAAATCATTAGTCACTGGCTGAAAAGATCGGCCAAATAAATTTTTCAATTCCCAAGAAAGGATGTTAAATTTATGTGGAGCCAGTATCGGGTCCACAAGAGAGTGCGAATCTGGGATGCCCATCAATACTAATAAAATCAAAACAATAGAAAATTTATTTTTCATGAAAATTAATCCTAGTCAAAGCTTAGTTATTACAACTCCAAACTAGGTGGTCTTTCCTTGACATTAATTAATTTTTAACTGTAGACTTTCGACTGGTACAAGGTCAATTATATAGGGGTTGATAATGGCGAACTCTTTCCTGACGGACAAAATGATCAAAGAAACCATCGGAAAACAAAGTGCACCCGTCAAATTAAATATTGAACAAGGAGCAATCATTAAATTTGCTCAAGCAATTGGAGACACCAACCCTTTGTGGACTGATGAGACTGTAGCGAGGTCTGGACCGCATGGTGGCATCGTTGCTCCGCCTACTTTTCTAAGGTCATTAGGGCAAGTAAGAGCCGATTTCCCGTTCGATATGCCTTTTGATCGCGCATTAGACGGAGGAAGTGAATGGGAATACTTCTTCCCTGTAAGACCAGGAGACAGCATCACGGCCACTGCAACCATATTAGACATTAATGAAAGGGAAGGGCGACTAGGCACTATGATATTTACAAAAACGGTTGTTGAATATCAAAATCAGTTAAGCCAAATTGTAGCTACGCAAACAAACACCTCTATAAGATATTAAAACCTGAGGATTAATATGCCAGAACAAATATATTGGTCAGACTTGCAACAAGGTGACGAATTACCAACTTTAGAAAAAAACCCTACTACTAGGCAGCTGGTTATGTATGCTGGAGCCTCAGGAGACTATTATGAAATTCATTACGATAAAGATTATGCATTAAATAACAATCTTCCCGGACCGATATTACATGGAGCATTAAAAAATGCCTTTTTAGGACAACTGATTACAGAATGGATCTCACCGCTTGGTGTACTTAAAAAACTAAGCTGCCAGTACAGAGGGATGGACGTCCCAGGAGACACCATTCTAGGAAAAGGCGTGATAACCAACAAATATATTCTAGATGGAAGCCATTTAATCGATTGTGAAATTTGGCTAGAAAACCCTAAAGGAGAAAAAACCACGCCTGGCACCGCAACCGTTGAATTGCCGGTGAAATAAAATAAGAGGAAATTATATGAACGAAAGCCTAAAAGACAAAGTAGCAATAGTAACAGGATCCGGTAGAGGCGTGGGAAAAGGTGTGGCCCAACTCATGGCTCAGGAAGGAGCCAAAGTAGTCGTGGTAG
>MDTE01099633.1_pt1 | contig 50615 bp, 69 predicted proteins | sample 811231 | NCBI WGS metagenome assembly MDTE01 (sample SAMN05326651, study PRJNA326480) | marine metagenome | isolation source: seawater | place: Indian Ocean: Red Sea | collected 2010 | reverse complement strand
TTCAAAAATTCTCCATCCTCTTCTTGAACGCTTCCAGGTCTTGCTCGCTCGTGGTCGGCGTCAGCCAGTTCTCCATCGCATTCACTGCCTCCCCCAGCTTCGCACCCGCCTGGGTGCCGCTCTTCTCCCTCTTCATCCGGAAGCCGCCCGGCGTCACCTCGGCTTCCGACGAGTCCCCTGTGTCGGTCGCCCTGGTCGTCGGCCATAGCTGAGGTGGCTCGCCCATCCCCGTCTCCACGTCCCTCAGCTGTCTCCGGTGGGCTTCCCTCGTCGGGTCCGCCGCCCCGTTCTCGTCCGACACCTGGGGGGTTGGCCAATTCAACTCTTCCTGTTGTAAGGGACTGAAACTCAGCTTCGTGCAGGTTGAGCCATCCTTGGTTTCCTTGCTTGAACTGGTCCCAGGGGGCTTTTCTTGGGTCGCTCTTGAAGGAAAGCGAGAATATTCGCTTTCTAAGATGAGGCGCACCAACCTCGAACGCCGAATATAATCCTGCCTTAACCATGAAACCATCTTCTCCCAAATCAGAGACAACGCTGTCGAGTCCAAGCGAGATGTGTCCTTCGACGTTCTCTCCGAAGAAGGCTCGGGCCCGAAGTCGAGATACAATTGACCGGGTGAATCCCCACATCTCTCCGCGGTTACCCTCCAGTCCCGCTCGCTTTCCGGCGGTACTAAAATCTTGGCATGGATAACCGGCAACGACGAGCTGTATTCGGTCGCGAAAGACTTCTGCTGGGAATTGGGTAACATCTGTGAAGATAGGTGCTTCATCCAGGTAGCCCCGCTCAATTTTTTTCGCCAGGAGGGCGACCGCATAGGCTTCGATCTCCACATAAGCGACGACTCGCAGGTTTGGGATAACTCGTCTAACTCCGAGTTCAAGGGAGCCTCCTCCTGTGAAGAGACTAATGCACGTAACTTCTTTGTCGGTAGAATCCACATTCATATTTCCTCTTTTTTGAACGTTATAGCTGCATGTTGAAAACCCTCATGCAAAAGGGTTAGTGTTACTGAATTGTCATCAAAGTCCGACTCAAGCTCTACGGGAGTGCCTGACGCAAGGACGTCAGACAGTTTGTAGTCATGCATCTTGGCAATCCCCTCTAGCAATGCACATAGCCATTTGAGTGCACGGGCCAATGGCATTTCCCAGGTCTCGTCTCTTCCCATGAAGGCAATTCTCATGGGGAGCAGAAACTTTGAATCCGCTTTTAAGAGAAGAAATTCTTCTTCAGATTCGCTGCCGCCACTAGCTTGATATGCTGGATCTATAATCATCCTCGGTAATCCTCTTTAGGTTATCTCCTACCCTTAATATGTGCTGGTCTTCATCGTCACAAACCTGCTTGCGCAGGTCGTCTCTTGAAATATAATGGACCTCGCCCGTTCTCGTGTCATATGCCCATAGCTCGGTGAATGCTCCACCGTGCTCCATGACGGCATGGGCGCAGATTGAAACCGCATCCCCCTCCATCATCACCCGCAGGATTGCGTCACGAATTTGGCCGATAAATCCATGCCTTCCCCAGAGCTGTCCGTTCTCGAGCCTCATCACCTTAATGGGTAAAGGGGCGTACCTCGGCGCCCTTTACCAATGGTGATTGGACTAAATACCTTTAGGTATTTCTGGACCAATCTAAAATTTGACGATGAACTTGTCATTTTTCTTTAGCTTATAGCTCCGGCCATCTGCCTTCTCCCGAAGGATTTGCCCGTCCTTGACTCCCTTCTGCACCTGCCGCTTCACGGAGGTCGCGCTCTGCCCCATCTCGGTCAAACGTGTTACCAAGTCAGCCTGCATTACCCAGTCGCCAGCTTCGGTGAGTATCTCCATTATCTCAGGCAGCATATCATCCGTCTGGCGCCCCCCTGGTCGCTTCAGCTTAGCCGGGTCAAGCTCTTCTTCGCGTTTAAACAACGGAAAGTCCATCTTCACCACAAAGGGGCGCGGCGTTTCATAGTTCCTGACGGTGGACTCTACTGTAAAGCAATGGTCCTCCTCATGCTCGGTCATGACCAATATGGTATCTGGGGAGCGTGCAAATACACCACTCCCCGATATGCGGTCAATGGAGCTTTTTTGAGCTTGATTGCCCTTACTGAAGTGAGTTGCAAATACCACGGCGGCCCCTGTCTCAAGAGCCAAATGCTCCATTTCGTTCATAAGGGAATTAATATCCCCTGCGGCGTTTTCATCTCGATTCCCCAATGTCTTGTATATGGGGTCGAGGATGACCATTGCGAAATTAGCATTCGCCATGACTTTTGTGAACTTAGGTCGAATTGCTTCTAGTGCCTGTGCCCGCCCACGGAGATTCCAAATGTATAAGTTATCGGATGGGATATCCAAGCCCTTCGCGTCACAGATGGCCTTAACCCTTTCACGCATATAGTATTCGGGTATTTCAAAGTTTATATATAAGCACTTGCCCGGGTGGGTATTGAACCCCCAGAAGGGGACTCCATTGGCCGTGGAGATGGCCATATCCAGCAAAGTCCATGACTTATAGGTCTTGGAGCTACCCCCGATTACTAGGCTAAGCTGCCTATTGAGCAGGCCATCAATGATGGGAGGGGGCTCAGATATATCCTCGTTGTAGAACTCCTCCTGCGTTAAAATGGCCGGGAAATTATCACCCAGATGGGTCTCCCACTCCTGCCAACTCTTCGCTCCAATATTTATGGCAAGCAGGGTTTGCTCCTTATTGGTATCTCCGCGTATGCACCCGGGGAGCCTGGATAGTCTCGATGGGTCTCGGTTTTGCGTATCAACCTCATACTCCTTGAAGTGGTCCATCAACTGCCCGACCCTCGCATCATACTCCTCTAGCGTTCTAGCGTCCACCCGAACCAACGCATGGAGGGATTTATTGCCTGAGAAGCATACGGTCGCACAGGGTATGCGACTTTTCTTAATCAGCTGCCACTGCTGCTTGGTGGATATGGTGTCGAACTCGATGAGAGCATATTGATATCTGGCAATATTCCTCTTTTTGCGCCCATCACGGGAGTCCCGTATTGGATTGATGGCAACATAAAGCCCTTGATTTACGCGTCCTTCGGCATTGACGGCGGGAAATAAATCGCCTGCATCCCCTCCCTTGGCCTCAATCTTTTCAATCCACTGGTCTCTGGGCAATATGGGGGAAGCCCCAATGGGCATCTCCTGCCCTTCCTCATTCTTATTACCGACTACAATCTGAATCTTATCTTCTTTTGAAAATACGGTCTGGAGGAAAGTCACCGATGGATTCTCGATGGGCTCGGGAATTTCGTCAGATTCATCCAGAGCATAAACAATCGGCTCAGGCTCAGGCTCAGGCTGGGGAGCAATGGAGTAAGAAGTCGGCATTGGCTTGGGTCGCCCAGTTGATATAGCAGCCCTCGCGGGAGAGGCCATAACGGAACGAATGGAAGCGCGGGCCTCCTGGTCTGTGAGCCCATCTAGCCGAGCCCTCCTCATGAGCACATCCTCCATGACGTGCAACGGCCACTGGGCATCCCTTAGTTGGCAGGCGGCATTAAACAAGGCCGCGTTTCTTGTACCTTCTGGTGCTCCAAATTCTATATACTCCTTAGTCCTCCTCGGAATCTTTGGTAAATCCATTTCTCACTTTCTCACTATTCTATTATATTTGCTTTGTTAGTATCCCTAGTATCACTAGAAAGCAAATCCCTAGGGTAACAATAAAAATCATTTCGCTTTTAAAATCTCGGCCCACGATGGGGACGATATTTCTTGGTTTGCATAACCGAGCAGGCAAAGCGCATCCGCTTGATTATCGTCATCAATTTCCTGGGTAGGAAATAACCTCTTGGCGGCCTCAATCATCTCCTCCTTATTCGCATTACCTTTGCCTGTCGCAAATTTTTTAATCGTTCCGACAGCTACTCCGGCGTGAGGAATTCCAGCCTCCTCGCAATAGCTCCCCACATGGGCTAGGTATCCCCCATATGCATGGGCAGCGTCTGTCCCCAAATGCCTTCTAACCTCTTCAAGAACGATAAATTCAGGCCGCACATGAGTCGCAAGTTGACCCAGGAAGCGTTTGAATTTTAGAAATTGCATACCACGGCCCTCATACTTGGTTAGGGCAAAGGATTTGCTTCCTGAATTTACGACACCATCCGTGATGGATGCCCATCCGGTCGTGCTACCAAGGTCTAATGAAATTATATTCATAGGGGGGAAGTGTTAAGGGAGAAGGGGAGCAGGCTCGTTCCCCAGATTGAGCCTTGGAGGGGAAAATATGAAAAACCCTCGTGAACTCCCCCTCTCCTGTAATAACACTAACATACACTAACAAGCATCAGTACAATCTTGACTGAGGTGGCCAGAACACGCAAGTTTCGAGATACTCTAGGAGGTAATGGGCATAGCCCATAACATAGGAGTCGCCCTCAAATTCAATCACTTCATGAATCGACTTCGGGTGTGCACCATCCTGAATCGCAGCATCATAGGCCACGCGGAGTTGGTGAACCCTTTCGGGTGTCCACTTGCCTGAGTCTCGCTCTTGAGGTGTTGGGTTCTTAGACTTTGGGGCTTCCATCGTCCTCGCCTTTCTCAAGAATCTTCTCAGCCTGCTCAAGCGCGTCCTTCTGGTGGCTTTCAAGAATGGCCACCTGTTCCTTGGCCTCTTCCACTAGTATGTCGAGCCTCTCCTTCTGCTTTTCAGGATTCAAATGGTCCCATAGGACCTGTTTCTCTTGTCGCTTATCCTTCTTTGCCTGCCTAGCGAGGAATAGCCCCCACACGAACATGAAGACCATCATCAAGATGACAATTGCGCCTATTCCGGCCAAAATGCTATATAGTATATCCATGTCTTTTAAAACGGTATGTCATCAGTGGACTGTTGTGCCGGCTGTGCCGGCTGTGCTGGTTGTGCCAACTGGATTGCCGGTTGGGCAGGGGCAGGGGCAGGGGCTTGGGCAGCTTGTTGCGCCATGACCTGTGGATTACTAACCCGTTGATTACTCATGTCGGGATGGTAAATGCTAACCCGGGAACGCTCATCACCTGAGCCAACGGGGTATTCTTCATTCTTAACGGTGACTCTACCGCGACCTCCCATGATATAGGTTTGGACGAAGTTTTGGTCAATCTGTATAGCCGAACCCTTTTGAGGTAGCTGCACATTCTTGGATGGAGCGAAGCATTTGAGAACCAAATCAAACTTCCATTGCGCCTTAGGAGTGAAGAAAATGCTTTCCCTTAGGTCAGCACCAAGCTCTTCAACACGCAAAGTGAGGTCTAGTTTATCAGTTCCAGTCTTCGCCATGCCAAACTCAAATCCCGTAACGGTTACATCATAGTCACCTGGGTCGATGGCACGAATTGAGACATTATCAGCGTCTGTATATGTATATTCGATCATTTCTGTTCTAGTTTTTTGTATGGGTTAGTTTCTGTTATTACGTCAGAAAAACGTTCGGTTATAATTCTCTTTGCCTCCGATGGAGCGATTCCCAGCTCCTCTTTTAGCGTCTTCTCAAGTGCAGTTATTGAAAGACTGCAGGCTCCTAAAAACTGTTCAGCAGTTAAGCCTGATCTCTTAAACGCAGCGAGCGCATCCTTGATACTTCTCCTGCCCCTAACTTCCTTCCACTTGAAGCCCGGAATCTCCTCAAAGTCCTTTGCGGCATCCTCAATCGCGGATACCCATTTCTTCATCAACCTTGCGAGATGTATGGCCTTGGAAAGTTCCTCAGGATTTGTTACGATATCTTCAATCCGGTAACTATCCAGGGTCCAGTCTTGGTGAACAGCAATTGCATTAGCTCTATCCTTGAGGGCTTTGCAGGTTGACCTCTTCGCGCACCAACCACAATACTCATTGGGAGTTTCAGGAGCCGAAGGGTCTTCCGCTTTAACGATAATATCATTAACGCAGGTTTCGGCTTGTGCTTTGGTTATCGTATACGACCTTATGGACTGGTATCTAGTATAGAGTAGATGGGTATCGACTTGCTCATATCCGCGCTCATCCATCAAGGCTAAGGCATAACCAGCCATCTGTGGCCAATACCCATGTTGCTCTCCCGTCTTAAGGTCGAATAGCTGTGGGCCATTTACAATATCCGCAGTTCCGAAGAATACTTCCGCGAACTTCGCATTGGTGTAGGAGAGCTTTATTTCGACCTCGATAGGGTGCTCACTGAATGATTTAAGCTCAACCTGCTCCTTTGCCCATTGTAATGCTTCCGAGTCCCCATCATTTAACTCACTGTCGAACAACGGTAGCCTTGCCTCAAACATAGAAGCAAAATACTCATGCATGGCCGTGCCATGCTCTGCAGCTGCTCCGGGTGGCCCAGATTCATACTGGGCACACCTGAGCTTCATGGGGAAGCTAGAGGGACTATGCTTGTGGTGCTTCGCCATTTCCGAACTCCGGTAGATTCATAAAAGACTCCCAGCCCTGCACAACCTTGCCTGCCTGGTTTTCATTCAAAGAGTCAAGCTCACTTACCTTAAACCTCTTTTTGATAATTTCGATCGCCTTGGTCTGTATCTCAGGTGGCCTTTCCTTCAATAGGGATTTTAGGTTATCCAAGTATTGAGTGGTGGGCTCGGGCTTGCTCATCAGCTTCTCAACAGCCTGAGACGCATCAATTTCGTAGGGGTCATAGATGCCGGCGGCAATCTCGGGCACATACATCCTCAGTGCCTTGGTCGTCGCCCTTGCCCTGAGCATTTCAGGGAGATGCTGCTTGTAGTTCGTCTTGCCAGCCAAACCCTTCGCCTGCGCCTCTTTTATAGAAAAGCTGACCGGATTCTTCTCCTTGCCCCTGTAAGTAAGCTGGATGGTCGCGGTCTTGCCATCCTCACCATCAGCAAGCCAATCGAAGTCTCCCCCGTATTTATTGCGGAATTCCGCGAGCATGACGGAAGCCTTCTTGGTGGGCTGGCCATGGATAATATCATAGGTGCGTGAGAATTCAATTGGAGTAATTTTCTCAGCAAGGCAGGTGAAGGCGATAATGACTCCCTGCTCTACCCGGTCACAACCGGCGAATCCACTTTTTGCAATAGCCGTGCCAAGCTCTGTGATGGCGGCCATTTGTGAGTTGAGATGCGAAAACACAGGGGCATCCTCCCTGACGGATATTTCATTCATGCTTCTGGGGGTTGAGTGTTAGTGTGATTTTGGTTTTGGCCAAACCAGCCCCACCGTCAAGTTTTTTTTGAAGAAACTTTGAAAAACTTTGAAATCGGCTCTATGACTGGTCCCGCCGACTCCCTTAAAATTCTAGATTGAGCTTCTGTAGCACCGCCCCAACGCTATCTTTCCATTCACGCAAGACCTCTTCGCCGTGGCCGCTGTGAATGAAATCATCGAAGTGTGCGACCGCGTGAGCAAGCTCCGATGCATTGGCATGTATCGAGATTGCCTCAGGGTCATAAGCATGGAATGTAGCTAGCGGTGGCAACGAGGCCGTATGCAGGTGGCCCAGCTGTGCTTCGTATTCATCGGCCAGAGTGATAAGCCGATCCAGTGGGTTTTCGTTGTGGTCGGTCATTTCTACTTCATTTCGGCATACAGCCATCTTCAATCCCCCCGTGGGCCTCCAGTTCATCCAGCACGACCTTCACGGGGGTGTACGGGTATACTGTTCTAGTATAGGTGGTGGCATCCTCCGCATAGCTGCACAGGAGTTTGGTTTTTGGCACACTTGATGGGAAACCGCACTCGACGTGAGTGTATCCACCCACGGGCTCGTCCTCACGGGGGGACGCATAAGCAGTCTCCGAGCCTTGGATGCTGATGCTGAACCCGTCCTTGCAGGTGACTCTTGGATTTAGTGGTTTCATTGCTTGTCGCTTTTTGAACTATCATCCTTCATGTACCCCACATGGGACCAGAATTTTTCCCAGTCGTGGAGATTCGCGCTGGCCTCCTCGCTCTCTCGCAGGATTTGTTTACGGGTGTGGTCATCGAGACTCCCCCAGACATCCCTGAGGGCTTCCGTGACCACTAACGTACCACCGGTTGAGTCCGCCAAGGTCGCCCCCGACGGCAAGAGTGTGCGCCTCGTGGTCGCCCGGTGGTGGACGTACCTTGCTGCAAAAACCAAGGAGGTCTGTAGCTTGCTCGATAGTTTCATATTTAGGTTAGTCAAACCATTTTCCTGGCGTCAAGAAAATGGTCTTTGGTTCCCCCACGTTGCTCAAGCGACAGGGTGGGTCAAGTGAATTTTTTCACTTTTTCCAAGGCGTCATGGCCGGTCGTCCTCAAAGGTTCCATGCTCCTGCGCATCAAGGAGAATCGCCACGCTGGCCGCGATATGTGCAAGATGGGCTTGCCCGCTCTCCGGGTCAATATCCTCTCCATCCTGCCATGCATCCAGATGCCTACGGATCGCTCCAATATAGGTGGATGCCAGAAGCCGGCGGCCCTCCTCCCTCCAGTTCCATGGGCCATACTTATCCGCGCCATGTTTAAGGGCATGGGCCACCTCGCGGTTAAAAGCCGGGGGAAGAAGGTGGAGGGGAACTTTACCCACGACCGCGCTAAGCTTGGAATCCAGAACCATCTTCAATCCCAATACGTGGGTATTGCGGCATCGACAACGTCAGCAAATCGCTCATAATCATCCATATAGATACCCCCAACCTTTTCGCCGTCCTCCTCAACAAGCATCATTGTATTACCCTCTCCGGCGGCAGTGGACCATTTCTCTGCCCACTCCTTGCCATGGTGTTCAATAATCATGCCCCAAGTGACGTAATTAATGCCGTTTATAGTTTTAGGGTCCAGTCTTTCGTTCATAGTCCGGGATATTTTCACTTCACAAAGAGAGGAGGGAGGGAATCGATTTTGGCATTGAGTCCATCAAAGATAGACATCTTGTGAACTTGCCGGTTGGGATTCTCACGGAAAGGTGGAAGTTGCGCCTGCACACCCAAGAAGCGCCAGAACTCCTCCTCGTATTGCCAAAGGTAATGGTAGTTCACATAGAGGACCCGGTACGTCCTAGGCTTATGGAGGTAGTTGTTGAAAAACTCCTCAAGACCGATGCGGTCAATGTTCTCCTCCGCGTACTTCTTGCGGTCCTGCTGGATGGTCTCCGGGTGCTGGACGCCGATATTCCGCCAATGCTGGATTCCCCAGGCACAGGATGTGGCCTGGGAGTATTCCGGCCGGGAATAGATAAAGATGACCCGAGCAAGGTCAGGATTTGGGTCGATAGTCTCCCCGAACTGCTCACCCTCTGGAAGGCGAAGCTCCCGGGGAGGATTCCGGTCATGGATATGGTAGGCATGGCCATGATGCCGGAGACTATTGGTCAGTACAGTGGAGCCGCATCCGCCATAGGAGCAGACGTAGAAACGTGGCTTTTCGGTCATAGGTACCAGTGGAGGGATACATATTGGCAATCTACATCCAGCCCGGAACTCCTGCTCTTGTTCTTCCAGTCCAATTCCCGTAATTGAAATCTATGGGGATGATGCATCTGTGTGAAATTAAATACCGTTTCATACTCTGATGCGCCGGAGCCCTCACGATGAGCGGAATCCACGCAGTTGAGGAATGCCTCCCAGAATGCAACGCCATGCGTGCTCTCAACGCGATTGAATAAATCCTCAAGAATTTCATGGGATAGCGGCATGTGATGGGCGACCCCTGAGCAGTCCTGAACCCTATGGAGTCCCGGCAGGAGCCTCTGCATGTGCTCAAAGTATGGCTTATGGTACTCAGGCGCCCTCGTGAACAGCAACCTACCATCCTCCTCGAAATTCGTTGCCTTTAAAAAATAAGTGTCCGCATCGATGACGACATATGGGTCGGACAACCCCGGGATGACCTTCCATGCGTACAGCTTAATCAGCTGCTGCAGATACCACCCCACCCTCTTATCATCCTTGAACCGCGGCCTGAGGTCATCAAATGAAAAGGGGAAACCGGCCTCGTCAAATGCTCCCGCGATATTTTGGCGGGTGACTATATGGTGGTCGCGAATACCGATGACGTTGTTTCGGGTACAAACCTGCTGCACCTCGATATCAGTCAGGGCGGAACTTAGGGTCCGAGTGTTATCAAGCGGACCAAGGGGTGTGACCACGTCAACCATTCACCAGGTCTCCCGGCTCGTCTCTCAATGCATTTATCGTTTCCGAAAATGAGCTGAATTCAGTACCCATGAAATTGCTCGCCCCTACGCACATAAAGAGGTCAATCACCGAATGTTTGAGGGATGTATGCCTCTGGGGGCCCTTTATGGACAGAGGGCGTCCCGTCGGGCGGGTCGTGGGTATATCCGCCCAGAAATGGACGTGGTCCATGTCCTTGAAGAACTGCTGGGTTGAGAATATATCGGTGGCCAGCCAGACCGGCCGGCTAGACTCTTTTGCGAATTTAAGGAACTTGCTTGGATTCGCCCTGTTCTCCTTCCAGTGCTCGCTACTGCGAATATGGATGGCATCGTAGGGCCCATCGAGCATCCGGGTCTCATACTTCGGCTTGAGCAGGCTGAAATCCGGTTTATGATCAGGATGTGGAAACTCCCCATGGGGAAGGGATCTATTATCCTTGGTAAATGTTAGGCCATCGATACTCTCAAAATGGTTGTCAAATGTATCCGTGCAAGCATCATTGACCGGCCATCCAAAAACCAATTCCTCGCCTTGGCTTTTGGCGTATTCGTAATAAGAGAGCGCAGTCCTCAGACGATTGCACATCCCTGCTCCACAAGCGTATTTCATTGGATATAGGACTTCAAATCATATGCCTTGGGTATGTCACGCCAATAGGGGGACTTGATTCTCCCCTTAAAGTCATACCAGTGAACATAGTTCAACTCACTTGACCCGCAGAGGAGACTTCCATCGGCCTGTTTTTCCACTGATAAATCCTGAATATTTCGGAAGTCCTGTGCCGTGATGCCTCCCGCGCCCACGCCATATTTGTGTATGAGAACCGTAGGAACCAGCCACTCATCAATATAATTATTGGTATCCTCCTCCAGTAATCGTTTTGCCGTAGGAAGCGCATCGTAAATGGAGCGCCCCCTCTCATCGTTCCGCATCATGACGAAGTGCCCAGGTATAAACCATTTCCCTATGGGTCTCTCTGTTGTAACGAGATCCATGTCTGAGCGTTCGTGCTTTGCGCAATACAATTCCAAATCACCGAAATAGGGGAGTTTGCCATATACCACATCGCAGTCGCCATACCCCCAATACTCATACCCCTTAAGCTCCTCCTCAAATATCTGGCCATAGAATGATTTGAGGTCACAAAGTTTATATGAGTACCTACTTTCAAACTTCACAGACAATGACTCTTCTGCCCTGTCGAAGACGTCATCCATCGTGCATTTATGAATCTTCACGTTCTTAGGTGCATCAAATTCCCTATCTGAAAAAAACAAGACATCCATGGGCTGGTCCTCAAGTGAGGAAAGCCAGAGGTCTAGATATGGCCAGTTATCCCCATACATGGCTATAACAAGTGCTGCATTCATGGTAGCCTTTTTATGAAATCGCTAAGGTCGTTATTCAATTTCGCCATACAAATTTCCCTATGTTGGTTGTAAACTCTTTTTAGGCCAAAATCCGCCTTAACAAAACACTCGGGAAAGGTATGAACATGAAAGGATTTTACACTCTCCCAATCAATCACTGATTCATCCAGGGTGGCCATTCTTTGTGTGGCACTCGCAATAAGTGGCATCCTCCAAAAACCTACATTATGAGTTATATCGAAGTTTTTTGTATCATAATACTCAAGGAAGTAAATCATTCCCTGCTGCTCAAAGAAACTAGAACGATTAAGGTAGATATCCTTCCAGATATCCCCAGCCTCCCTTTGATTGGTCCAGAGATAACCCGCGTTAAACACCCCGTACCTTTTGTAATTCCCCACCTTATCAACATAATTGAAGTGTGGAGATAGTGTAATCTCGCCACCAATATCATCGTGTATTGGCTGGTTTATGATAATATCCGTATCGACGAACATGGTGTCGCCAGCTTCCTTTGTTGCCCAGTTGAGGCAATCCATCTTCAAGGCGATGCAATCTATCCGATGGAACTCATTTGCGATTGCCACATTTGCATATTCCTCGCGGACATGACTTAAATTTTCCGGTTCCGCCAACGTGGAAAACTCCAAGTGGGGAATGTCTAGGCGAGACAGGTACTCCCTGGTGCCCTCATCGCAGACAAAGAAGATTGGAGAATCATAAAACTGCCGCACGGAGAAAGCCATTACGGCGGCCTCCCTGCGGACCTCCTCCGTCGCGACTGCGCTGAAAGAACTTATCATTAGGGGGAATGCTGCCCCCTTGATTTATTCATTCAAGCCTAAATTGCACGCTCGGGCTCAATTATCGGCTTTATCGGCCTCGTATCAGACCTATCTATGCCAAGCTTCAGCCAGACCTGCCCAATCGGCTTGGGCATTCCTCCCCGCTCCACGTGCCAGCCACCAATACCCTGCTTGTACTCGTCCTTGTAAGTCCCCACCTTGATATGCAATTGCTCATCATGGTATATTTCATCTTTAAGATTTAGCCGGACCCTTGGTAGCGGTAGTAGCCAGTGATTATGGGAATGCCCTGTGGCGATAATCCGGGCATCGGGAACCTGGGACGCCAATCTTTTCACACTAAGAGTACCGAAAGACATTGGAGCATCCCCCCCAGAGCCATGAAAATACCACAGGGGAATGGAAAGTGACGTCGTGCCATATACCAGCTGGAACCTTATGAATCCAGAATATCCACCGAGGACGCAGGGGGAGCCATGGGCCTTCAGGCGTCCCACTAGCCTTTTGGTCAGATTGGTTTCGTTATGCTTTAAGATTCCCGTCTCGTGGTTTCCCGTGCCAAGCACGCAAAACATGTCGGCATACGGGGCGTAAAATTTCTCAGCCTTATTAACCAGTGCATCAAAGTAGTCCTCCTGCTTCAATTCGGGGTCTAGCGCCTTTTTGCCACCCCGAAAGTCTTTGCGGCCCTGCATGGCGCAAAAGAGGTCTCCAATGTCCACTACAATGCCACCACGCTCTCGGCATTCCTCCAGATGCCTTTTCTCCATATCCCTTCGGCAGTCTACATGGTCGTGGTGACGGTCTGATGTAAGCAATACCGTAAGCCTGTCCGAGGGTTTTTTGAGCTGATACCTTATGTGGGCAACGTTTTCACTAATTGACGTAACGTTAATAGTCCCAGGCTTTTCTCGTTTTGTTGGCATAGCTTCATTTCTTCAGTGCCTTATATATCGAGATTCCGAGATATATAATCGTTAGGATACCACAGATTAGACTAACCCAATGGTTGATTGCTAGTGTCAGTCCGGTACCAGAAGCACCAAAGATTAGAGGAAATACATTATCCTTCATCACCCTCGTCCTTCGTGTCAACAACTAGCTCGTCGTATGCTCGTCGTCTTTTTTTCTTTTTTCGCTCAAATCCCCAGGGAGGTCGGCTGGGCGGTCAATATTAGTGATATCCTCAATATGACCCACTCGCCTTGCCTGAACTTTGAAATTAATCATGGTCGGCTCCACCCGCGTCCACCTAGGGTCCTCCGTGGGGTGCTCCACCGACTGCCACTCCTGGTGCGCAACCTGCCCCCAGAAGCAAATTGAATTAGGCAGCTCGCGCATCACCTCGCCATCCTTCTCGTACCTCAAAAGTAGATTTTGTGGGTCAATTCCCCAATAGTCACCAGTTCTTTCAGTATCGGGCACGGGTGTGACTTCCACGAAGAACTTTGAAGTCCCAGTGGACGTAATGACCCCAGGGTCCTGCTGCTCATCCTTATCGGGTAGCACATCACATGCGCTTGCCCCAGAAATCTCAGGTGGTGGGCAGTCCGTATATGGCATTGGGATTTCAACCGTAAAATCATCAATCGTTACTGGATCAATATTCACCTCGCAGCAGCATTGGCTATCAGAATAATCAAGGCATGAATCGGTTACGGTAACAGGTATGGAGAACGTTGGTATCGAAATCACCAGCGGGTCGATGCAGTCATACTCCGTTGGCTCACAGGTAGTATGCGAATAATTCGCGCTGTAATTTGGGACATAGTGATAAAAGGCACTCCCCTCCCGCTTATACCCATCAATGGTATATGGTCCGCAGAAATAGGGCTGTATCAGTGCATCATTGTTTATGCAGTGGGGGACGGAATTATGCTCGTAGAACGTCGTATTCACATGAGCAAGATAGTCATTCGGAATCCTATTCGACGGGGTTAGTGCCTCCCAGACGATGATCTGTGGGGGGACATTATCCCTACACTGCCCAACCTGACCGAAGTCGCCTATGCTTGCCCACTTTGCAATGGTAAGATTTTGATAATTCCTACGCGGGTCATCATCATCCATCATCAGCATCGTAGTGGTGCTTACCTCGATTTCATAACAGCCGGGAATCAGGAACTCAAAATACTTCCCCCCCTCAGGCATGACCAAACCCCTGCGCCCTCGCAACTGAATGCACCGAACGTCTTCCACTAGGTTTTTGGGGTCCAGAATGCTCTCGGCTAAATTGGCATTGTTATTTGAAAAGGGAATGTTTATCCCTTGGCCCTTAATGCTACGAAGTCCCCCACCGGGACTCCCTATCTGCTCCAATGCCATCTGGAGGTCACGAGGTAGATACTGGAAGACAACCTCTGATGCTGCTTCGTCTGCACTATCCTGAATATTCGTCTGTAGGGTCACTCCATTGGCTCCCCGTCTCATCAGCAGACCATCACCGGAGTGTATATTTTCACAACGGGCCAATGCCTTAATGGCATCCTGGATGGCATTAATACGGGCCGCGGTCACGGTGTCGGAGAGCAAATCCCCAGCCCGCACCGTTTTTAGCTTATTTAGAAATGAAATCATTTACCGGTCTATACGGCGGAAATGGCATCCAAGTTTATATCGTTCGCGGCTTTTCTATAGATAAGCGGATTATCTCCCCCATGCCCGGACCCCTGGAATTCAACAGTCGTGGAATATGCCTTAATGCCCCCAGCGGTAATCATAGTAATTTCCTCTTGGCAGGATATGAGCATCCATGTCCGATCATCTGGTAGTGGAGGGACGGGAATGAGGGCAGATATCGGATTCACAGTAAAACCCAACCCAACGGCGAATGGAGCCCACCGGTCACGAGTAATCCTTGTGTACTTATAGGTAGCCGCCCCGGGGTCTAAATATGCCTCAACCCCTTCAAGAGCATCCGCGCCATCGGCGTTTGACCTATTTGGCCTCCCTTCCTTTCCGTCCGCACAATCCAAGGGACCGAACTCCAGGAATGCACCCGTATCATCAAGCTTGCGTCCGAATGAGTTGGGGGACGGCCCTGAACCGAATACCGTGCCCCAGGTTCCAGGCCCCTGCGAGTAATTCGGATGCAGCTGGATTGGCCTCGAGACTAGCCCCGCACCCCCTCCACCGGATGGGTGTTTTGCGACTTGGTCCGCGAAGCCATGGTAGCTTACAGTCACAATATCAAATGCACCATCATTTGATAGTGAAACACTCTGGACACCCATTCCGGGATAGCCGGGAGCCGGCGTTCCAACCTGTGGCATCAGATTCTTGCCTTCGCCCCGCTGGGCTAGGTATTTAATCTGTAAGGTATCAAGCGCCGAAACGCTCGTGGTGAGGGTCCGGCCCGGCTGCTCCTTAAGTCCCTGTATGCATTTGCCCATTATCCTGCCTTAACTACCATTGCCCCCTGGTTTCCCAAGAGGTTTTCAATATTGCCTAGTATCGCATTGCCATCCTTCTGTGCTTGTAGACGCTTCTGCGCAAGTATTTTCATTGGGTCGGTGGATGTGGCCCCGCCACCACGACCTATCTTTCTGAATTCATCCGCGGTCGTTTTCATGGCGGGAATCTGTTGCATAACTTTTGCATCGAGTGCCCGCATGGTCATGTCAGACGCCGCTCTCCTCGCATCCTCGCCTGACAGACCCGCCGCCGTGACAAGTTTCAGATTTTTTGCATAATTTTCTTTTACAAACTTCTGGTTGTCCATGCTCTCCAGTTTGCGACGAGCGGAGTCACTCGCAAAGACACGTTCCTGCATTCCAAGCTGGGCACGGTTCCTGTCCTCCTCCACTTGTTGTGCCTTGGCAACCCACTTCTCTCTCGCGGCCTCGTCCTTGGCCCTCATCTTATTCTGCACGGCGGCCTCTAGATCCATGCCCTGAAATCCCTGCTTGATCAGGTCCTGTCGTAGGCGGCGCTCCTCTTCCGCGCGGTTTCTCTGTGCCTGCCTGGAGGCGACATCCGCGGCATCGGCCCCATCACCAAGACGTATGGCCCGGTCAAACTCCATATCATCCACGATATTTGAAATTTCATGATTCAACCTAGTGACGCTTTCGGCAAGCTCGAGCCGGAACTGCATTAGGGAATGGTTCGCCTTGTCTAGCTCGTTCTGGAACTGCTGAAGTTTCGCGGGATTCTCCCGTATACGGTCGATGGTATCCTGTAGAGCCTGCTTCTTCTCAGGGTCATCCTCCTTATCCCGCTGCTCCACAAGCTCCTCCAGGTTCTGTCTTGTCTTCCCGAATTCCTTCTCCAGCCTTAGCTTTTCCTTCGCTAGTTCAATTTCAGACTCCAGGGCCTTCTGCCTTCCCCCCTCGGTCTCCTTGAAAATCTGCATCGCGGTCCTGTGATGCTTGTTCTGGGCGGCGAGAAGCCCAACCGCACGCTGGTACTCCGCATTCTGCACTCTTAGCTCGGCGGTGAGATTGGCATTCTCCGCGTTGAGGTCCGCCGTTTGCGTCACGACTTCCTCAAGTGTCTTTTTCATCGCCTGGAGGTTCTGACTCTGCCTTTGGGTCAAATCCTCATTTTCCGCAAGTTCTCTTTCAATGGCTCCTATAAATCCACCTTCAGGGACCGCTCCCACCCCATCAAACGCCGTCACCTTGGCTACGAAATCTTCTTGTGCAACCAACTGGAGCTGCTCCTGGGTTAGTCTTCCACGAGGGTCGGCCGCCTCCTCCTCTTTCTCTAGGTCCCTAATTTTTCTTTTATTACGGTCACGCCTGTCCGCTATGCGTTCTAGTTCCTTATGAAATTCCGCCTCCTGCTGTGCGCCCGTATCACTAAAAAACGGAATTCGCCAGAGGTCCACCATACCGAAAGGAGAATCAAAGCCTATCTGGTCAATGTCTCCGCCCTCTCCGCCAATCTGCTCCGCCCTTTCCCTGAGGCTTTGCTGCTGCGCTTTGAGTCTCGCTATCTCAGCATCTCTCCGCGTCTTGGTGTCACTAGTCCTATAGTCCTCTAATGCCTTCTGGCCCTCATGTTCACGGTCCGCAATCCTGAGTTTGTCATTATTAATCTGTAGCCGCTGCTCAATTTCATAAATAGAGCCCGCCGAGCCCATCTGTCCGACCCTGGAAAGCTCCACGTCCCTAATTGCACGCGTAACCTCAAGCTCTCGCCTTAATGCCTCGATTTGCTTCTCGGTGGCCTGCAGATTCGCATTCTTGATCTCTGCAATCTTCTGGTATTCCCTATTCAGGCGACTAAGTATTGACCTCTGGGCATCCAGCTCCGCGGTGTCGGTGCCAGTTATCTTCCCTCCCGCATCAGCGAGAAATCCTTCCGTGACTTCAGCTGACTCAAGTTCCCCTATGCGCTTGGTCGTGGCTTGGATTTGCCCCCTAATCTTCGTCAGGAGCGCGGTTTTGTCCGCAAGAGTCTGCATACTAGCCGCCGAGTCATCCACGACCCCCTTGAACTCCCTAAATGCCTTATTCGCATCGTTTACGGCCTTTTTCGCGTCCTGCGCTGCCTTGTTCATCTTAAAGAGCCCAACAACAACGGATGCAAGGGCAATCACAATCAGGGCGGGGCCAGTAAGTAATGATGCGAATGCCGCTTTGATGGCGCCGGCGAGCACGCCGAATGCTACTGCCAGGCCCTTTGCAACGCCCCCGAGTATGAGACCTGAGCCGGCGGCAAGCTTTGCTCCCGCGCTTTGCCTAAGAAACCACACGGTAGTCATCTTCAATTGCTTGGTCAGCCCCAGATGCGCAGTACGACTGAATACAGCCGCCATCGCGGAAGATTTTGTTTTTACCCCGGCTACCGCGCTGGCAACTCCCATGGCCTTGATGGCTTTCGCGAGTTTTGCGAAGTGGAGGATGGGTAGTGCAATGGCTAGTACGACAAATATATCAATCAAAGCCTTGAGGACTCCCGCCAGGTTTTTGCCATTCCCTCCAATTTTCGCAAGGGAGGTTGTGAATTTAACGAAGATGTTTGATACGGTGCCGAGAATTGCCCCCAGCTTTTCAATTACAGGAGTCATGTTTACCAGGAATCCCGTGAAAACCCTTACCGACTCCTTTTCGCCCTCCAGGAAGTTCTCGGCAAACTTGGCCGCGAAAAGACCTCGGACATCAGCCAGGGTGCTCTCCAGTCCACCGAGCGTCTTGGATAGGTTCTTCATCCCTCCCTTTGATGACTCCAGTCCCTCTTGGAAGACCTCCCAGATTTTATTAAAGTCAGCGCCCGACTTGGATAAGGTATCAATTTTATTACGAACCACCCCCGACAGTATCCCCATTTCCTGTAAGCGGTTAGTGGCTTCGCCAATCGGGCGGCCTGACTTCAATCCGTCATAAAGCCTGCCTGTCCAGAAGGCTACCGTTTGCATCCCCTGGCCGGAGACGGCGGCGGCATCACCAACCGCGCGAAGGGATTTGCCTGTCGACAGGGCGCCCTTGGTGAGAACCTCGAGAGTTCTAGACGCCTCAGCAATTTCAGTAAGCTGAAATGGGGTGGATGCGGCAAAGTGGTATAGCTCCTCAATTCGCGCCTGTGCCCGCTCAGCACCACCCACGAGGGGGGAGAACTGCGTCTCAAGGGTTTCAATTTCACGAACCTTCCTCATCCCCTTCGCAAGGAGTTCGCTTTGCTTCACGACCTGCTTAAGGACACCAAGGAGGCCGACCATCGCTCCCGATATAAGAGTCATGGGGCCGAGAACCGAGCCAAGCAGAGTCCCCCTCATTCCCGCGAAAATAGCCGCAACCTTGCTTCCGGTCGCGGCAAAAACCATTGCCGGCTCCAATAGCGAGCCAAGCGCCCCTCGCACTCCATCGATACCTGAACCTAGATTGTTATCAGCCATGACCCACCTTATCGTTATCACTAGACGGCGGCACGAATTCGGCGGCCTTCTTCTTTAGCTCCCCTTCAATTTCAGCCCAATTCTCCCGCATTTCCTTTTCATCTGCTGACATAAATTCGATATCAGCACCCTGAAAAAGCGTATATGCGGCGGAATACCAACTCGCCTTACCTATGGAGCAGTTCCATGCCTCCGCCTCGCTCATCCCCAATAGCATTAAAGCGGTGACGGTGCTTAGCTCCTCCGGTGGCCCCGTGTTCGCTCCAGAGGTCACCTCTTCCTTTTTTTGCCAAAACTCAGGCATGGAATTGTAGTCCGTAAGGTAATCTACGAACTTCTGTACCTCTCGAGCAACTCGCCTGGGCCCGGTTAGCTTAATCAAATTCGTAAGCAGGGGGAACCTCGGTCGCTTTGGCTGATGAGGGTAGCTTAGCCGGCATATCGATGCGGCCGCGTAAATGTCGGTGGCATTAACCTGGTCCTCCTCGTCGCCCCGGGTGATGGGAGAGTCTATGGAACCGAGTATGAGCTTATGCCAAAGGCTAAATGGCTGTAGGGTCCAGCCAAACGCTTTATGCGTGTTGTTTATCCACGCCTCGGCGAAATTTTCGTCAAGAGCCACATCTCTATTTAGCAAATGCCGGTAACGCCATCCCAGAACTTTCCAGTAATTTCTATCTTCTGGAAGTCATTATTGGATTCCTGGACGGTTACTTTATCGACGAAAAAGCTCTTCCCGTTTAAATCAAATGTAGAATTGATTGAAGGCGTATTAGTACTACTGAGCTTATACCCAGATATACTGCAGCTGCCAGTGCGCTTGCCAAGCTGAACGGCAATTGTTTCACCATTTTCATTCTTGGCTTCCGCCGCATATTGCGGACTCGCCTCTGAGCTTTGAGATTCAACGGTAACTCCCAGAATAGGAGTCGTCCCAAATAGCAAACCATTACAAGTCTTAGACATCTTTTCTTCTCCTTATGGGCAGCAAACAGTTGCAAGCGGATACTTCACTGCAACCAACTCGCATTTGGCAAAATCATTGTTAGAGCGATTAATGCTCCATTTCTCGACATGACATTCATCTCCATCAATTGAAACCTTACATGCATGGGAGTCCAAATCACAGCTCGCGGATACGAAGCCCGCGAGAGTATAGGTGACCTTGTCCCCGCCGCGAACTACCGCTGCGACATTACCATCATCATCAGTAGCCTCGGCCTCAAATTCAGGAGTCGTCTCAACGGAACGGGATTCCAGGGTAATACAAGAGACGGAATTTCCATCAATGCCATAAATATATGCGCAATCGCCTAATTGTGTAGTAGCCATAAAAAAGAGACCGTTGTCAACTCGGGCGCCTCATGCGGATGCTGTCACAAAGATTTGTCGTCACGGGGCAGTCCGTGCCCACCGCGCCCACGGTGCAGACGAATATATCGCCCGCAGACTGCTCCCTGCTTGCCTCTTGCAGTTCCCTTATGGAAAGACCTGCTATTTTTATATGATTCTCTCGTAAGTGGTACTCTTCAATATCCAACTGGGGAATCAGACTTAGCACATCCTCAACCCTAGCGCAATTTTGGGCATGGGCCTCGCTCCCCGTTTCGTCCATATGGGTAACATAGACCACCTTCACATCACAGAGGTAGCCACGGGGACCCCTTCCCCCGACTAGGGGCCGCGCAACCTCGCAAAGCACTACTCCATAGGGGGTCTCACGCTCGCCATCACCCTTATGGGGAAAGAAGTCCACCTGCACTCTTTCCGTGAGCACATTGCAAAGGATTAATTCAATCTCCCTCTTCGGGTCCTGGTAAACACTAGCCATCCTGCTGCTGCTTTTTTATTTCATCCAAAATTTTGCCCTCCAGGCCCGTCCAGTCATCACCCCAGAAATTTTCCAATATCTTCTGCTCTGCTATGGCAACGTACTTTGAGTCTATAGCATCCTCGGCCTTATCCTCTACCCGTAGGAGCTTGCGAAAATCGCGCTGTACCAATCTATCGCTCATAGTCCTGGAGTTGCCCCCTTGAGCAAGGGTCCGCAGGTTAGGGGGATTAGCGTCGTGCCATCATCGTTAACCGCCTCGACTCTCACACGGACTATGGAATTGCCATGTGAGACGGAGATCTTATCACCCTTCTTGATATTGTAATGGTCCCGGTCCCCCCTCTGGAGGAAGATAGTAGTTCCAGCCATGGACTGCTTACCGCCAGCCATGCGGGAGGTGGAGAATTCAATAGGGTCGAATATCGCCCTAATGGGAGTCTCTCCATTTAGCCAGACGGTCTCAGCCATTTGGCCCATGGATGAATCCGTGGCGCCATTCATGGACCTTGTAAAGGGACTGCTCATACCTAATTGAATATGTCAACAAAAAGGGCCGCGAGGAGGAATCGCGGCCCTTATTGCAATGCGCGGGGTGTTACCCGCGAGGAACTAGAGTGAGACTAGCTCCAGGTAATAGAGTTTTTAGCGGCATCACCAGCGGCGAAGCTCACCTCAAGCCCTGCGTTCTTATTCACAACCTTTTCAGCAGTGTGGTGCCGAACGCGAACCATGTCTCCACGGCGCGGTTCGGAGCGGTAGGTTTCAGTAGTAAAGAGGCCGGAGCCATCCTTGGTCCAGACAAAGGTGCGACCAGCGCCACCTGCGCTAACCTCACCACCCCGGACGTCGCCCAACCACATGCGGTCATTATTCCAAAGTGGAGTCAAGTTAGCGGCGGCATTGCGAGCAGCACCATCAATATGGGCCGAGGCAATAATGACCGAACTCAGACCAAACTGCTTGGCGATGTCGGATTCAGTTACCATCTTGTAGCCAAGACCAGTACCCAGGGAGCCATACAGGAAGGTGTTCAGCTTAGTGCCACGACGAATGTGCTTCCAACACTCATCGCCGATGACGAGGGTATTCGGGGTCTCGCCACGCTTGGTAAGCTCCTTGATTGCATTCATGAGGACCAGCGGGAAATCCTGGTCAAGAGCAGCATCGCCCCAGCCAGAACCTGCGCCAACGGAAGCCGCGGCGTAGCCCAGGTAGTTACCATTGGTCAAACCCCCATTCGTTGCACTCTGGAGAGTTCCATAAACGCGGGATTCGTAATCAAGCTTCATGGTGCGCATGATGAGCTTGGCCGTGAGGACTTCCACATCGAAGAACTTGGCGTAGTCGCGGACAACCACATCATCGATGCGCTCCTCCATACCACGATCAAGGCACTCGTAGGTGTCAGTCGTGAACTTACGAGTTGTTTCGTTGTAGGTGCCGGTGGGACCGCGCAGAGTGGAGTCCTTCTTGAGAAGTTCACCACCATTGCCGATCTCAATCTTCGGGTAGATGCCAGCACGGGCGTCTACGGGAAGCTGAGGCAGGATGCGGGCGCCAAACAGCAGTTTGTCGGTTGAGGCGGCCTCTTCGACGAAAGCGTTGAGGTCGTGGCGGATAACAGCGTGACTATTCTTATACATTGTCTCTAAATCCTTGTGTTAGACGAGGGCTACGCGAGAGAGGCCAGCGCCAGTGTGACCTTCAAGCGCGATTCCAATAGTCTTGGAAGCCGCGGTAGGAACACCAACAGACCCGGCTACGATGCCAGTTGTGTTGTTCTTGATGACTTCAACTAGCTGGCCCTTGGTAAAGGTTCCACTAGACTGAATTAACGCACTGCCACCCGCCGAGAAAAGCTGGATATCAACCGGACGGGCTGTCTCCGTGGCTTTAACGTCATGGAGAACAACACCAATGGCATCAACGCCATTCATGTTGCTATTGGCAGTACCAAGCTTGGCTTGGCCAGAATTGTTTACCGAGACGACCATGCCAGCGGTATAGGTACTGGCACCGTCGGTCGGGAGGGAGATTACACCGTTATGATTCATTATGGTCTTCCTTAGTTTTCGAGGATTCCTTGACGAACCAGCCATTCGCGGTGAGCGGCAGGCGATTCAGCAACGGCTTCCATAATTGCTTCATGGGGTCGCTCAGCACTCTCGGAAGCCTGCTGGATAGCAAACTCAAAAGTGCCTTCATCCGTATCTGCACCGAAGAGGTATTCCTCAGAGGAGACGCTAAGTGGTTCAATGGCATTGAACTCAAGGGCCTCCCGGAGTGCTTGGTTTTCCATCTGAATTTCTTCATTAAGAGAAGCCAATTCAGCAACTTTACCCTCGATGGAATCAAAGGCGTGGTTCTCACGGGCTTCCTCTTCGGCAGCGAGAGCACCTTCGGCCTTAGCCTCAAGGTAGGTCAGAGCATCATCAAGAGAAGAGTACTCGACGGGTTCAAGCTCTTCGCTGGAGTCCTCGTAGGAGTCCTCGTACTCAGGAGCTTCATAATCATCTCCCTCAGCGTCTTCAAAATCATCATGCCCATGCTCACCATCATCAGCGAGCTGTTCGGCAATTGCATCTTGAAGGTCGCCTTGGAAGGACTCGACCCCATCCAGGCGTTCAGTAATGCCCTGGAGGAGTTCTTCTACGGTCTGTTCAGGCTCGTTCATATACTGTATATCGTTGTCAACTTTGCTTTCAAACATCCCATCCGGATTCGCGGCCGGATCGGAAACCAAATCTACTGATACAATGCGCTTACACCGTGCGTAAACCTTGCCGTCCTTACCTGGCTCCTTGTCGCCCTGAAAGGCCACAGATAGCCCAATCTGCCCCGGCATCGTTTTAATCTGCTCCATGGTCTGGTCGTAGTCCTTATGGCTCTTTAGCATGTGCAAATCACCAATCAGCTTATTCTCGACAACCTGGAAATTGTTTATATAACCAAAAACGGCCTCCACACCCGAGCGATGGTTGAGCTTGGCCTTGATTCCCGGCTTGGGCGTGTCCTCTAGGGATTGATGTAGTTGCTGGAGCGTCTTATCATCAACCTCCAGACCATGCCCCCTTGCTGACCCCATGGTAATAAGTGAGACACCATGAATTACCCCCTCGGTGTCATCGATGCGGCCATCAACAGCATTAAAAAAATGTACGGATTCTTCACTCATGTCGAAATGATGCTTATCAGGTTTACTCCACTCGCAATGGACTCATTTGCAATTCCTATTTGTCGCAAGGTGCCGGAATTTACCACATTGGAATTTCCGTCAACAATCCCCACGATATCGCCCACGCTAATTGGACCTTGGGCCTTGGCGATAAAAATTCCACTAAATAGATGAACCGCATGGGGGTCGCCAATCTCAGAAGGGTCAACATCATGCAGGGCAACGCCTATGACTTGCTCCTTTACATTCGTTGAGCCATAGGGGGCACAGGTGGCATCCCCTTGCAATACCAGCAAATCCCCAGCCTGAGAGGCGGAATTTATTGGCAATGATATGACGTTATTGTGGTTCACGAAAGCGTGACCTTGATATTTCCTGCCGGAATTGTGAGACTACTACCATCTGCGATATTGATCGTGCTTGCTGTGCCGAGGCCATCTGTTGCCTCAAGACGAGCAATTACCTTATCTTCGTGGTTATCAAGCTGGCTAGTAATTGTTACATCGCTGCTCTCATTAGTAACCATGATAGAATAATCATCATCATGGTCATGCTGGTGAGATAATTCAGCAGGCGGAATACATGTATTGGAAGCATCCACTGATGCACTTGCTCCAAATTTTCTCCAACCAGTTCCTCCTCCGAAGGCGGGGGCTATTTGATAGTAGACAATATGAGCTTCCTGGTCTCCGGTTGAAGAATTGGTGGCTTTTAGGTGGTAGACATCTGCGGTACTTGTACTACCCCCCTTGAACCCACTAGGAGTATGGGTTCCGTCATCTGTATTTCCAAAAAACTCAGCTACCGTTGGCTTGCGCCTAATCTCAATAATCGCTCCAATCAATCCTCTATCATAGTATGCCGCATCAAGGTCGATTGTATTCGTGCCATCAGCTAAAATTTCAAAACACAAACCTGTATAAGGCCCGGAGGCAACTCTAACAAAGTTCACGCAGTTGTTGATGAAGTCCTTTTCGGAAAAGTCATAATCACTACCGGCATATGTTAAGCGAGTATGCTGGGATGTCGTGCCATCTGCGGATATGTCTGTTACTTGCAATCGGGTTACTAGCTCATGGTAATTTGCCGGAAGCCATAAAGCAGTGTTAGCTTTGTCCCCTTGAGTATTCAAAACACCATTTGTAGTGCCCTCCATGGTCAGGGTATAGGCATTTCTGCGAGCCACAATTGCTGCATGGGTGATGCCATTAATATCAGCCCCGGTAGCGGAAAATGTGATTTCGTTACCATTTGTAGCAATCGCACGCGTTTGATCGTTGGTGTCGGTTCTTGCAAACCGCATGTCTATGGATTGCCGTGAATACCCACCTGTGGAGGCTTCATTGGAGGTATCTACGATTGATTGGATTTTATATTTGGAATCAGGAGTCGTGCCTGTGTTCCCTGTGAATCCATTGCCAGGATATGCAATATACCAAGGAGCACTCCAGGGCTCCTGCACATTATCAGATGAAGGGCTCCAAAGTACATCATTGGTGGCGCCAATACTGTAGTACGCAAAGTCCCCGTTGCTCCGAGCATTTATCCAAGTATTATAGGTCGAAGACCATTGCACATATGCACCTGTGGTGGAATTTCTCCACCAAGGCTTACCCGCAATTTCGTTGCTTTGCTTTTCGTAATCAACATTGATTTCATCAGCAACAGACTGCGTGCCATGAGTAGCACCACTTACGCGAAGATTTCCTGTTTCACCCGGGTCGCTAGAAAAGAGAGCCAAGTGTAATCCCTGAAAGTGTGACTCATAAAGCCCTCGCGAAAAGGCAACATTGAGCAACGCCTGTTGTGTTTCCGTAGTAAATGAACCTGTGAGTGCCATATTATCCTTATCCTAATCTTATCCTATTGCATGGAGTCAACTTATGCGACAGTTCCGCTAAATTCACCTGATGATGTCGACCCACCGCTAGACCCGGACCCAGACCCCGTACTCGACCCGGAAAATTCACCTGATGAAGAGGAGGAGCCTTCCCCACCGGACTCGCTGGAACCACCGGAACCGCCGCCACCACCGCCGCCGCCACCACCACCGGAACCACCGCCGCCACCGGACTGTGCTGTGGTCACGACGCCCGCACGAGGGGTTAGTATCACACGAAGGAGGGCTGCTCCCGTGGCCTTTTCCTCTAGGGCAATGCCAATCTGGCGACCGGCCGTACTCCCAAAGCGGCTTGCGTCAGTCACGTAAACGGAATCCCCTGTGGCCACCGTCCCGCTTACATCATGACGAACAAGCGCGATGCCGCATGATGATAAAAGCTGGATATCGACACCCGTATTGGAAACCGCATGGGAGCCGGCATCGCATAGAGCGACCCCTATGGCCCTCTCCTTGACGATTCCCACCTTAAGTGGCTCAGCTTGGCCCTGGTCGTTTACATAAATATAATCGCCGGCATATAGGCTTTCTGGGCCAGCTGGAAGGGAAATTACCCCATTGGTATTCATTTCTTAAATCTCCCCAGCTTATCTTCCCTTCCATAAAGCGCTCCGCCGGGTTGCTTGCGATGCCCTTTACGCTTCCCCTTTTTCAGCGAGGCCCTGTACCCAGACTTGTAGACTGGTGCGCGCTTAAGGCCGAAAATGGCGGGAGGCAAAGTCCTCCTCCTACCACCTAGACCTGGAATATTTTGTAAAACCTGTGAGACAAGAGAAGTCTTCGGGGTGAATTTACCATCCTTCCAGACGCCCGGTACTGCCTTCCGCCTCGAGTGCTCCTTGCCCCGTGATGTCTTCCTCTTCACCGTCACAAAGCCCACGCCGAGTTTTTTCCCATAGCGCGCCTCTATTTTCTTCATGCCCTCCCTTGTATGCCGAGCCGCGGGGCCTTTTTTGTTTTGCCAGTTTCTCTTCCCGGAAGGAAAAAGCTCTTCGTTCGCCTGCTGGCGGGCGATCCATTCCTGACGGGACAGCTTAGGGCCTCGATTCTTTTTTTTCTTCTTCTTGCGGCCTTCGGTATACCTTTCATAACCGTGGGACACCATCTCATCAATCTCGCCCTTGCCTCTTTTACGAATTGCGGCGATCCTGTCCTCATAATATTTAGGGATATGCTTGCGCCTCTCATTCTCGAGATAGCCGGCTCCCACCAAGGCGGCTCCCGCTAGGGAAGCCTTCTTCTTAAAGGCATCGGACTGCTCTTTATCTCGCTTCATTGAACTGGATATTGAAAGCCTCTAGGAAACTATTCCCCTTTTGGGGCCTTTTTTTCCTTGGCTTTCTTTTTGTGCCAGCCGCCTCCGACTTTAAGCTCCTTGCCGCGGAACGCTCTTGGGATACTTTCTTCATTTATATCTGGTGTTAAATACCTGCTGCTCTTTGTCCGCCTTGACTTGCTTTTGATGGAACCGGACCTCACGAGCCCCGTGAAAGTGCGGTTTTTACCGACCCTATGGGCCAGGACGCTCGCGATGGGAAGTGCCGTGGCCGTGGCTGCCCACATCGCATCGCGGTTGCCCTTGCGCTCATGCCACTTCTTCTTGCGGCGCTCACGCCTTCTTCCCTTGTGGTGAACCCTTACGGAACTCCCGGTTTCGCGGCTCGTATACCAGTCATTATCAAGCTCAAGAAGCCCCTCTCTCGAGGAGAAAATATTTTGGATGACGTCCTTTAGTGTCGTCCCTTTCTTACGAGCAATAGCCTGGGCAAGGGCAACCGTACCGATTGCCGCAGTACCGATTGCGGCATCCTTTACGGCACGCCGCTCCCATACCCTCTTCCGTCGCTTATTGGTTCTGATGCCCTGGCGAGCCTCATTAATATCCCGTGCCGTATCTCCAATAAAGCGACCCTGCTTGGCAATCCTCTTACCCTTGTTCGCAATTCGTTTGCCCTGTTTGAGGTGCTCCTGCCAATCATCGGAAAACAAAAAGTCAGCCAAAGCCTTCGCGTCCTTCTTTTGCTCCACGGCCTCAAATAGCCACTTGCCCCCACCTAGCTTCTTGTACTTATTGAGGGCAACTCGCCACTTTGGCCATTTATCCATCTTGGCCCGCCTCTGCTTTTCAAGAGTCTGGCCGCGGCGTTGCTTTTTAATTGACCTAGCCTTCTTATCGCGCGCCACCTGTTCACCGGTTTTTATCGGTATAGGCCCCACCTTGAGCCCCTTTCGTCTAATGCTTTTAAGAGTCTGGCCGACATCCTCAGCGGTCTCCCCGCCCTTCTTCGCGCTAGACATTAGGGCTTGAGTAACCCCACCAAGCGCGGCTAGGCCACCACCTACGGTAGCTAACTGGGCAGCACTATCGAGCTTACTACGCTTCTCCTGCTCTTGCTCTTGCTCTGTATTTCTTTCCTCTTTCATAAAGTTTCTCCGCTCCATGACCCAATCCGGCTCCGATAGCGACCTTCAGCGCAGCCCTGCCTTTGGTGGCCCGTAAAAAGCCCGCTGGTCTGTTTCTTGAATCATATAATGGTACTTTTCTAGACTTGTAAGCCTTGGGCTGCCGGTCTGCTCTATTTTTCAATTCATCCTTGAGGAAGAATCGACGATGCACCCTGCCCTTCTTGTCCTTATAGCGGACTTCACGCATAGAGTCTTTGTCAAATTCTCCCTTGCCCCACTCCCTCAGGCGCCGTCCCTTTTCGTCCTTCTTCGGCATTACTGGCTTCAGGTCCCCGACACCAGTTGAACGATCCTTGAATTGTTTATGCCGGGTCTTCACATCGCGCAGGTATTGGTTTCCTCTTATTGCGCCAAGGGTCGCGCCGGCAGCCACCGCGGGAGATACAGCCGCCTCATCCTTGTTCTTTTTTTGAAAATAAAGAATATTATCCAGCGTTTCGTTGAGCTCCTCTTGGCGACGCATCCAGTTTTTCCTTCTCTTGCTCTGTGCCCGAAGATAGGCGTTCGCGAGGTCCTGGGACTGCTTCTCCTCGGCCTGCTTACGGGCCTTACTCTGAAGTGATTTACTTTTCCCCGCAGCGGCGGCTTGGTCGGCGGCACGCTTACCTGCGCCTTCTATCACCGGACGAGAACCACCAATAGGCACTACCCCATGGGGATAGTCATAATTATCCGCACTGATCGTCATGCCGGGCTTTTTTGACTGGGGTGCTCTCGGTGCTCTCTCCGTGGCCGATATATTTTTAGCCCCGGCCCTCAGGGCCCTGGACTGCCTCCCTCCTTTTGCCTTCTGGGTGGCGCTTTGTGCCCTTCTGGTAGCCGCGGCCACGGCCTGCTGGTTGGCCTTGGCCACCTCCTCTCCAGCCGTGCCCCTTAATGGGAGATCACGCTGGACTACTTTCTTTGTATCCGGGTCAAGGGTAAGACCCGTGGACTCAACCTCCTTCGCAGGCTCGAAGACCGAGCCACGCCCACTAATTTGCCCCGCCGTGGCCTTGGATGCTGTCTTGTATGGGATATCTTCGCCCTCGGGGATTTTAACCTTGGGTGGATTTTGTTTCCCACCGAATATCTTCGTCATCCGGGAAGCAGGCTTCGCCCTCACCGGGGACTTTGCCATTAAGTCTGATTTTCTCACTTCCGCCCGGGCAAGCTTCCGCGCCTTATATGCGGCCGCCCTAGCGTCCATGCCCCCATCCATCAGCTGATTCTCCAAGTCCTGTCGGATTTGGTCATATGCCTGCTGCCTATCAGCCTCCTGGGCTCGTCGTTGATTTCTCTTCTTGGTCGCCTGGCCCTTGACAGGAGCATTGATTCTTCCAAGAAGAGATTTCCTCTGGTTTTGGTATTCCGTAAGGAATTTCTTCTGCTCACTAGGACTTAATTTCGTAATTCCAGGACTACCATCCGTCCCGGACCTCCACTTGTCTTCTAGCCCCAGCTTCTTTAGCGTGGCCTGTTTCGCTGTATTTTCCTGAGCGGCCGTGAGCGCCTTCTGTGTCCCCCTTCCTCCCAGCCATGCCTCCATCACATCAGATTGCTTCATGGCGGACCGGCTCGCCTCACGAGCTGCCTTTTTGCGCCTAATTCCCTGTCCTGCCCTAGTCTCCTTATACGCACCAGCGAGATTCTGCTTGTCGCTCGCTGCTTGGCGGCGCATCTTATCGCGGTTTTGGGACTCAACGCCTTCAATTACCCGCCTCGCGGCACGCTCGTTCGTAACGGATGGAACCCTTATTTTCTCACCAGCGGCTTCTGCTATCTTCTGGGCCTTCTTCTCCGTCTTTCCCTCGGCTATCGCCTTTTTATATGCCTGGCGCATGGCGATTCTGCGCGGCTGCTCTAGTTTCCTCTGGGACTTCTTGGAAACGGGAGTATCGACAATCTTGCGCTCCGTGCCGAACTTATCCGCCTCGGAGCCAATTGCATAACCCAGGGCGCCACCCGCGGCCACCCCTTTTGCGGCTCCCTTTTTACCCTTCTTTGGTTTGGGATGATAAAACTTGTCAGTCGGGAAGGACCCAGCCTTACGATACCTGCGGGTAACACGGTCCTTGCTTGCTTGGCCAAGGGCCTCGTTTACACCCTCTCTGGCCTTTCTTGCCTGTTTTATTAATCTAGCTAGGGACTGTTTCATTGCGATTTGGTCTGGGCGGCCTGCTCAGCCGGTGGGGTCTGGGCGGCCTGTGCAGCCGCTACTTGCTGGTTTTGAAATTGCGAGGGTGTCAATCCCTGCTCCTCGGCAGCCAATTGCTCACTAAAGCGGTCAAACTGCTCCTGTCCGCCCTGTAGCCTACGAACCAGGAGGTCCAGAGGTACGCCATGCTTCTTGGCAGTATCACGAAGGTGGGAAAGCTCCTTGGCCAGTTTTTCAGTCTCCTCCTGGAAATCCAAACCCATTTCACCATAAATAGTCTCCTGGGTCTTCAGGCCGGCATCCAAGAGGGAAAGGTTTGCCTGAACCTCATGGCCGAGATCAGCCGTTATCTGAGAATTGAACTGCCACCTACCCTTCCGGTAGTTCGCATGGGGTGGGAGGTCCCCAAAGGCTATCGCCCGGCCGATAACAGAATCCCTCACCTTATCGAGCACCTGCTCGGTAAGCAATGTCTGATGACGCATGAAAGCCCTCTGGGCCTGCTGCACCTCAAGGCGCGCGGTCGCCCCGCCAAATGCACTCATATCCCAAACAAATGCAAAGGGGAGGTTTAGGCCATTTGCCATCTCACGCACCAAGGTCGTCACGAAGCCATTGAACGTGGGACTTGGGCGTGATCCAGTCGGGAACATGTTGACCTGGTCCCCTGGGGATAGCCGTAGGATTTTGCCGGCCTCAATCTTCTCGAGCTTCATGTCCTTCGGTTTGCCAAGGCTATCCGTCGGTACCTTTGAAGTCCACTTATCCGGCCCCTGGTCGTTCTTGGTGATGACGCCGGCATGGGCCGACCCCCACTTCACGGCCTGCTTCTCCATCTTTAGGAGTTCATATAGGTCCTTGGCATGGGGGATGGACGTCTCAAATGCCGTGATCCCTCGATATTGGTCAGTCCGCAACGGGTCCATGTAGTGGATGAAATTTGATGCCGGTATATCACGGGCGTCCTTGTACTGCCCATGAATCGTCCGCTTGAAAATCTTGTATGTCAATGGTTGCCCATAGTCGTTGATGGTCACTCCACCGATGTAGTTGTCCTGCTTCTTCCCAAGCTCATTGGGATTACCAATTCTGTCAGCCTCAATCGACTGTAGCTTGATATCCTTCCCAACCGTCACTAGGGCCAGTCCGACATCTCCATCTCGACGCATGGCCATGTGGGCCAACTGGACTAGGTGGCGAAAGGGGTAGCGGCCCGTGATATCGCACTTCTTCTGCCAGCTATTGAAATACTCCTCGTATGCCTGGTCGATCAGAGGGTCGCCGGTCTGTGACTGGTAGCGTAGGGAGCCACATACGTACATGCTCTCCTTCAAGAGGATGCTTTTGAAGAAGCTATAGTTTTGCACGAGGTTCCGTGCCTCCCACATCATCTTGATGCGGTCACGTTGATTCGAGAGCGATTCTGAGGCCGCCGTGGACAGGCTATGCCCGGCGGTCTCATGCGCCCGGGTCATCTTTGCCGCATCGTAGGCGAACTCGAGCCGGTCCTGGTGAAATTTCCTACGCAAGCCCCACTCAGGGCTTATGAAGGCGATGGTCTTGTCTAGAAAAGTTGGTTTTGCCATTAGTAGTTCCCGCTGAAGTCCACGTATGTCGGCTCCAAGTAATCGTTTCCGCTCCTCTCTCGCCTTACCTCCGCCAGGGCACGTAGACGTTCCTCAACGCTGGTAATGCTCCTTTGGTAGGACTTCCCTCCGACACTTTGAGCCAAATACATATTTTTGGCCTCTTCTTTTTGTGTTGCAAGTTCCTTTTCGATTTCTTCTTCTGAATAATCTCGGTAGATAATTTTCCAGTTCGCCACGCTCATACAGGAAGAAATTATGTCAACATTATTAGAGGGTAGGGTAGATTTCGACTACGATAGCATCGATTTCGATTTCGAGAAACTTGATGCGGATGACGTCATCTCCCAGATGCCCGAAGTCCTTCAGGAATTCATTAAGGAAAAGATTCGCAGGGAGGTGCAGGATGCCCTCACCAGGGTCATCGCCTTGATTTACGATTCAAACAATTACCGGCTCAAGGTCGCGACCATCGTATGCGCATTTGGGCTTCCATTATTCTTGGGTCGCTCCATGAGGGAGATTGCAGAAATGCACGGAGTCACCAAGCAAGCACTATCTAAAAGTGTGAAATTATTTCAAAAAACTTTTGGACTCCCACCGGTTAGGGGCCAAAAATCATTAGCCGCTTGTAAGGCATATAGAGAAATACAACTAGAGAGAAACAGGAAATGAGTACGGCAACTGAACGCAAAATGGAGTCCTTAACACAAGAGGGGGGCGTATCCATCATAGAAAAGAATATCGCGGAGGAGGAGATGGCAATTGTAGCTGTCGACGATAAGGCGGCACAAATTAAAGAGGCTCACGAAGCCGGCATTAAAGCAATGGCTGGCTCCTTGCGGCATTTTGCCCAAGCTGGAGAAATACTCGCTAAGGTCCGTGATGATTCTAATGACTTCTCTGCCTGGTGCAGAGATAACTTGGACTTCAATAGGAAGACGGCATATCAATATATAAAGCTCCACGAGCTGTGTGAGGCTGGGAAAATCGACCTGGCGTCAGGGAAATTCACCTCCCTTCGCCAATGCCTCGGTATCGACCATGACGGGGAGAAGTCCACCTACCAGGAGAAGAGGCAGGCCGACATGCGGTTTGAATCAATCCCCGGCCTTTGCGCCAAAATCGAGCAATTCTTCAAAAAGGCCACCAGCATTCGCTCCATGGAAGAGTGGTCGAGCGACGAGAAGAGGATTCTCAAGGATAACCTCCGGGTCGTCGTCGATATTTATGAGACCCTGGCCTGACAGGCACCAGTCCGCCCTTTATATGGGTAGTGGCGTTTTAGACCACTACCTATATAAGGACTGGTCCAATCTTTTTTAGCTCAATGGGCCGTTAGCTCAATGGTTAGAGCAGGGGACTCATAATCCCTTGGTTGCAGGTTCAAGTCCTGCACGGCCCATTACTCCACCCCAATGGTTCCTGTGACCAACGCGGCAACCATTATCATGCACTCGCAGTCCCAGTAGTGGTTGGGCTTCCTCGGCTTGTTCACCCACTTGTAGGTGACCTTGCCGTAGGTATCCACGATTTCCTCGCGATGCTCCGCCGACATCTGCCCCACGTAATCTCGGGTTATATTTTCCGGTATCTCCCACTGGGGCCCGATGCCCCGTTGGTATTCAGAAAGCAAATCCTTAATTGCGGGATTTGAAAAAACAAAGAGGCGAACAGGGCGAACCTGCCCCTGCAAAGACGTCCCCATTGCGGGGTCCACCAAGGTATCCTTATATGGCTGTCTCACTCCATCCACTACGAAGTATTGGAAGTCATCCCCCTTCATGGGCTTCCACGCATACCCGCTCTTGGTAACTTCATTGTAGATATTCGTAGCATTATACCCCGAATCTATTACTACATCATCATCGTCTACACCTAGGAATGTAATCTTCTCACGCAGTGAGGAAAAATCAGGAATCTTCCCATAGTCAATGAGCCTTGATGCACCGCCTTTTCCAAATGACCTACATACATAAAAAAGATGGTCCTTCTGGACATCCACACCCAAGAACCTTCTAGTCTCGGAGGGCCACGTATCAAGAAGCTTGTAGGACCCCTGTCTGTCACTAGACCAGTCACCTTGATTACCCCATTTGAGGCGATCCTCCCATGGCTGTCCAAGGGATTCGCAGATGAAGGTCTTCAGCGGCTGTGGGTCGCCCCATGAGAGGGCTTTCTTGGCAGCCAGAAACTCTTCAACAAGCTCTTTCCAGCGAACCCACGTAGGTAGAATGGCGCTCCAGGTGTAGCTTTTTCTTGAAATGGGCGCGCTTTCATTCGCTGCGATCCACTCCCCTTCCCTGGTCAGCCTTCTTCGCTCCGGGGGAGTGTCATATGTTTTATACGAGCACATGGGGCACTCCATCCTTATCGTTTCACCCAGGGCATCAAAATTATACCGGCCAAAAGGCTTGGTAACCTCATTGGTGTCCCATTTCATATAGTCCATGCTCAGCTCATGCCTCTCCTTGCACTGGGGGCATTGGACATACCAAGACTGCTGGTCGCCTTTCAGGAACTCCTGGTGAACAGAATCGTGCTCCAGGTCCGGCGTGCTTATGATACACTGGCGGGCATTCCAAAAAGTCCTGGTTCGTTTTAAAACCATTGGGAGCGCGCCTGGGGGCCAGTTCCGAACCTCGTCCAACAAAAGCCACCTCCGGGGCTTGGACTGTAGCTTTGATGGAGCATTCGACCCCACGATTTCCAAAGTCATATGAGGAAAGAAGATTTCCTTAGCCTTGGCTAGCTCTCTCGATTTCGGTATCATCTTCTCCACCGCCGGACACGCCTTCAGGGAGGGCATCATCCTCTCCTTTGCGAACTTCAGGGCCTCGTCCTCATTGGAGGTCACCCACATACATGGGCCGGGATCTTCGGATATAAGCCAACATAGGCACGCGATCATTGATTCGGTCTTCGCGCTCTGGGCAGCGCACATGATCGAGATGGTGCGGACCCGGTTGTCCGCGAAGTCGGACATGAATCCCCTTACCCAGGGAGAGTTATCAGACCTCCATTTCCCCGGAAAGGGTGAAACAGCGACCTTGAAGTTATCCTCAGCCCACTGCCAGGGTGGGCGCCTGTCTGCTGGCTTCCACGCTTCACGCGCGGCTTTTTCCACGATATTCATGCTTCCAGTAAAAAAGCATGATACGTGGAGTCAAATATTATGCCATCTCTCTTCGGCCTGCTAAATAGCCGGCGCCACCAAGCGCGGCGCCACCAAGCGCGGCCACCACGGCGGCCTTACCATGGCGCTTAGTAAGAGACTTCATGAGGGATTTCTTCTTGCGATAGCCCTTTGCACTTCCATGAATGGGAGTGACCTCCACCGGACCCTTGTTTACCCGTACGCGTACATACTCCTTGGGGAGTGGCCCTTCCCCGGAGCGGGTCCAGGGTCCAGGGGAGTGACCGCGACGACGACGAAGGTCGTTTAGCTTCAAGGCGGCTCGTACTCCTTCATCCGTCCGCGTGTGGGGGGCTACCCTCTCTCTGTGGGCTCCCGGACGAAATTTCTTATCCTTATACGCAAATTCAAGAAGTGAATCAAGTTGCTCCCCAAGCTCCACCAACCGCGAAAGTTTTTCACCCTGGTAGACCATACCGGTCTCAGACCGAGTGGCGGTTGGATTGAAGCGCCAGTTGCTCCGCTTGCTAGCTCGCTGTCGGGCATATTCCATCCCATCCCTTCGGCGCCTCTTACGAGAGCCTGTGAGCCCTAGGGCCTCCCCTGCAGGATTTGGGTACATGGCTAGCGGGCGTAACGGAAGGCTTTGGCCGCGGAGCCGAGTATTCCACGAGGCTTCTTGAACCCGCGACGCTTATATGCCTTTCCGGCGGCCTTTCCAGCGGCAGCAAACCTGTCACGGTTGGCATAGCCAGCTGCACCAGCACCAGCCAGGGCGGCTCCTGTGGCAACCTTGGGCAGGACGCCACCACGGCGCTCCTCGGGGTCATTTGAAAATTCAGTAGCAAGATGCTCCCCACGGGCTAGGATCAATTCATCCAGTTTCTCATCAAGGGCAATAATGCGTTCGGCAAGTTGTTGTTCGTTCATATTAATTTACTCCATGTCAACTAAATAACCGATTTAGGGCAGACGTACTCATGCGTTGCATCGCCGCCCTAGCCCTTCCATAGGTGAGGCCCTTGCTGGTCATTAGTTTTTTAATAATTCGGTCCTGCTGTGTCTTAGTGAGCCCACCCATATCGACCTTATTGGCACGATGCACCTTGGATGCACTCAGGTCCTTCTCCTCTTGGGCGCGTGTTTGTTGCCTCCTTTTGGCAGTATCGGCACTCAACGGGGTTTCTGGGCTTCTTTGCAATCTGGTCTTAGCAACTGCCCCGCCCTGCAAGGCAGCGGAAGAAGTCTTATCGTGCGCGGCCCTCTGGACACCCGGTTGAATCCTCCCGTACGGGTGCTTGAACGAATGGTCGTCCTTAACCTTTCGGCTTTTACCCTGTGTCCCCTGGGCTAGGATTTTCTTAGCCTTTGAGATCTTCTTGTGAGCAAACTCCGTTGTGTTACCCGCGGGTGAGCGCATCTCATGGAGGGCTTCAGTGACCTCCAAAAGCGTATTTTTAAACTTAGTGCTAAATTCCTCCCCCGCTTTTAGCAGGCACTTATCTCTCTTCTTGCAGACCGCCTCGGACTTGCATTGCTTGCAAGTTGAAAATACAGGATTATTCTGAAATGGAGGTAAGTCTCGCATATTGAAAAAGGAGTCTGTCAACCAAGATGCAATTGGGCTAATGCCTCATCAATCGCCTCCTTTAAGCGGTCTTCCACTTCTACGGGCTCAAGCCCAGCCATGACGGGAGCTAGCTTCGGGGGAATGGCAAGCAGTATGGTCTTGGCCTCCTGTATCATGCTCGCGACCCAGCGTTCAACCAATGCGTTCTCCGTGTACTCCTCCCTCTTCACCGCTAGCTCATGCTCCAGCTTCTCACAAATTAGCTTGAGCTGCCTAATCTTCAGGTCATGCAAATCCTCCTCGTCCGTATTATCCACCTTGTTATTTGCACGCACCCATGCCTGGGTAGCACGTACGTCCCATGACCCATTGGCGCGCGGCTTCGGAAAGCCCGGCTCCTTGCGCCACCTTTGTATGGTCTTGCGGTCTACCTTGAATATATTCGCAAGCTCGGTCTGGTTCTTTGCCGTCTTGGGCAAAACGGACTCAACCTCGCGCATGAGTATCTCACTAGCGCGCTGAAGGTCTTCCTGAGGCACTTCCTTGCCCTGGTCCACCTTTTCCATGACTGATTTGGCCCACTTTATGTCGCTCATAGGTATAGATATACATAAACGGAAGAGGAAAAGCGGCCGCCGGGCAAGCCTGAAAAGCGACAATTTCCACCAACTTGCGGTTATGAATATTATGCTTAACTAGGTATGCGATGGCCCACGAGGCCAGTCATAGAGCCGATTTGACGGGCATGGTATACTTGATGCATCCCTTTTCAAGGGGATTCCCTCACCCACAGACGTGGTACATGTACGTGAGGCTTGCCATTCACCCTCACGAGCATTGGGGCTGTGCACACGATGATGTGCACGAGTGGCCTTTTCCTCCCTCGCTACCGCCAGGACTCGCTTTGCGACGAGCGCGCGAGGGAGCCAATTTCTTGGGGACTTACACGCTGTGAGTTCCCGCACACAAGTCGTGGCAACTTAACTCAACCAACACGACGCCACGCACCCATACACACCATGAAAAAAGTCATACTCAATGTGACCAACGCGGGCTTCACCGCCCGCGGCCTCCAGGCCCTCTTCGCGAAGAAGGCCACCGAAACCAACGCCGCGCCGGCGACCCCCGAGCAGCTGCTGAAGCTCAAGAGCTTCGCAACCTCGGACACGAAGATGGTCATTGACCTCGTAACCACGGGCGAGGAGGCTCTCCTTGCCCGTGAACTCCTCGACACCCCGCGCAAGGCGACCAAGACCCTCGCCGCCAACGTCAACGCGGATGGAGCCAAGGCTTTCGCCTACGACAAGGCGAGCAAGACCAAAGTCCCCGTGGAGGGCGTTGAAGCCACGCACTACTGTGCGACGGCTTCCTTCGCGAGCAAGATGGCGATTGACCCCGCCATCAAGAAGGCCGCCAACGCGAAGGCGGGGCTGGGCAAGAAGGCCATCGCACGCAAGGCGGCGGCCAAGAAGGCGAAGGCCAAGAAGGCCCGCAAGGCGAAGTTCGTGTCCATCGGCACGAAGGTTATGCAAGCAGCCGCGGTTGCGGCAGTAACGGTTCTCACGAGCGTGATCGCTCGTAAGGGAGCCTAGCACCACGAGACGAGGATGGGCGCGACCCAGGGGGACGGAAAATTCCCCCCTGGGTCGCAAATCTTTACGCCAGCAATGGCATTTCGCCTGTCTGACCCGGGCCAGGGCAGGCGCAAGCAACCCCGCCCGGAGGAGGTCTATCCATGTTGACCCGTAAAAAGCTTAAGCAGGTCGCACCCGGCCTGCTTAAGCGCCTGGAGGACGCCTACGGGCGTTTTTCCAAGCACAACAGCGGCGACAGTGAGGCCGCGAAGGACAAGGTCCGCAATGCGGAAGAGTTCGTTCGCGAAATCCGTGTATCGTAAGTCCGTCGCCGCTTTCATGCCGCGCCGCCCCATGTAGGCGAATATGCGGCCTGCGCAGCTGCCAGTCCTGCGCACTACAAGCAATACTGGCCCACGCTGGAAAGCCCCCCGCCCCCGCAGGCAGGCAGGGGCTAGAGAAAGTCCTGCACCCGTGTGTCCCGGCACACGCAAAACTCACCGGGCCTCTTTCCATAGGGAAATTGCGTGCACGGCGCGAGCGCGATTTCCCTCCTGTAACCCGCGCCAAGAAAGGGCATGTTATGCCTATATACAAAGGGGAGCTTGTCTCCCAAAGTCGCCTCGCACTGCTCCAGTCCATGGAGCGGGTGCAACCTGGGGTGGAGTCCGCGGAGAAATCCACGGCCCCCGCCGCAAACGTCCCCATGAGATGGGACAACACGCTCGGAAAGGCGGTCCCCCTCGCGGACTACCTTTCCGCGAAGAAAAGCTCCAAGGCGGCCGCGCTGGCCGAGAAGGAGGCCGAGAAGGAGGCCGCACGCGAAGCGCGGGAGGCCGAGAAGACCGCCCGCCGAGCGCGGGAGGCCGAGAAGGCCAAGCGCAAGGTCGAGGACGCCAAGCGGGCGAGGGCAATTGCCCGCCTCCGCCGCGTTCTCCAGCTCAACTCCCAGGGGCACATCGCCCTGGCGAGCCGGAACTTCCGGGTCAGGCGTGAGTGGGAGGCGTTCGTCGCCTCCATCTGCGTGGGGCGAAAGCTCCACTCGGCAGGGCGTGAGTGGGAGGGGGGGCATGAAGCCCCCCAGTGGCCTTCGCCCATCGCAGCGGCGGGGGCCTTCGCCCGGCTCGCGGCCATGGATGCCGCTTGTGACCACACAGGGCAAGGGATCCCTGTATGGGTCGAATACAAAGACAAGGGTTCCGTCCGCCTCCACAAGGCGGTCTCTGGAACCTATAACCTCGCAGCGACAAAGGGCGAGCTAGACTTCGCCCACGTTGCTGCATAACTGAAACCCAACCCTCCACGCCCCCAGGGAGTCGCATATCCTCCCTGGGGGCAATGACTTTCACGCACCCTGCCTTCGGACGGGCAAGGCAGAACCGGTGTTAATCGCCCGAGGAGGACAAATGTATGTCCAAAAACGAAATCCAGTCCCCCAATGTGGGGAGCAAATTCGATGGCGCTCGCGTAAGTTGCGAGTTGCCATCGGAAAACGAGGCTCTCCTTCGGGAGAGCATAAACAGCCAGTGAACTACAAGTGCCATTCGTGGCCTTGGGGAACTGCACGCCTTACACCTCACCAAGAGGCAAAGGTTACGGAGTTGCTCAAGGCACACCCAGGTTCAATCGTTGAAAAAGACGGTTGGTCCTCGGGTGGCGGATGCCTCCACGATCTATTCCGTATGTCGGATGGTATTATCTATACCGTTCATATCACGGAAGAACTCGTGGAGAAGTCCGCGGAGAAGTGGTCGTCCATCGAGGACTACTTGAACGCGGCATACAGGTACGATCCAGCCGAGGTCGAGCGTGGCTTCGGCTGGGAAACTGAATTCCCGGACTACGAGAGTAGGCGCTGGGAGCTTTAGGACGATAGGACGATAGCCTAATGAAGGTGAAGCCCCCCGGGGGGAAACCTACGCCCCGTCGGGGAAAATGGGCCCCGCACGCCCCACGCGTCGGGGACAAATATGATGGCCCCCGTGAATCATGCGAGGAACTGCCATCACCAAAGCAACAGGCTCTCCTTCGGGAGAGCATAAACAGCCAGTGATCACAATGCAAGGTGGGGGCGTCCTCACCAAAAACCTGAACTACTCGTTCGCGCAGGATTATGGCTTTCGTGACCATGACCGGTTTACGGAAATCCTACGGTTCGCGGATAGGGTAGGCGGCATGAGCGCCGTGCTGGAGTGTATGCAGAAGGTATACCACATCCAGCATGGGGCGCAAATGTTCGTTGATAAGGAGGTTAGCCGTGATCTCGCAATGACGGATATGAGTCATGTCCAGCTGGATGAGATTCCGTTCCCACAGGAATCTCTCGAGTTCTACTTCGAAGACCCGGAATTACCCACGGTACTCGTTTACCGCGGCACGATGCGGGAATTCGTTGAGAAGCTTAAAATCCCCGCTACCGTCATCAAGGAGGATAGCGAAGACGACGTGGATTCCATCAACTTCTGGGTGGAGTCCTCAAGCGGGCCCGGCATGGCATTTCGCGCCAGAGTGAGCAACTGGCACGAAGTCGTGGGAGACTCAAAACGCTGCGAAACCCTCAAGGGGAGCATAAGCTTCTCTGACGAGGAGTGGGCCCAGCTGCGAGTCATCTATCAGCTCATTATCAAGGTGCTTGCCTATGCGAGCATACCTTACCTGGCACCGCGTGAAATCGGCAAAAAAGGCTTGCCACGCGGACATGGAAAGCCAGGCGTGAAAGGTAGACCATCGCGCCCCATTCTGCGGGTGGTCTATTTGCCAGAACAAAGTGCGTCCCACGATGGAGGCGTCTCCCACGATGGAGACAGCACGAAAGCGTTTTATGGCCGCCGCGGCCACATGCGCTTCTACAGGAGTCCCCGATACAAACACATGAAGGGGAAATTCCAGTATATCGCACCGGTGCTTGGCCCCAACGGCGAAGTACCACGTACCGTGTACAAGGTGCGCAAACCCAAAACCCAAGGAGTAAAATAAATGAAATACGAAAATAGCCTACGGGCACAAATCCTGGAGGCGCCGAGCAAGGGCGCCATTGATAGGCTCTTGAAGAAGGGCACAAACTACCAGCACGCTAGCGCCCGCACCAAGCGGCGCTGGCAAGAGGCAGCAGCCAAGCGCAGGGGGGAACTATAATGGGAGCCTCCGTTGTAACAACAGAGGAACTCGAGAAGACGCTCGCCAAGCTCCCGAAGGAGTTTGCTAGCTTGATCGAAACGGACAAGAACGTCCGAAATGCGGTCATCAGCGTCCTTCAAGAAGTCAAACTGCATCCTTCAAAGGCGTTTGCCTCTGAAACAGTCGACATCATGCGCGACAACGAGATGCTGGAACTGCCCAGTGTCAAGAACATCGCAAATGAAATCATCAAGCAGCTCGACGAGAAGCCAGCAGCCGCTAAGAGGCGGGTCGTCCGTCATGTCAAGACCACTGCGACGGCCACTTCCAAGGCGATGAAGGCGATGAACAGGTACTGCCTCCCCGGCCAGGCGCTCGAGGATGGCAAGTGGTTCATCAATATCGTCGGCCCAGCAGGCGTGGGCAAGACCTATGATGCTCGCGTATTCGCTCGTGATGCCGGCTTCGACCTCGTTGTAGAGGTCGCATGTCTCGACGATATGGAACCGCGGGACTTCATCGGCGGAACGGCCGTGGACGAAAAGGGTAACTTCACCTTCGTCTATGGCCCCTTGTCAAGGGCATGGGCGGCAGCAAGAGACGGGAAGAACGTGCTCATCATCATCGATGAGATGAGCAACATCCCAACGAAGGCGAAGCAAGCCTTCCAGACTGCGGTTTCGCCGGACTTCGATGGCAACCTGTGGCTGGAAACTGGCAAGGTGCTCAAGGGAAGCAAGGATGCCACCATCGAGCAAATCCAGGCGCCCGCCGCCAATATCTCGATCATTGGGACCAGCAATGCGGGGTCAAAGTATCAGGTCGTATCAAGCACACCAGCAATCCGAGCGCGATTCAAGCCCATCTATGTGGAAGCTGATGTACCCGCCGTTAGGCGGATTATTGGTAGCATGTGCAAGGCACGTGGTTGGAAAGCCGACCTCGTGAAGTGCATTATCAACCTCTTCAAGAAGGCGGGGGACTCGGAAAAGAAGCAGCTTCTCGATGGGTCACCCGCGATTCGGGAGCTTACCCACTGGGTAAATTCCATTCCCAGCGATTGCGATGGGGATACGGAGGCGGCCACGGCCAAGCTCAAGGAGATGCTTCTGTGTCCCGACCAGGGTAATGACACTTGGTTCGTCGCGGAAGACCACGAGGGGCGTCCAATGGGCGACCAGATGACCTCGTGGACTGAAGTGGTGGAAAGGTCGTTCGCATGACACCTGCATCCAGTAAACACCGTCTATCACTTACGCCACTAAGTATTGGGTCGGTAGTAAGTCTGCACAGAAAGCGCACAGGTACTGATCTCGACGCCAAAAGTTCAATCGAGGTTACAACAGCAGTTCCGACTGCTTGTTGGTCTTGGTCGGGCGATACTCACCATATTCGTATGGGAGAGTATTTACCCGAGCAAATCAATACACCTGCGATGCTTAGTGTTGATCGTAGCAGGCGCAAGGAAACCATATATGCCCAACGGGTTATGCTCCATGAGGTTGCTCATGCCATCTACACGTCTAGGGACTTCAGCGGAATCAACGATTTGTGCAAAAAGCACAAGGTAAGCTTCAAGCTGCTCAACCTGTTTGAAGATGCTCGTATTGAAGCCTTGTTTCGCCAAAAGCGCCCGACCAAAATCAATGGCAAGCATGACCTTACCCACGATGGCCACTTCCAGCAATCAGAGACCTACGGCGTGCGTAAGTTCGAGTGGTTCAAATGGGACAAGATGGATGTCTCAACCCCCGCCAATACGTTCCTTGCATTCATTATCGCAGAAGGGACTAAAGCCAACGTGAGTGCCCTTAAGACGCTATTCCATACGGAACATGGCATGACCATGCCAGAAGAGTTTCGCCTTAAAAGCGGCGACCTCCCTAGTGTCACACAGGCGTTAAACATAGTGCAGCAATACTGGCGTTTGATTGCAGGCAAGGGAGCAGGCAAGCGATTCCCCACAACGGAATCGGTATTCAAGCTCCTTGGGCTTTGGCGCAACCAATGGGCTACACCAGAAGGCAACGATGAGCTTCATGGGCCTGGCGCTGATTTCGTTGAGTCATGTGCTGTTGCCATTGCCCCTTCTGGCAAGACGCCTCACGAAGAGAAGGCCGGAAAGCCTCCCGCTGAACCGAAGGAGAAGGGGGCAGCCAGTAAGGCCGAACCGAAGGAGGCGACCAAGCCGCCGAAGCCATCGCCCGAATATGAGGTGTCGGCTGAAAAGGACACCCGTGAAAAGGTTTCGCGATCCGGAGAAGACCACAAGGGTGACGGGCCCGACGAGGGAGTCAGGGTCTTGAGTGAACGGGAGCTGGAAGCCCGTGGTCTCACCTCCGCCTACTTCGAGATCGAGGTATGAGCGCCGCCACCTACGGATACGACGTAGATTCCGCTTGGTGCGACTCCATGGTAACTCCCTTCCGCAATGCATTTTGTGGAGGGGATGCCAAGGTGCTCGGGTTCCATAGAGGTCGATTCAAGCCACGAGCTTATGTGGCTCGAAATAGCGATGGCTTCTTTAGTCGCCGGAGCAAGAGCAAGACGGGCGTCCCAACAATATCCGCCATCATAGACATGTCGGGTAGCATGAGGGGCGAACCGGGTGAATCCGCGACCCAGTTCTGTGCGGTCTTGAGTCGCCTACATGAACTTGGCCTCGTAAATGTGAACATCTTCCTCTCCGGCGCGAGTGGAGATGAGCACCGGAACGGATTCCGGGTTCCCCTACCGCAACCCGACTGGGTGTGGGCACGTATGCAATTCAAGCATGGCACGGAATGCCTGTCCCAGACATTCAAGCTGTATATGCATGACATTGCGAACTCCGCACTTGTCACCTGCTACACGGATGCGGACATCTGCGACCGTGCACTCAAGGCGGAACTCTGGCGCAGGCACGGAACGTCATGCGTCGGCCTCTACCGCGGCCCCCTAGGGCGGATAAGGAAGATGGAGGATTACTTCGACTACACCATAGTCCGAACCAACCGGGATGACCTATTCACCTCGTACCTCTCCCTCGTCAAGGGGCTGGTACAGGCGAAATTCAAGTAACACACAACAGAAAGGACCAATGACACAGAAAACACAGAACCACAACACGGAGCTTGAGCCCATGAAGCTCATAATGGACATATGTTTTTCGGTTCCCGTCACCAAGCCCAGCGACTGGAGACGCGGGAGTGCTTCCCTCGGGATGGTTGATGGAAGCGAATGCAGAAAAGCAATCATGAAACGGCTTGCGAGCTTGTCTGACGACGAGCTTGAAGAGGCCGTTGGATTCGTTGATACAGCAGACGAATGAGGGCATATATATGGCGAATCGTGTACGTGGTCAAAAAAATACCCACGCAGTTGGTGTTCCTGTGGACCCAGTCACGTGATGGCTGGAATAAGAGAACGAAACTTCGCGGGCTATCAAAACCACCCCGGCTATGATTATTGACAGCATACGAAAAAGCTCCCTACCGACCTATCCTGCCCGACCGCGCAGGGGAGAGCACCTAACGGATGACGTCGTCGTCAAGCAGAAGGGAGGAGTCTACACCGCAAAAGTCGATGGAGACCACATTGTGGGAAATATGGTAACGGGTGATGTATACAACCGCCACGGTGAGCCCTATCGGAATAAGCTCGCTAGTGAACAAGTCAAAAAGCTACTACCCCTGTGGAAGTGGCTTGCAGCACAAAACCCAATCGAATACCACCCCAACGGCAGCGGCAAAGCGCAGGTGGATAGGTTGTGCACGGAGGAAAACGCCTGGGTATCAGCCGAGTTCCTATGCAAGCATAAGCAGTGGAAGAACCGGGTGGCGCCGATTGACTTCCCAATGCGGCCATTCACACACACGGATATGCGGAGAATGATACCATATTACCCACTTGCAAGACATGACGACAGCGATGACGCTTGTCGCGTGTTCGGGGGAGCTCGCCCTGGTCGCGCAATGAGGTCGCAGGGCATGAAGACTCATCGCTACGCAAGTCTGCGGATGGTGGATGACCATACGATACTACTCCCTTGCGTCATCCACCATGCCACGGCATCAGGAGCGATGGTCATGGCCTTCTACAAAATCCTGCGTAAGTTAGCAGAAGGGTATATGAAGCGTGATAATGAGACGACGCCATTCTATGAGGGGGTCGTTTTCGTGTCTGATTCCGGCCGATATCCCCTGCAGCTGGCAGACCCATCCCGTAAGGCAGCGGGGTGGATAAAACACAGGTTTAGCGTTTGAGATGACCAAACCCGAACCGTTTAATATGAAGGAGAAAATCATACTAGGCATATTCATCGCCATCGCAGGCTGCTTCTATAAAATCAAGAAGCTTCTGGACAAGGAGCATGGCGATGAATGATACCACCCTCATACAGGAACTCATCAAGCGCATTCGTATGCTCGAGACAGCATATGGCGACTTGAGTAAAAGAGTAAGGAAACTCGCTAGTGGTCGCGATAATGCGATGGAATCTAGCATATATATCAAACCACTCACCCGCAAGGAACGTAAACAGAAAAGGAAGGAATAACATGCCTATCACATCCAAGAAAAGCCTCACGGCTAAAAAGAAAACAACCAAGTCGCGCTCCAAAACGCCACGTATTAAGGCAAACGAGCTAGATATAGACATGGACGATCTAATCGCATTGCACAAGAAGATCGAAGAAGCAAAGGTCGTAAGCGATGAGCTTAAGTGCTCCGACGAACGCCGCTTGCTTCTCGCACAGGCGCGCGAGCGTATATTCAAGCAAGAGCGCGGGTCGTTTGTAGTCGAGCTAGAAAATGATCGTGTGCTAATGGTCAAGCCCAGCACCCGTCGTTACCCTCTCGATTCCCGTCAGCAAGAACTCATCGAGGACATCATCGAGCGCTCGGGTAATGATGCAGGTGATTACTATCACGAGTCCCATGAAATCAAGGTAGATGCGGATACGCTCTTTGAGCGCCTTGGCGAGGATCGCTACATGAAATATCAAAGCGACCTTGCCGAACTCATGGCGAAATATGAGGCAGGTGATTGCTGGTCGATGACGGAGACGGTAATTGCAAAGCCGGACTTTCACGAGTCTCGCTACAACTTGCCTCCTGCCGTTAACCTCGAGATTGAAGAGGTGAAGCCCACGACTATAGCTATCGAAGCTAAGCGTGAGATATAGCATATACAAAGACGCGAAAGAAAGAATGCGAGCTATAACGAAAAGAATCGCCGCTAGGTTGCTTGGGCCACCGCCAACTCAAGGCACTACCATACTGAATATGGCCAATACCAAGACGGATTGCCATAACGTATGGCTACATGACAATCGCATTATCGCCACAAGCTGGTATGACCAGGATGACGATAGGTTGGACAATATAAACTTCACGTTCCATGCGTTTCTCGACAAGAACGGGAAGAAGCAGCCGAAAAACGGATTCGTTCATATGGACCCGGACGGGATTGTTCCCCCTGGACCGTATGGCCGAGGAAATGCCCACCATAACTTCATCCACGCCGACACCGCTAGGGACTATGACCCGCTGCTCTGGAAAAAGCGGCCAATCATGTGGTTTTCATTCGCGGGTTGGCCGGGAAGCACTACCCGTGAAAGGCTAAATGGTATGCTCGAGTCTAGGGTCTATCAAAATAATGGCGAGCAATACTGCAATGGGTTCCACTTGCCAAGTACGCATGAAGGTATTTGGTATCTCGACATGGGTAAGGACAGGCCCCCATTTGAGTACCAGCTCAGGCCGTGGCATGGAGACGCATACGGACAACTGGTGCCCATTGGCTGGCCGACGTTAGCGGCGGAAAAGTGGTGGGAGGAAAATAAGCCTGCAGAAAACACGATAATTAAACACAAACACAACATGAAAGGAATACTGATAGGATGATAGCCACACCCACACAAGAACAGTGCAACAAGCACATACAGGACACGCTTGCCAGTGAGGTCTTGGACCAGATGCTGTACGACCTCAAGCACGAGGATGGCGTCTGGTCAATTATCCAGCTGCTATGCGACCTTGGCATGAATTCAGCGGAAAATTACATCTTCATGCGTGACTACGTCGAAAGCGGAGACAGGCATGAGCGAAAGGATGCAATTTCGGAACTATCCACAACTAACCACACACACCACTCATAAACTAACCACGAAAACGGAGACCAAAAATATGGAAGCAAAACCACTCACAAAGGTACTACACGAAAAAGCCAAGAAGCTTGGCGTCGAGAGGATTTACCTCGCATTTTCAGGAGGAAATGACGAGGGATACCTTAATGTCCGCATTGAGCACGAACTCGGTTACGACTACATCAACGGCCTCGAGGAGGAGGGCAGGAAAGAGATCCACCAGCTAGTGGATGAAATCGAAAGTTGGGCGTTCGATGCCTGGGCGTACAGTGGCGCGGGAGATGGAAATCCCTATGGCGATGATATCACCTACGACCTCAAGACCAACATGGTCTCCACTAGCGAGTGGTGGACGGAAGAGCGCCATGCCCCCGAGACCCACAGCCCGATGGAGATCGAATAGTGGATTACGTCGTCGCTTGCGGTGAAATCCTTCCGAAGAGGATGAGTAATCACGATAAAAATGTCCTCGTGGAGGATATCGCAAAAATCATAGATAAAGCGTTCGGGCGCGAAGTCGTGAGAGATGGGGACTTGGAGCCCATATATGATCTAGTCGATCACTATTCACGGGCCCAGAGTTAATGACACCCTGGAAGCACGCCGAATCGAGCGTGAAAAAATGGGGTGGAACGCCCTCGGACTATATCGACCTGCATGATTGGCTCGATGAAACCAAGCAGTTCACCGGCAACTGGACACACCGCGCGCTCCGCCACCATTCGGCGGGCGTGCAGTGGTGTGTGGAAAAATTCGGACATGCCATACTGAACTCTGTTGATAGGGCCGTTCCCACGAAAATGGTGGCAGAACAGCATATCATGGAGGACTGCGGCTTCATCCCCGCGCCCGCAGACTGGCTCGATGGTCTTCAGGATAACGCCAAGCCGTGGATGCTGAAAGTCGCAATGAAATCAAGGGAGCTGGAATCATGACCCTACCCACCAACTACAACACCAACTGAAAGGAAAAAATGGAAACATACACCGTATACCGCTACTTCCGCGATAAGGAGAAGGAAGTAATCAAAACAGGGCTTACCCTAGAGGAGGCCCAGGAACATTGCCAGCGAGACGACACCAGCGGAGAAGGCTGGTTCGATGGCTACACAAAGGAGGAGATATGACACCATCCGACCTAGAATCCATTCAAACCTTCGCCATGAATTGGCACGTGAAGGAATAATAGCTGCCACAACCACCGATAACACAACCACCGATAACACCAACACACACACACCGACATGAAAACATATTATACCGTAGAGGTCTGCGAAACACGGACCTATGACTCCACGTACACCATCGAAGCGGCCTCCGAAGAAGAGGCCCTGACCAAAGCTGCTGCTGGAGAGACCTCCGACGAAGCCCCCGGCTCCGTGGGTGAGGTCGTAGACCGCCAACCGCTCGCCGTCGCCCCAGTCCCACTGGAGTTCCTGCCCGGCCTTGAGGCTGAGCTCGGGCTCGTCATGGACTTGCACACATAACACAACACACACACACACAACACAACACACACCATGCCAACTTACACATTTGAAGCTCGCTTCACCGAACACGGCCGGCTTGACGTCGATGCCGAATCCTTCGAGGAGGCCAAGAACCTCGTCGAAGACGCCAAGGATCACGGCTACGACCTCTCCAGCAGTTCCCAATGGTCCTACTGCTACGACTACACGGAGGTGTCGGTCGATTACTGCGAATACGACAACACGGAAGCATAACATGACACCGGAAAAATGGAAAAAATACGGGGAGAAACACCTCGTCGGTAGAAAAATAGTCGCGGTGAACTACCTTCAGGAATCCGATGCAAGGGAACTCGGTTGGTACAATCGCCCCATCCTTCTTGAGCTTGATGACGGAACTGTAGTGTTCCCATCCAGAGATGACGAGGGCAACGATGGCGGTGCTCTCTTTGGGGTAACCGAAGACAAGGTAAGCCTCACGTTCCCCGTGCTATGAGTACCGCCCATAACACCACACATAACCCAACACACACACAACCCATGAACTGGAAACGCATATACAATTCCACCAACAACAACCACCTATTCGTAAATACCTACGACTGGGAGCACACCTACATCTGCGACAACTCTGGGCCTGACCCAGAGCATACGGATGACGGGCCGTTGGCCTTCGCTCACGAGGAGTGTGACAAGATCGTCGTCAAGCCTAGTACGTTTGGTGGTTCCCTTGAGGCACGAGTCCCCGTAATTGTAGAACGCAAGGAGAGTAGCTACTCGTGTTACTCGGCGGGCGTCGATGTCAACGGAGCCATGCTCCTTGGCCAGCGTCACAACATCGACGTGGTCATAGAAAACGTACTCTACCCCGCAAAGAGGGCGTACTCAAGTCCGGCGACTGGGGAGGACGCATAACATGACACCCAAACTAGTAATCGATAATCACGGCCAGTTGGCCGTCCCCCACACCGCCTTTACCGAGTCAATCAAGCGCGACATGGAGAAGTTTCCTGAACTCTTCGGGGACTATATCTGGTGCGCGGAGACGGAGCGTAGCATCAAGGTGACGCATGACGACGATGGCAACCGCCTCCCGCAGGCCCTAGGCGGGCACAACCGCTATGGCGAACCGTTCAGCTGCGACTGGGAGGATGGCAAGTTTAACCGGGCGGAGCTTGCAGTCGCACTATTTGATGCCCGCGAGACGGGCCTCATGGTGGACGTCCCCGAGGTGGTCCTGCCCGACGGAGAGGTATTCGTGATCGACCGTGATTACGGGCAGGATGACCTTTAGCATGAGCATAACGGTAGAATACAAGAGTCGCCAATACATCTGGCATAAACACAAAAGTGGCTGGTTTAATGTCTCCACGGGCCGACGAGTCTCAAAAACGCTAGAGGCTC
>MDTE01104580.1_pt1 | contig 50642 bp, 42 predicted proteins | sample 811231 | NCBI WGS metagenome assembly MDTE01 (sample SAMN05326651, study PRJNA326480) | marine metagenome | isolation source: seawater | place: Indian Ocean: Red Sea | collected 2010 | reverse complement strand
TGGCAAGCCCTACCAGGCAAGCCCTGTTTGGCGCGTCCACTTGCCAATTGCCCATGTCGAGCTATGAAACTGTAGGGGCGAAGTAATCGAGATAAAGACGTTCGCTAAGATTCCGAGGCAGCTGGCTTTTTACCTGGCTGGCTGTCGTTGTTGCTTGATCGGGTGGCGTTCGTCGACTTGCGACCGAGGGAAGAGATTCTCAAAAGTTGGTTTTGGCTCGTTTGCCGTGCGATGTTAAGATGAATTTGCAACGATATGAGGTGATGGCGTCGCCAATTTTGACAGTCATTTGTGGTTAGGGAAGAAATTCCGCAGATGCGACTGCCGTCGTCTCGCGTGTCGATTTTGCCGTCAGACACTTCGAAAGAAGTGCCAGCAGTGGAGGTGGAAATGAGACTCGTTTGGATTTGGTGCGGCATATTGATGTTGACCGGCTGCGGCCAGGAAACCGATTATCAGCCAACCGCTAATGATCTGGATAAAATGAGCAGAATGGAAGCCGTGAATTCTCAAGGTGATGGTGTTTGGGATGACACAAACTATCAATGGGAAATACAGGACCTGCGGGACGGTGGTGCACGTGTTGCCCAGGATAAGTCTACTGAGGATTTGAAGGCCGCCAGGGAGCCTGGCACTGCGTCAAGGAAAGAGTCTCCAGCAGATGCAACCAAGACTACAGATCCCAACGAGCAAGATTCCGAGCAAAAGCGAACGCCTTCAGAATCCGCTCTTCCAGAGAAGTCCAAAGCGGCCGTCAAGTCGATTTCTTCATGAGTGATGGCGAGATGGCAGTCGCCCCTCCTGCAAGCACTGTTCCGGTTTCGCGAACCCGTTATCGCCCTACTATTGGTCCGCGATTGCGGATCCTCTTGTTGGTTGTCTTCTCATTGGTTGCTTTACTCGCAGCAAACTCTCTGTATTTGTTGTCGATTTCATTGTTGACCTGGATTAAGGGCAAGAGTTACGAGAACCTGTTCTTCTTGTGGATGTTCGGTTTGCATCTGGCGATTGGCTTGCTCCTCGTTGTGCCATTTGTCACCTTTAGCGTATTTCATTTGCGATTGGCTCTTCGGCGTCGTAATCGCCGGGCAATTCACATCGGTTACGGTGTATTTGTGGGGGGGCTCGTCGTTCTGGGAACCGGATTGGCGCTGGTGCGTATTCCGGGCTTGTTTGATCTCAAAGAGCCTTGGATAAGAGTTGCTGTTTATTGGTTGCATGTGGTTTGCCCTCTCGTCGTACTTTGGCTTTATTGGTTACACCGCCTGGCAGGTACACGTATTCGTTGGCGACAAGGAGTTGTATTTCTAGCTGCTGTTGGAGTGGTCGTTCTCGTGATGGTCGGCCTGCAATCGCAGGATCCAAGGGAGTGGTATCAAAAAGGTTCTGCAGAGGGTGACTTCTATTTTCATCCGTCTGCCGCGCGGACGGTCAATGGCAAGTTCATTGCGAAACGTGCGTTGCTGAATGATCAGTATTGTATGCAATGCCATCCGGATGCTTTTGATGGGTGGTTTCATAGTGCCCATCGGTTTAGTTCGTTTAACAACCCTGCCTATCTCGCGACCATCAATCAAACCGGCAAGGCCCTTTCACGTCGCGACGGAAATCAGAAAGCGCTTCGGTGGTGTGCAGGTTGCCATGATCCAGTGCCGTTTTTTTCCGGAGAGTTCGAGAACCCTAGTTTTAATGTGACGCTTGATGAATCCGCACAGGCTGGTATTACCTGCACTTCGTGTCACGCCATTACCCACATCAACAGTAATAGAGGGAATGCCGACTATGTAATTGAAGAGCCTCTGCACTATCCGTTTGCGTACAGTCAACGTCCACTATTGCAACTGTTGAATCACACATTGGTTAAGGCCAAGCCAGATTTCCACAAGAAATCGATGCTTAAGCCGTTCCATAAAACGATTGAGTTTTGTTCGACCTGCCACAAACAACATTTGCCGCGTGAATTAACGCGCGTTCATGACTTTCAACGCGGACAGAATCACTATGATTCCTTCTTGAATAGCGGGTTGTCGGGGCGTACTGCTAGGGCTTTTTACTATCCGGAGAAGGCTGCCAAGAGTTGTTCTCAATGTCATATGCCATTGAGAGATTCCAATGATTTTTCCGCGCGTGCCTACGTGGCAGAGGGAAAAAACAACCCAAGTATCCATGACCACCAATTCCTGGGAGGCAACACGGGAGTTACCTGGTTCAAGAATCTACCCGGAGCGACAGCGGCACAAACGGAATTCTTGCAGGGGGCTGTGCGTGTTGACCTTTTTGGTGTGAAGGATATTGCTGCACGGGAAGGGAAGCTTCACGCGCCGTTGCGCCCTCTGGTGCCAGTGCTTACACCCGGCCGGGATTACTTGTTTGAGACGGTTGTCCGAGCATTAAAGATTGCCCACCGTTTTACGGGGGGCACGAGTGATTCTAACCAGGTTTGGCTGGAAGTTACCGTTCGCAGTGGGGACAGAATTATCGCCCACAGCGGTATGCTGAGTTCTAATCGAGAGGTTGACCCGGCAGCGCATTTCTTCAACGTGTTTATGCTAGACAGGAATGGGAACCGCGTTGTTCATCGCAACACCCAGGATATGTTTGTTGCGATGTATGATCACCAAATCCCTCCTGACGCATCGCAGGTCGTTCGCTATGGGCTTCACTTGCCGCTGGACGTGACCGATTCTGTGACCGTTGAGGTGAAACTGAATTACCGCAAGTTCGATGTTCCATACACGGACTTTATTGCCAATGTCGATGGTGACGAGATCAAGCCGATTCCTGGTCACCAGCCAGGTCAACCGTATTTCAATCGTCTTCCTGTTGTGACCCTTGCTTCGGACACAGTGACCTTCCCGGTTAGTGAATCCGATCAAGGAGCGGATATGCCGGAGTTTGTGGCCGAGCCTTGGGAGCGATGGAATGATTACGGGATAGGATTGTTGGTTGGTGGTGTTGAATTACGTCAGGCGGAAAATGCGTTTCAGCAAGTGGTTGAACATGGGCGAGTCGAGGGACTGTTGAATCTGGTCAGAGTTTATCTTCGAGAAGGTCGTAATCAAAAAGCCGTTTCTGTGCTGCAAAAGCTGGAGCAATTCACGGAAACCGGGCCATTCTGGACTAAGGAGTGGCTGACGGGGGTAGCGAATCGCAGGCAAGGGCGATTGGTTGAGGCTGAACAGAACTTCCGGAACGTTTTGAGTTACCAGACGGAGGACATGCGGCGACGTGGATTTGATTTCAGCAAGGATGTCGAAATTATTCATCTGTTGGGTTCGACTTTATTTGACCAGGCGGCACGGCGGTATGCGATAGATGATGCAGAAGGTGCCGAGACTCTAATGCGTAGTGCGGTTGAGGTGTTTGGAACTGCGCTGAAGGTTGATTCCGAGCACCCTGTTGCCCACCACAACCTTCAGCGTCTCTACGCGTTGTTGGGTCAAACGGCCCTCGCAAATCGACACGGGGAGCTGTTCCGGCGTTATCGCGCAGACGATCACGCGTGGGGCATGGTCGCGGCACTCGCTCACAAACGGTATCCCACGGCGAGTCGCTCTGCAGAGCCAGTTGTCGTTTATCCATTGACCCAGACCGCACCGGCGGTGAGCAACCGGTAAAGGCGCGCGGCGGGATCGCTAGCGCCATGTCAAGGAGTTCTGCCCAGCGGTATCACGCATCGTTGCGTGTAAGTGCCAGCTCTTCAGCATGGCACTCGAGAGCGTCAATGACGAACTGAATGTGTTCTTTCAGGTCAACGCCAAGGTCTGCGGCTCCACGATGTAGGTCGTCTCGCTTCACAGCTGCTGCGAATCCCTTTTGTTTCATCTTTTTTACGACACTCTTCGATTTCATTCCAAGGAGTCCACTGGGTCTCACCATCGCACATGCAGTGAGGAAGCCTGCTAATTCGTCGCAAGCGTATAGCGTTTTGTCGAGAAGAGAAGTCCGTGGACAATCGGTCAGATAATCTGCGTGTGACTTGATGGCATAAATGACATCCTCCGGGTATCCACGTTCTGTGAGGATCTCTGAACCCTTAAGTGGGTGGTCGGGCGCATCGGGCCAGCGCTCATAATCGAAATCGTGCAGGAGGCCAACGATTCCCCACTTGTTTTCGTCCTCGCCAAATTTGCGTGCATAAGCCTGCATGGCGAGTTCGACACAGCGCATGTGACGACGCAAGCTGTCGCTTTGTGTGTATTCGCAGACGAGATCGTACGCGGCGTCACGGTTCATAGCGGTGGGCAAGACGTCAGCGGAAGAAGTGATTTCGAATCTCGCAGACCTACAGATCAGGTCGCCGGATTGCCTCCCCCAATGCGGATAGGCGCCGTGTTTTCTTTAGTCTCTTGTTTTTCCCGCCAAGGTTTCATCTGTTTGTAACTTTCCAGTTCTTGTTCAAGATGGTCGACCGTTTCCTTTTGCTTCTTTTTGTCGTCTGGGGTGGATGCTTTAGCCAGGTCCTCTCGGCTCAACTCAACGGCCTTGGTCGACCATTTCGTGGCGTTTTCCCAGTCGCCTAATTCTGCAAAACCCGCAGCGTAAGTACTCAAAATGTAGGCCGCTTTGTAATTGGTGATCTCGCATGCGCGTTTACCTAGTTCCAGAGCACGTTTGCCATCCCGTAGCGCATCATCTTTTGAGGTTGATAAGATCCAGGACAGGTTGTTCAGCATATGTTCGCTGTCCGGAAGTTTTTCCAGAGCGATGTCGTAGTCCTTGATTGCCAGAGCATGCTTTCCAATGTTGATATACGCGGTGGCACGCATACTGAGAAAAGTTGGGTGGCCAGCTTGGGAATTCAATACCTTCGTGCATTCTTCAACTGCCTTGCGTGGTCGGTTATCACGTACATAGAGCTGAATCAATTCAGCTCTAAGGCTGAGGTTTTGTGTTTGGCCACGTACGAGCGATAGCATTTCAGCGATTGCCGCAGGTAGTTTTCCTTCATCGGCAAGAATCTGGCTACGCAAATACCGGGCTTGCCAGAGATCGGGATTACGGTTCAGTAAACGAGAAACGTCATTTCGAGCTTTGTCGAAGGCCCGCTCACGGCGATAAAGGTCCGCCCGCATCAGTACCCAATCTAGGCGTTGTGGATTGAGATCAATGGCTGCATCGAGATCCTCAATTGCCTTGCTGATATTACCCTGGGATTGGAAATACCGAGATCTCAGTGGGTAGCCAATTGCTGGCTGGATTTCAACTATCTGGTCGAGTTTTTCTCTCCCCTGCTCTTCTTTTTCCGTGGAAAAGTAAGCCGTTGCCAATTGTTGCAATGCGGTTACGTTCTTGGGGTCCAGTTCCAGCACCTTCTCGAGATTGGTGATGCCTTTCGGAATATCGTTGTTCTGGAAGTAATAGATAGCCCGCAATTGCCAGCCCGAAACGTTTTCAGGGTCGGTTTCAATCGCTTTGTCAACATCGGACAATTGTTTCTTGGTGTCAGTCTGTAGACCCGCCCGCAGCAGTAATGCTTCGGCTTTCTTGCGATTGTCTTCTTCGAACAACTCAATCGCCTTGTTCGCGGCTTCGCGAGCTTCTTCTTTGTTGCCACCGGGCACTGACTGCAGGCGCGCAAACAATGTGTAGGCGTCGCCACTGGTTTTGTCGTAACTGAATCCCTTGGTCAGATTGTCGAGAGCTTTTTTTCGCATTGCCTGCCAACGCGGATTCTTTGGTTGCTGTTGTGCTAGAACCGCAGTTCCGAGCCGGCGAGAAATCTGAAACAACGTTGATGAGAGGAGTTGCTTCGCAAAGTTCTCATTGTCTTTTTCGAGTCCCTTCTTGATCGCGGACTCGCATAGGGCGGAAACACGCTCTAGATCTGCTGGAGTTCGTGCGGTTAGCTGTAGTTCAATAGCCTGGTCAAGATCTTCCTGGCCTTTGGTTTCGGCTTGGAGAGCTGTCAACGATGCTTCGGTGAATAAGAAAGCGATCACACCGAGGAGAAGGAATCTTTGAGGCATGGGAGCTGCTCCGCACAGAACATTATCTGACTGACACACGCTCGGATTAGGTTGGTTCCGACCATGTTTCACAACCGGTCATTATTGCGGAATCTGGCTTGAGATGCTATCCGAATGACTGCTGCAGGAGTCCTTTCGACAAAGACAGGCAAGCGTGTGTGCTCGACCAGAGGAACGGGGGAAGCGGCAGCTGAAGTGACCTGGCATCTGCTGAGGATCCTGTCGCGTTCACGCTTGTCTACACCGGTGTAGCATGGTGCCTTGTGGCGTGGGGCTCTTGAGTGATACGCTGTCGAGGCGCGTGGCTGGTGACGCATCTGAGAAATGTGATGCTAATCTTATTTCGTCAAGTTATATGAAGGTGTAGTAATGTCGTTGCTCGTTGTTGGATCGGTTGCCTTTGATTCTGTAGAAACTCCTGCCGCAGCACGCGATCGCGTGCTGGGGGGATCGGCAATCTACTGTTCTTACGCGGCCAGCTATTTTTCGGAAGTGTCCCTCGTTGGAGTTGTTGGTGAGGACTGGCCGGATGAACATACGCAGTGGTTGCGGACGCGCGGCATTGATACGCTTGGGTTGGAGACAGTGCCGGAAGCCCAGACGTTTCATTGGAAGGGGAAATACCATGCCGACATGAATGACCGGGAGACCTTGGAGCTGCAGCTGAATGTCTTCGCTGATTTTGACCCTGAACTTCCCGACGAATACCGAGAGTGTCCTTTTGTGTTCCTGGCGAATGGTGCGCCAACACTGCAGCGCAAAGTGCTTTCTCAGGTGAATAGTTCACGATTTGTGGTGGCGGATACGATGGATATTTGGATTCAAAACGAAGCGGAGGAACTCAAGCAGTTATTGCTTGAAATCGATGGGCTCGTTTTGAACGATAGTGAAGCCAAGTTGTTGACTGGAAAAACGAATCTGGTTGAGGCAGGACAGGATGTGTTGCGAATGGGGCCGGGATTTGTTGTGATCAAAAAAGGTGAGCACGGCGCGATGTTCTTTTCGGAGCAGGAAACCTATGCGTTGCCTGCATTTCCTACAGATCGTGTCGTTGATCCGACTGGCGCTGGCGATAGTTTTGCTGGTGGGATGATGGGTTACCTCGCTTCGCAGGGTGAAGTCGGTCCGAAAGCGTTAAAGGCAGCGATCGGATACGGGACAATTGTGGCCAGTTACAACGTCGAGGATTTCAGTCTGGATCGAATGAAGCAGATCGAACAGGCCGATCTTGTCCAGCGGATGGAACGCTATCAAGCAATGTTGCGTCTCTGACTCGACGGTGTTCTGCCGATGTTCTGGCTAACGCGTGGTGCCAAATCGGACGAATTGGATTCAAGAGACGGGGTTGAAAGCAGAGGCGGTGACTCCCGATTTGCCCGGCACATAGTAATGTGGAACGAATCCAACGTGTAGCATTAGTTCGACGGAGGCAGCCCCGCTGACCGCCGCCAGGGATTGCGTGAAAAAGGCGCAACGCGATGCAGAAGATACGAACATTTGTGGCGATTGCGACTTCATCGACGATACAGAAACGAGCAACTAGCCTGATCGAACGGCTTCGCTGTAGCGATGCAAACGTAAACTGGGTGAAACCAGACAATCTGCACCTCACGCTCAAGTTTGTCGGTGACGTCCCGAATACGGAGGTATCTCACGTATGTCGGGCAGTCGGTAATGCGGTGGGAGCCTGTGGTCCATTTTCTGTCAGCTATGAAGGCATCGGAGCGTTTCCAAATCGAGAACGTCCGAAGGTAATCTGGATTGGTGTCGGCCAGGGCAGCGATCGTTTAGTGCAACTACATGCGGCTGTGGACAACAGTTTAAGTGAGCTGGGATTTTTGCCAGAGCGTCGGCCATACCAGCCACACTTGACTGTCGGGCGCTTGCGCAGGCCGGTGCCTGGCCCGCAACTGTGCGAACTAATGGAAGAGTATGAGGATTTTTCGGCAGGTACCGTAGAGGTGAGTGAGTTGCTGGTAATGGCCAGTTTTTTGGGAAGAGGTGGCCCAACATATGATGTGATGGCACGATTTCGCCTGTGACTAGATAAGTGGGCTTTTACAGGTCGGTGTCGTTGTAGCTGGTGGGAGGGCGGTGGCCTGCCGACAGCGGTGGTGTCATTGAAATGCGTAAAGGGGCAACGGTGAAGTCGACGGTGCGACGCTCTGTACTCGAATCTCCCTGGTATTGGGGTTACGTCTTTTGTGCTGCTGGTTTAGTAGGACTCGTGCTGCTGGGCCCGAAGGTGCTTGAGCGACAAGTCCAGGAAGAACGCAGGTTTCAGGGGCGACAGCGGGCCGCGGAGCAAAAATCTGGTGTGGCTCCGGTCACCACCATGTCGACGCGAGGTGCTACGCGGCTTGGTTTACGTCCGCTGTTCGCGTTGTTGATTACCGGTTTTCTGGTCGCGTGGTCTATGGTCTGGTGGCATTACTGGCGTCCACGCCGTGAGGAATAGACGCTTGCTGTCATAGGTTGGCGCTAATGAACTGGATTTTCGAACAGCCTGGTTACGCAATTGCTGTTGGCGTAATCGGGATCTGTGTGTTTGGTTTCCTCTGGTTGCAGACGAGTTCCTCCCGATGGTTGATTTGTGCGTTCTCAATGGTCGGAATCAGTGCAGCAATGGTGGCGTTGGAGCGTTGGGTGGAGACCGACCGGGAACGCATCCACACGTCGTTGCATGGTCTGGTAGATGCAATCCAGCACAGCGACGTCGACGCCGTACTCGCTTTATTGCATCCACAAGCCAGTGGCGTTCGGAAGGACGCCGACCACTACCTGAATCGGTTTGAGTTTCAGCGGGTTGTCATCAAGCCAAACCTGCGAATTCACTTGGGCCGGCAAGCTGATGTCGCAGTAGCAGAATTCAATGTACTTCTAGTGGTTCGGTCGCCTTCTGTCTCGGTGCCTCGACGCATGACAAGGTTTGTCTGCATCTGGTTTCGTGAGGTTAATGGAGTGTGGTTGGTCGAACGTTATCAACATTCCAATGCAATCAATGGTGTAACGCGGCGCCGCGGGAAACGGTTCTGATGTACCTGTTAAACAAAGCAGTGATTGGTGCAAGACGATCTACTGTGCTCTGGCAGATGTCACAGATCCGTTGGAAATGTCGTGAGTAATTCAACTCCGTCATTGCAGACGACGTAATTCTGTTCAATCCGCATGCCGGCGTTGAGTTCAGGTGCGTAGAGACCTGGTTCGACGGTGAAAGTGTCGCCGCGCTCAAAGACGTCGTCCCAGTGCGGATTCAGATGCGGTGCTTCATGTGGAAAAAGGCCGAAGCCATGTCCTAGATGGTGATTGAACACGCCCACCGGCGCTTGGTCCAGCATTCCTTGTACTTCGTAGAACAATTCGCGCGCATTTGATCCAGGTTTGACAGTCTGTTCGATGTAGTCGAAGACAGCTGTCACGTGTTCCCACGCAATTCGCTGGTCTTCGGTTGGCTCGCTAACCGCAATAGTTCTGCAGTTGTCTGCGTAGTAGCCTCGATACGCGGGGCCTAGGTCCAGGATGTATAAGTCCCCCTGAGTTGCCTCGTGTTGGGACCTTGGCGCACCTCCGCGGGAGCGGCACTGGTAATCATTTCCCGTGCCAGTCAAGACCTCCCCGAATCGCTCAACAGCAGTTGCCTGTAACTGGTTGTAGACTTCCAGTTCGCTAATTCCTGGTTCGATGATCTCGCGAGCGCGCTTGTACATTGCTTCTGTGCCTGCGATCGCCTGCTTGATCATGGCCAATTCGTCGGCTTCTTTATGCCGTCGTAGAACGTACATTTCAGGTTCGATATCGATGAGTTCTGCACTGGTGTGCTGGGCAAGGCTCGGTCCGAAGGTCGAAAATTCCACACCGATTCGCTGTGGTGTTGAGGCAGCCCGTAGACGATCCCACAGTACTTCCGAGGAGGCGTTGCGTTGGTCATTTCGCAGAGTCGAGTGCCACTGCGCTTCGTAATGCAAGACTTCGTCTGCCGCGGCCGCGACGGGAGGTTTTGTAGGTGCGACTAACGTCAGATGTCCATTTGCATGGAGAGCGACGGCTGGCTGGAAATACCAATTGAACCACTGGCCGCTTAACCACTGGATGTTTTCTCGTTGCGTGAAGATTGCCAGATCTATCTGCTTTTCCTCCATGATCGCGAGGAGCCGTTGCTGTCGAGCGCGACATGCATTGTGGTCGAGGGAGCAGGTGGTCATTATGCAGTCCTTGTTGCCGGTTTCAGGTGCGGTGCCCAGCGGGTGCTATTAACGGGCCGTCACGGGTTATCATGAGTCAATTGTGCATCGCCGAACGCGACAGCGTACATGCTGGCGAGGAGTTGATGTGGCGCCCTGTGTCGGTGAGTCAGCATCGTCGCAGCCATGATCGCCGCGGCGGTCGCCGTGCCGGTCAGGGTTGAATTCTTGCTCCGTTAGTTTTTGTGCCGTCCCGGACTTGATCCATTTCTGGCAGGAACGAGAATCAGTAATCCAATTCAGCGCATCTGGCTGCTCTTGAGATGTAAGTGTGGAAAACTGCCGAGGAAGCGGCTCCAGCGTATCGGTGGTGAGCCGTGTTGACAACCAATGCGTATCGCGCGTGATGCGGCCAGTTGCCTGACGGCTGCTATAATGGGTGGGGGCTGCGTGGTGACGACTATTCAGGAATGAACGGTGTCTCAGGAGGAAGTGAGTTCATCGTTTGCCACCCAGGCAAGCTGCCGCATTGGTGTATGCACCGTTCGAGCTGCTGGGGCAGGTTGGTTTAGGCCTGTTAGTGCGGATGTCGTGGAGACTAGTTGAGTAGACCATGGATTACATTCAACCGGCACGTACGATTTGTATCGGCGACATTCACGGCTGCTCGATCGCATTGCAGAAAATCATTGAATGCGTTCAGCCAGGTTGGGATGACCGAGTGGTGTTGCTGGGAGATTATGTGGACCGCGGCCCGGATACACGCGGCGTGATAGAACAAGTCTGGAAATTGCAGGATTGCTCCAATGTGGTTGCATTGCAGGGTAATCATGAGTTGATGTTGCTGCGGGCATTTCACGACTCGGGCCAACTCAATGCCTGGTTGCAGTTTGGTGGAGTTGAGACGCTTGCGAGTTATGGGGGCGGGGTAGAGAGTATTCCACCAGATCACATCGATTTTTTTCGTAATTGTCGATCCTGGTTTGAAACGGAAACACACATCTTTATGCATGCCAATTATGACCCGGGTTTGCCACTTGGTCGGCAGCCGCAGGCCCTGTTGTTCTGGCAACACCTGACAGACGAATTGCCGCCACCGCATTGTTCCGGAAAAGTAGCCGTTGTGGGGCATACGCCACAGCCGGATGGGAAGATTCTTGATGCCGGACATTTGATTTGTCTGGATACACATTGTTATGACGGCGGATGGTTGACTGCGATGGACTTGCAAACCGGGAGATACTGGCAGTCTAACCAAGAGGGTGTGCTGCGTGAGGGAGAGAGTCACGATGGAACGGCGCAGGTGAGTTGACTGAACTATGTCACCCTGTGTTGCCAGTGGAATAGTTTGGCGTGGGAAGTGAAATCTTGATGCACAACGATGCGCTGAAGCGGGAGGTGATCTGGTGACCGATGTGCCTGCCGAGTCGCCGCCGCTGGTGGCGCACGCGGCCCAATTCGATGACAATACAGCGATTGTGATGGGAGATAGACAGTTTTCCTATCGTGATTTATTCGAGCAGTCTGGGCGTGTCGCTGCGGCGTTATTGGACGGACGCAGTGACTTGCAGGAGGCCCGTGTTGCCTTTGCTGTGCCACCGGGATTTGAGCATGTTGTTATTCAATGGGGGATTTGGCGAGCTGGAGGTATTGCGGTACCACTGGCAGTCATGCACCCGCCCGCCGAATGGTCTTACGTTCTGCAGGATGCGGATGTGGCAATCGTGATTGCGAGCGGCACGTTGTTCCATGGGCTTTTGCCCGTTGCGGCTGAACTTGGTCTGTCCTGTGTGCCTGGCGAATCGTTGTATGAAAGGCCACTCAGAAGCCACTTGCCGCCAATTGAGACGTCGCGTCGAGCAATGATTCTCTACACCAGTGGTACAACAAGTAAGCCGAAGGGTGTGGTCAGTACACATGGAATGATTGCTGCGCAGATTCAGTCTCTCATAGATGCATGGGAGTGGACCGAACGGGATGTCATTTTGCACTGCCTTCCTCTGCATCATATACACGGCATTATTAATGTTCTTTGTTGTGCTCTCTGGTCCGGTGCTCGTTGCGAGTTCGTGCCGCGGTTTGACGCAGATTTGGTGTGGAAGAGGTTTTTGCGACCGGATGATCTAACAGTGTTTATGGCAGTTCCCACTATTTACTCGCAGTTAATACAGGCCTGGCAGAATTTTACGGAAGAAGAAAAGCAGGCTGCGACAGCAGCCTGTCAGAAATTTCGACTTATGGTTTCGGGATCGGCGGCGCTCCCTGTAGAGGTTCTCGAGCGGTGGCGATCGATTGCCGGGCACACTTTGCTTGAACGTTATGGAATGACTGAAATTGGAATGGCCTTGTCAAACCCGCTGCATGGTGAGAGGCGACCTGGTCATGTCGGGACTCCGCTCCCGGGTGTGGAGTTGCGCCTTGTTGCGGAAGATGGTGATGAGCCTGTAGCTGGAACTCCCGGTGAGATTCAGGTCCGTGGTAACACCGTGTTTGAGGAGTACTGGCAAAGACCCGAGGCGACGGCTGGTGCGTTTTCCAAAGACGGCTGGTTTCAAACCGGTGACATTGGTGAATGCCACGAAGGCCACATTCGGATACTAGGGAGAAATTCAGTCGATATTATCAAGACCGGTGGCTATAAAGTTTCGGCGCTTGAGATTGAAGCCCGGTTGAGAGAGCATCCCTGGATTATGCAGTGTGCAGTTGTCGGCCTTGACGATGTCCAGTGGGGCCAGTTGGTATGTGCTGCGATCGAGTTGCAGGCTGGCTGTGATTTGGGACTGCGAGAGTTACGGGTTTGGGGGAAGGAGAGATTGGCGCCTTACAAAGTGCCGAGCCGGTTGAAGGTTGTCCAGTCGCTTCCTCGCAATGCAATGGGAAAGGTTGTCAAACCAGAAGTTCTCGAGTTGTTCTCAGATAGCTGATTGACTCACTGGGTTGTTTTTCAGCTGGCTACTCATGTGTTTGAGACAGATTGAGTTGGTTGGTCCATTCAGGTCAGTAGTGAGGAGTTTTCAATGCGTCTTGCAGTCGTGTTTCTTACTGTCGTGCTAGGTAACTGGTTAGCCGTTTTGCAGGCTGGTGATTGGCCATCCTTTCGCGGGGCAAATGGGGATGGGATTGCTGGTGACGAGAACGTGCCCACAGTGTGGAGCAGGAAGCAGAATATCAAATGGTCCACGCGATTACCGCGACCAGGCAACGGCAGCCCAATTGTCGCCGCTGGATGTGTTTTCATCACCAGCGCGGAGGATGTCGAGGGCCGGCGCCGAAGTTTGTATTGCTTGGATCGCCAGCGGGGAACCGTGAAGTGGATTCGTACGGTTGAAATTGGGAGCACGTTGCCCACGCATCAGACGAACCCTTACGGAGGTTCAACTCCGGTGTCGGATGGGAAGCGAGTTGTTGTCTGGCATGCTTCGGCTGGGTTGTATTGTTACGACATCGCTGGCAAACCACTGTGGTCACGTGACTTGGGCGAGTTTCGACACATGTGGGGCTATGGCACTTCACCGATCATCTATCAGGATCGGATCATCTTGTTTAGCGGACCAGGGAAACGCATCTTTCTTGGTGCATATCGTTTGTCTGATGGCAAAACTCTTTGGGAGACTGACGAGCAACAGGAGGGGGATGGGGAACACAATGATGCAGGGAACTACATGGGTTCCTGGAGTACCCCTGTACTAACGGAGGTCCAATCCAAGACGCAGGTGATCGTCATGTTGCCGACCCGAATAGGCGCTTTTTCTCCAGATAACGGCGATTTGATCTGGAGTTGTGATGGCTTGCGCCATGAACGTGGCGATTTGGCTTATTCGTCACCTGTTATTGCGGGTGATTTATGTTTTGTGACAGGTGGTTATCGGGGGCCATCAATGGCTGTGCGCCTTGGCGGGCGCGGCGACGTGACAAGGACAGGCCGCCTCTGGCACGTTGAAAATAATCCGCAGAACATTGGTTCGGGAGTCCATGTGTCCGGGATGGTCTATCGGCCTAATGCAGAAAAAAGGAATAGCCTGCAGTGTATCGAAATAGCAACAGGCAAGATTCGCTGGTCGGCGCCGGGCGCAGGCCACTGGGGTTCTGTCGTCATGGCAGGGAAACTTTTGTACGCAACCGATCAGCAGGGGAACACGGTAGTGTTTCGGCCGAATCCAGATGAATACGAAGTCGTTGCCAACAATCCATTAGGTGAGCCGAGCAACTCAACGCCGGCGGTTTCGGAGGGGCAGTTGTACATTCGCACTGCCGCACACCTGTTTTGCATCGGCCACTAGCATGCATGGTGCCGTAACACAGGTGCCATCATATCAATAAGGCGTGGTTTGTCGTTGTAGCGAGACTGTCGAGGAAGGTTGCCCGCTGAAGCGAGGGGTGTGATAGCGTGTGGCGGAATTCGATCGCGATAGCATCGTTGGGATTGGTGACGCTGGTCACTTGGATGTTGGTTCGCCACCTGAGAAGCCGGCGCCAGCGAGTTCCTGGATTGGTGCCAAATGAGATACTTTCCATTGACATCGCTGCGCTGCCACTGAAAAGTCCTGTGGACAGAGGTATTGCGCTCGAGATTTATGGGGTGCCTACGGTCGTTGCGGTCCTGGTGCTTGCTCCTGCGGGAAGAGGTCTTTCGCTGCCTGGGAGAACAAGCATGGCCCAATTTATCGACAATCTGGTTCCCGATCTGATGGCAGTATTGTCCTCGCATCAGCCGCTTTTTCGACGCTGGCCGGAGCAGCTCAGCATTCGAGGATTTGTACACTCTGCCTTTAACAACCTGCCGCTTCCTGGAGATCGGGGCAGAGGAACCCCCTGGTGTAGTGTGGCTGGGAAATTCGACTCAGGTGGACAGCAGTATTTAGCGGCTTTAGTTTGCCGGGCTGAAAAATCGAATGCTCTAGGGCAGATCGAAATCAAGCACCCTGGACAGTGGGTTGACGTATTACGTGTGCGGAGAGTTCATCGTGAATCATGACACTGACAAGTTGCGCGACGATGCGATTGGAATTTGGCAGGCGGGCGTGGATGCGGTTCGTAGCGAGCAACTCGTTACCCAGTATGTTGCATTGCGAGGAGACCAGCTTTGTATTGGAGACGATGTCGTTTCATTGAACAGGGTAAGAAGAATTGTTGTTGTCGGAGCTGGGAAGGCTGGAGCCGGGATGGCTGAGGGGCTGGAGGCCGCTTTAGGCAAAGACGTGATGCTAGAGAAAGGAGTGCAGGGTCTGATTAATGTGCCCGCAGATTGTTACCGCCCCACGGAGCGAATTATTTTGCATCCAGCGCGTCCCGCAGGGATCAATGAACCAACACGGGAAGGCGTGTCTGGGGCTGAAAAAATGCTGCACATGGTGCGGTCGTTGGGTCCCGAGGACCTTTGCATTTGTTTACTTTCTGGCGGAGCTTCGGCTTTATTGCCGGCGCCCATCGCTGGTTTGACATTAGAGGACAAGCAGCAGGTTACTCGGTTGCTCAGTAGTGCGGGAGCAAATATCCATCAGCTGAACACGGTCCGAAAACAATTGAGCCGGGTGAAGGGTGGGCGTTTGGCGTCCGCATGCCGTGCCGGGATGATGAAAACTCTGGTTATTTCTGATGTAATCGGTGACCCGCTTGAGATTATCGCTTCAGGCCCAACGGTGGAAAATACGGCAACTCCAAGCGACGTAGTTGCCGTATTTGATCAACTAGGCCTTCGTGAAAATCCTGTGGCTGCGGAAGTAACGCGAATTCTTGATTCAGTAAAAGACAGCTCTCAGGCGCAGTCGCCGATGCCTGGCGAGATGACCAATATCGTAATTGGGAACAACCAGCTTGCTGTCGATGCGGCGGGCATCGAGGCACGTCGCCGCGGTTATCTCACTGAAACCTGCTCCGCAGAGAAACTCGAGGGTCCGGCGGAAGAAGTTGGTGTCGATTTGGCATCTGCTGCTTTACAGCTGCGGAATCGAGGAGGTGCGAGATGCCTGGTTACTGGCGGTGAGCCGACGGTGCAATTGGTCGCAGAGTCACGTCGTGGCCACGGAGGGCGTAACCAGCAACTTGTTCTTTCTGGGCTACACAGCCGTACTTCTAGTGAGCAAACAGATGTCAATCCGTTTGCATCCACAATTTTGCTTTCTGGCGGTACTGACGGTGAAGACGGTCCAACGGATGCAGCGGGTGCCATGGCGGACGCGAAAGTTGTGGAGAACGCGCGTTTGCGTGGGCTGGACCCACTGGACTATCTGGAACGGAACGATGCCTATTCATTTTTTGCGGATACTGGAGGTCTCATTGTGACTGGGCCAACCCATACGAATGTTTGTGATGTGCGGGTCGTCTTGACTCATGGTTTGGCAGGCGCATGATGCCCACTGCACGGCGCCTGGTGGAGCTGGACAGGGCACTTGGAATGTCCAGATGTCTGAAGCAGCCAGTTACGGATGAGTGGGGCTGATGGCGATTCTTTGGAGCATCTACGAAACACGGTCGCGGATTTCCACAAAAACTTGATACACTGTTTCGTCTTGCGAGGTTGTCTCACAGGTGGCGTCCAAGCGAACGGAGCCGCTGTGAAGGGGTGCTAATACAGACGGAGAGAGCCGAATGCGGTGCCAGATTTGTGGATCTCATTTTGAACCTTGTTTGTCATCGTCTCTCCCCTTTTGTTCACCTCGTTGTCAGCAGGTAGATCTTGGTCGGTGGCTTAATGAAGAGCATGGTTTACCCATTGAACCTGGTGAGGGTAGTGAGGACAACTTGAGCGCTGATCTTGGCAACGACACACAATGGACATAGGATCGGTGCCCAGGGACTGGACGTGAGAATCCCGATGGGGCAGCTGGAAGCTGCGACCTTAGGTTAGGTTGTGATTTGGAAGGAATCTGGAAATGTCGAGCAACCTGACCACGATCCGAGAAATATCCTGGCGCGAGATATTTCCGTGGCTAATCTTGTTACGGGTCTTTCGTTTGGCGATTCGCCCGTCAGTGTTACTGATGGCCTTGCTGCCGATCATCTTGATGCCGTGGGGGTCTTGGTGCGCTACACAATTGTTTGATCATCCAACTCATGTGGAGGAGAACGCCGTTGAGGTGCGCGTTACTTCATTGTTGGAACTGACTCGTGTGGCGCCGGCTGTTGGGCGGCAACACATGGAGAGTCTATTCCATCAGGTAACCCGCCCTTTTCACGAGGTACTGCGCACGCATTCACTACGGGAGACAGCGTATTGGTTGTTCGTTGGCCTGTGGTCGATTCTGCTATGGGCAATTCCTGCCGGTGCGATGTCACGGATCGCTGTTGTTCGTCTGGGTCGGGAAGAGCGGGTTGGTTTCATTGAGTCGCTTGGTTTTTCAGTGCGACGCATTGGTGCATATGTTGGTGCACCGTTGTTGCCGTTGGTTGGTTTTACCTTATGCGCTTTGCCTGTGGCACTGCTCGGTTTAATGATGCGGGCGGATTGGGGAGTGTTAATTGCAGGAGTGCTCTGGGTGTTCGTTCTGGTGGCCGGGTTTGCAATGACACTGATGTTGCTCGGGTTGTTTTTTGGCTGGCCGCTGATGTGGCCGACGATTAGTGCGGAATTCAACGGTGATTTGTTCGAGGCATTGCAGCGGAGTTATGACTACACGCGTGAACGTCCGTTGCACTATTTGTTCTATGCCTTTGTGGCAACGATGCTGGGAGCTTTGGGCTGGTTGGTTGTAAATGCGGTTTGTATCGGAGTCGTAGACATAAGCTCGTGGGCTGTGACTTGGGGCGCTGGTGGTGTTGAACGTATGGAGGAGATAAGCAGAGAGTCGGAAAACACCACAGTCGTAATTGGGATGCAATGCATCCATGTGCTGAGTGGCCTGGTGTTACAGAAAATACCGACGGCTTACGCGGCCAGTTTCTTCTGGTGTTCAGCGAGTGCGATTTACCTTCTCTTGCGGCAAGATGTCGATCAAACGGAAATGGATGAGGTCTTTCTGGCAGAACCAGAAGAAGAACCACCGTTACCCGATTTAGACGCATCATTTACCGCTGCCCCTAGTTCCAGCGCATGAGACATGGCAAGCCACGATCTCATGGTGTGGTGGTAGTCGGGTGGGACTCGATCGCTGTCTAGCACGAGCCGCCGGGGCGCCTGGCAGGATGAATTACCACGTTTGCCTGTGTTCTGTATTTGGAATACTGGGGCTGATCGTCTCAGATTGTTCAAGTAGACCGGTCGGTGGGTCGAAAACAGAGGCGTAGGGCTGCACTGAATCGAGCCACTGTTGTGCTAGCGGTGCTAGGGTGCCATGGCCAGACTTGCACTGATCAGCTGGCGTGATGTTGGCTCAACTGAGTTGCTGCATATTGACCAGGTTGCAGCTTGACCCATTAGTATTCCTCGGGACGAAGCGGATTGCTCCGGCGCGTGGCCTATGAATTCAGCTGTAATACAGCGTACAGGCGTCCTGTTTGCGGATTGGATGGCGAATTGGGGCCGTGTCGTACTGGATGGTGTAGAGACCGTTGGGGCGATGACGCTGTTTGCCTGGAAGACGCTACGTTGGATGTTAACCAAACGGCCGCATCCAGAGTCTTTATGGCCAAATCTTTATCAGGTAGGTGTGCTTAGTCTTCCGGTCGTTGCGCTCACTGGCACATTTATTGGCATGGTGTTGGCTGTTCAGAGTCACTTCCAGTTTAGCCAGTTAGGATTGGAATCCCGCTTGGGCGCGGTCATCAATATGACGCTGGTACGGGAGTTGGGGCCAGTTTTGGCGGCCACCATGTTGGCTGGTCGGGTGGGGAGTGCGATGGCCGCCGAATTGGGAACCATGCGTGTTACGGAACAGATCGACGCATTGGATAGTATGGGGGCCAACCCGATTCACTACCTGGTGGTACCACGTGTCTTGGCTTGTCTATTTTTGATCCCTACTCTGACGGTGATGGCCGATTTCATGGGGTTTGTGGGAGGCTACGGCTACAGTGTTGCGATTCTTGGCATCGATGAGCACTACTACCTCTATAACTCTGAGCAGTTTGTTGAGGCGTTTGATCTTTTTGCAGGGTTGTTCAAGAGCTTCTTTTTTGGCGCGGCAATTGCAATTGTAAGTTGCTATCGAGGGTTCCATTGCCGGCCAGGTGCTGAAGGTGTCGGGCACGCCGCGACGACTTCTTTTGTGATTTCCTTTGTGCTGATCTTGATGCTGGATTTGTTCCTGGGGATTTTGTTGGATTCGTTCTATTACACCGTATGGCCGCAGGGTGCGAGTTTGTTTTGATTGATGCGCGGGCGTGATCAATTTCATCTAAGGGTACCTCGAGATTTCCAATGATGCTGACGGATTCCAATGCTGACGTGAACGAGCCGCTGTTGCATTTGCAGGAAATTCGTGTGCGTTTTGGATCGTACACGATATTGCGTGACTTGACGCTGGAAATACCACGTGGGCAGACGTTGGCCATTATTGGCGAGAGTGGTTGCGGAAAGACCGTATTGTTGAAGTCGATGATTGGCCTGGTCAGGCCAGAGCAAGGAAAAGTCTGGTTCAATGGGCTGGAACTGCAGCACCTGAACGAACAAGAACTCACGCGGGAGCGGATCAAGATTGGGTTTGTATTTCAACAGGCAGCCCTATTTGACAGCATGACGGTTGGGCAAAATGTCGCATTTCCCTTGCGTCATCATGTACGCATGGACGCTGCGGAGATTCCCGATCATGTTGTTGAGCGGTTGGCTGAAGTCGGTTTGCCCAGACATGTCGTACTGAAGAAACCTGTCGAGTTGTCGGGCGGTATGAGAAAGCGAGTTGGTTTGGCTCGTGCACTGATTCTGGATCCGGAGTTAGTGCTTTATGACGAGCCAACGACTGGACTGGATCCGATCATGTCCGATGTCATTAATGAGTTAATTATTCGCACACGCAGTCGCTATACCGTCACGAGTGTGGTTGTGACGCACGATATGAGAACCGCTCGAAAGGTCGCGGACCGTATTGTCATGCTCACGCCGGTTGACCAACTCAACGATGGTGATCCCCAAATCATATTTGACGGGCCGCCGAGCGAACTGGAGCGAATACAGGACCCTCGGGTGGGTCAATTTGTTCGAGGTGAAGCGGGGTCCCGATTGACTGAAGTTTTGCACTAGCCGATTTCTAGAGGCGGCTGCAATTGCGGTTGCCCTGTTGGTAACGGTGGACGGAATGGACGAAAGAACGCTACAAATTCGCGTTGGTGTCGTCGTCTTGGCGGCGGTAGCGATCACGGGAATTCTGGTGATCCTGTTTGGTGAGAGCCAGTCTGTGATTCGGGCGTGGCAGGGTGATGACATTGTGGTGTACATCGAATTTGCTGAAGCCCCAGGGGTGACCCGTGATACGCCAGTACGTAAAAGCGGTGTCCTGATCGGTCGTGTCGTCGATGTAACACTGAATGAAGAAAATGGCACTGTTGACGTTGAACTAACCCTGTTCAGCAAATACACAATTTACAAGGACGAAGTTTGTCGCATCGGCACGAATTCACTTGTCACGGGCGATGCGGTTTTGGAGTTCATCAAGGCTACCGAAGCTGAGTTGATTGATAGAGGTTATGACAAGAACGAAAATGAGAGAATCGATGAACCGGAGCAAAGGGCGGCACACGTAGCATTAGTGTCTGGTGAACATCAGAGGGACGGGAAGGTCCAGGCTGATCCTTTCACTTCAATGGCCAACATCGCAGACCAAATCCCCCAAACACTTGAGTCGATTGAAACGACAGCAGCAGATATTTCCAGGTTGGCACAGGGCCTCACGGATGTGGTTGCTGGCAACGAAAACCGTCTTGAAAGTATTCTGACACAGGCTGATGAGGCGCTGGTTGCCTTAACTCGCACGATGCAACGCGTCGAAGAAATTGCTGGGGATCCAGACATTCAGGCAAACTTGAAACGCACGTTGAGTGAACTGCCGGCTTTTGTCGATCAGGGGAAACAGACATTCCGGGACGCACGTAACACGCTGGTTGAGATTGAGAAAGTAACCAAACGGGCGGAAGAGAATCTGGAAAATCTTAAGGGGTTCACAGATCCGCTCGGCGCTCGAGGATCAGAAATGGTTGCGGATGCGGCTGCGACCCTTGCCAATATCCAGGATATGACGCAAGAGCTGAAAATGATGAGTGAACGTGTGCAAAGTAGCCGAGGTACTCTTGGCTTGTTGATCAAAGACCCAGAGTTATACCAGCGGCTGAATAGCGCCGCTGCGAACCTGGAGCGTTTGACAGTCCGATTGGGCCCTATCTTGCGAGACGTTCATGTGCTCACGGATAAGATGGCACGTGATCCCGGGGGCCAGTTGCTGAAACGCATGTTGGATCCAACACCTGTCGGGGCCGGCAGCAAGCTGCCTCGTGGATACTAGGCGGCTGCGAGAGCCAGCGTTGGGGAATTCGCCAGAGGACGTGTAGCGTACGCAGTGCTAACGGGAATAGGTCGATCGCCGTGGGATGTTCGCTTGAGGAGGAGTGTTGGCGGAGGTGGTGGCGGGGCCAGAAGACGCCGTTGCATTTGGAACCAGGGGCGTGAAATGTCCATTGCGGGCATTGGAGCGTAGCGTTTCGGCCCGCTCTCGTAACTGTTCATTTGTGACGTTGGGTTGTGGTAACAACTGGTAGTCCAACACATGTTCATCACGGAGTTTTCCAGGCCAGAGGTTTTCCGAGACAAAGTCAACAGGAGGAACCTGATACCAGGGGGGAGAAAAACGATGTTGAATGGTTTCGGTGCGAAACCGGTCTTTCATCACCTTGATGGTTCGAACTCCGTAGTAAGTGAAGTCCGTCGATACAGGGCTCGTACCGATTAGTTGATCATCAACATAGACAGTCGCGCCTGGGGGGGTTGTACGAATTGTCATCCGTCTGCGGACGCAGCCACTTGAAGTGGTTGATAACAACAGCAGGAACCAGGCGAAATTACGGCACATTAGGGAGCTGCGGAGCATAAGCAAGTCTGGCCGGCATTGTGCATCGCTTCATAAAGCGGGGCGAGTATAGTGAGACACGAATCGTAGTGATAGGTGGATTGTGGCGGTCGGTCACCAGAGGCGCGGCTGGCTGACCGCGTTCGTGTCACCGGCAGGGCTAAAATTCCGGAGGAATTAGAGCCTTGGTTTCAGGAGGACGCTGGCAGATGTGTACAATACAGACACCAGTAAGCTCGTTTAAGATCGTATTTGTCGATGGCAGGCCAGTGTGCCAGATCCTCGTTAAATCCTGTAGCATGTGGCGTTCACTAGCCAGGAAAAAGTGATTTTACGGACAACCGGGTTGCAAGCGATTGCTCGGATAGCGTAGTTGAGTATGTCAGAACAAACAGGCAGTTGGCAGGGTTGCTTGCATTACGCCGCTATCAGCGACGTAGGGCGACGTCGTGCCAATAATCAGGACGCATTCAAGCTGGTTCCTTCAGAGGTCGACGACTGGACGCAGCGAGGGCATGTGTTCATCGTCGCAGATGGCATGGGGGCTCATGCGGCCGGGGAATTGGCAAGCAAAATGGCGGTGGATGCCATTTCGCACCACTATCACAAGTTCGGAAAGTTATCGCCTCCCGAAGCGCTCAAGGAAGCTGTTTTGGAGGCCAACAAGGAGATTTTTGATCGCGGGCAGGAAAACGTGGATTTCCACAATATGGGAACCACAGCAAGTATTTTCGTGGTGCTGCCGCAGGGGGCTTTAGTCGGACATGTTGGTGACAGTCGCATCTACAGGGTGCGCGGTAACCGGCTGGATCAATTGACGTTCGACCACAGCCTTGTCTGGGAATTACGGAAGCATGGGCAGATCTCCGCAAATGCAGAACAGTTCACTTCCATTCCCAAGAATGTCATTACCCGCTCTCTCGGACCTAATCAGGTAGTGGAAGTTGACATCGAAGGTCCGGACCCGATCGCGGTGGGTGACACCTACTTGCTTTGTAGTGATGGTTTAACTGGTCGAGTATCGGACGAGGAGCTGGGTCCCATCTTGAGCAGTATGTCGCCTTTGGAAGCGGCTCATCTTCTTGTTGACCTGGCAAATCTGCGCGGCGGTCCGGACAATATTACGGTGGTCGTTGTGCAGGTTACCGGGGAGCAGGTGGTAACGCGTGTTGGAGACTCTACGCCGTTAGTTATTGGCGGTGACCAACGCGAGTCCGAGGTTCCGTTGTTGGCCTGGGTTGCAGCGGGGGTTTGCTTCTTGTCTTCGATCGCGATGTTTATTCTTGGCGAGTCGTATCTGGCGATCGCTTCTTTAGCTGTCGGTGCTGCGTCCGTGCTCGCCGGAATTGGGTGGAAGCTCAGCAAGCAGAAAGGGGGCACGTCGTTGGCTCCTGGTTTGCGGTTGGGCAACGGACCACATGTTTCGATCGATTGTCCTGCTGCTGACAAGTTTACCGACAAGCTCGCGAAGATTGTTGAGGAATTGCGCGAGGCCGCGATTGAAAATGAATGGGCGGTAGATTGGTCAGTGCTTGATGGTCACTGTGAGCAGGCGGTGCGTGCCGCGAGTGCCCGCGAGCATCGGGATGCGATCAAATCCTATGGGCTGGCTATTCACGCAATGATTACAGAGTTGCACCGCCTGGGCGTTCAATAACGGGAAATAAATCCTGTTGCGGCTTTTCTGCAGCGTTTCTCTGGCCCAGCGTCCGGTTTGGCAACACTGCCTTAATTGCGAGGGCTGTGGGAGGTTGTTCCCAGGCTTTTCAATGGGATACCTCATCCAAGTCGTTTCAAGCTGCTTTGTGAAAGGCCGTTTGTTGTGGTTTTTGGCAGCGCTGAAGAATGCGACTCAGCCGGTAGTTTGTAGCCAGACGGGCAGAGTGTTGTCGATAGAGCGTTCGACATCGGTCTTTGACGTATTCCCAGCGTACGTGGTACGTCAGATTGTTGTAGCGGTTGATTGCTGTTCGGACGCACTGATAACTGCTTTGGTCGAGTGTCAATGTTTCGTGGTCGGTACGTTCCAGCAGGATCATTAGGTTCTTGTCTGATGACCGAGAGAGCGCATGTTTAACACGAAAGCCACATTTTCGCGCCAGCATGGCCAGGGTTGATCCGGTGAAATTGTAGATGTGTGCGAAATGGAAGAGCCGGCTCGGTCGCGAATGAGGTGCTTCCAGATTTGGGACTTCGATATAAGCGAGCCCTCCAGGATTGAGAAGCTTCCGTATCGTTTGGAGTGCTTTGACGGGTTCATTGAGATGTTCCAGGACATGTACCATTAACACGATGTCATATTGCCGATCGAGGCTCAGGTCCTGGAAAAATTGGTCGGAAATATTGGCTTGTAGCTGACTTTGTGCGTATTGCTGGAACCCACATCCTGGTTCGATTCCCGATGCTTCTAGCCCTGCTAATTCAAAGTGCTTGACGTTGCATCCTATGCCCGCACCAATTTCAAAGAGGGTATGGTAGCCATGGGTGTGTGTGGAGAGCCGGGTTGCCAGTTCTCCCCCACGTTTCCACTCTCGCAATACGCGACGGCCCGATGGTTGGAATTCTCCGTGGTAATCTTGTCGGTATTCTTTCGAGTAGTATTCGGCGAGTTCATCATCACTAGGAATTGACTCGTGGGAGACCAGTCCGCAATGCATGCAAATGACCGTTGGCAGTGGTTGGGCATTGCGGTCGTGCTGGGAGAGAATTTCGTAGTTGGTTTGCTCGCATAAGACGCATGGGGCTCGTCGTTCGGACCTGGGCAAGGGAGTCAAGTGTTGGCATTTCATTGGCAGCTCGTGAAGTGCTTGATTGACTGCAAGCGAAATTGCAGAGCATCAGGTCGTTGAGGGCCGGGCATCGGCGGCAGGTCACTACTTGTGGCCTTGCATCGAGTGCTTCGTGTTTGGGCGGTGTTTTAATGAGATTGTGGCGAGCGGAGGGTATCGATTTGCCGGTCGACCGTCAATTGGTGTTGCGGCTTGGCTGGGAGCCAGAAAAGTCTCGTTCCCAGATCCGTGCAAAAGTGCTAGATTTCACCGCGGACGCATCGCGCTGCGGCCGATACGGATTAGAACACCGCTACAATCGAGTGATTGTTCTGTGTATTGATTAACGGGGCGACTGGTGATCATGGTATTCACATTTGACGCCATTTCCACAGGGACAGGTTGCCTGTCTGGTTTGTTGGTTCTGCCAACACGCATCTTGCGATATGGGATTTACTGTGAGAACGAATCCTGGCGTGGGTGGAAACCAGCAAGTGTGCCGAAGTCTGATATAGTGAGCTGATCGATGCAGCGGCTCACACGTTACATTGTCTTTGAACTTCTACGAGTGTTTTTGGTCGCGCTCGTAGCGCTGACTTTGTTGCTTTTGCTGGGTGTGCTAGGCCAAGAGGCCATTCGCCAGGGGCTGGGTCCCTTGCCTCTGTTGCGGATGATTCCCTACGTTGTTCCTATTGCGCTGCGATTTGCCGTTCCGGCGACGGTTCTGTTTGCAGTTTGTAGCGTCTTTGGACGCATTTCTTCTGAAAACGAAGTGGTGGCACTGAAGTCCTTGGGAATCTCTCCCTGGACGATGGTTTGGCCAGCGTTGGTCCTGGCGTTTCTCTTGAGTTTGTTAACCGTCGCCATTAATGATGTAGCCGTTTCCTGGGGTAAGCTGGGAGTCCAGCGTGTTGTATTGCAATCTGTCGAACATATTGCCTACAGCATGTTACGAACGGGCAGGTCGTATCGACGGCCGAAATTTTCGATCAGCGTACGCCGAGTTGACGGACGACGGCTCATTCAGCCGACGCTGGTCTTTCACACGTCAGCGGAGGAGTCGGCTGGACCCATTACGTTTACGGCAGATGAGGCAGAATTGCGTTTTGATCGTGAGGGAAATACTTTGAGATTCCATATGGTCAATGGCGAACTGGAAGGTGAAAACGTTACCGGTATTCTGCGAGATGAAATTGTTGAAATTCCGTCACCGCTGAATGACCTGACAGGTGGTCCGGGTGATTACTCGCTCCGTGAGATCCCACGTCAGGCAAAACTTCAAAGGGAGATGATTGAACGTCTGGAACAAGAATTGGCCGTTGACGCAGCCTTCGCGATGACCACAGGGGATTTTCACGCCCTTCAGAGCAACGAATTCAAGCACAAACGGGGACAGATCGCGTCTGCAACGACAAAGTGGCACCGATTGCAAACCGAACCTTGGCGGCGCTGGGCGAATGGATTCAGCTGTTTGTTTTTTGTGATGGTAGGCGTGCCGCTGGCAACACGATTTCGCACGGCGGATTTTTGGGCGACATTTGCAGGTTGTTTCTTACCTATTCTGGCGGTCTACTATCCACTCTTGATGTATGGAACAGATCGGGCCAAAGTTGGGCAGTTGCCACCATACAGTGTGTGGTTAAGCAATCTGGTGTTGTGTGTTGTTGGCATATGCTTGCTGTTGCGTATGCGGCGCCATTGACCCGGGGCTTGATTAACGCCGGCAGCTACGTCGGTCGTGATCTAAGTGGCGAGCAACAACAGACGCCAGGTGACCACAGTCACTCCGACTGGAATGCACCACCACGCGAACCAGGCCAAACGCCCGGATTGCAGCCATGTTAGTAACCAGCGCAGTGCAACCATGCCCACAGTGAATGCCAGAATTGCACCCAGTACCAAAGAGAACACCGGCGTGCTTGTTGGAGATGCCTGCAATAGATCCTTGGCTTCAAGTAATCCGGCCCCTGCAATTGCGGGAATTGCGAGAAGAAACGAAAATTCTGCACTCGCTTGGCGTTTGACTCCAAGAAACAACGCCACCGAAATCGTCGTACCGCTACGGGAGAGACCTGGAAGTATTGCGAGTGCCTGACCGATTCCGATAAGGATGGCATTTCGATACGTCAAGGTGTTGAGGCTCTGGTCTCCCTCGCGAACTTTTGACGTACAAACAAGCAAACCGCCGGTTCCGATCAGCAGAGTACCAGCTAATAATGGTGCGGTTAGCGCATCCTCCAGGAAGAGTTTCAGCGGCAAACCGACGATCACGGCGGGTAGCGTTCCTACAACTACGAGTGCCAGCGTCCGCCAGTCTGATTTCAGTAGCGTCAGGATGCGTTTTCGATAGAAGACCAGAATGGTCAGCAGTGTGCCCACGTGAAGTACGACGTTAATTGCTGTCAGGTTGAGAGCAGGGTCGGTCACGTCCAGCAAAACAGAGGCGAGAACAACGAGGTGCCCGCTTGAACTAACAGGCAGGAACTCAGTAATTCCCTGCAAGATCGCCAGGATCAGTAACTGCCAAAGTTCCAACGCTGTAATTTCCTTGGTGGAAATGTGCAGTGGTGTGAAGGCGACGGATCGAGTCGTTCAAGCTAGCAGGCACCAAGCGGTCAGTGCAGTCTTTTCCGCTGTCCTGGCACGCGTATTTGAGAACTACCTGGCAGAGGATGTGCGACGTGTACTGGCAGCCGCAGTGGAGGCCATTATGCGGTCAGCGGAGAGAGCTACATACTCGTCAGTGTCCGGAAATATGTCGCCGTAAGGCCCTTCCCCGGTTTGTCCTGTCAGAAGTATGGTGCGTTACCGTCGCGTCTGTTCCGGATTTGCCACCACCCTTTTGTTTTCGGTTTCCGGTGAAGCAGACTCTGATTCTGGCGTAATCGGTTCCGGTTCACTGCCATCTGGCGTCATGAGGCTGTCTGCTTCCGGCGATTCGTATCCGAAATCAAATTCACTATCGGTTTCGATAGCAAGGTCAAGGTCTGTCTCAATGACGGGAGCTGTCATTTCCAGGTCTACCTCTCCTCCCATTCGTTCTTGCCAGATCCAGGCTCCTGCGCCCAAGATGGCGACGCCACAAAGCAGGCCAACCACTGTCCCCAGGGCCGCTGCAAAAGCTCGGAAAAACCACCCCAGAAACCCCAGACGCTGTTGCTCAACCATGGAATGCTCCTTTTTAGTCCAAGAACCGACACCGCAAATCACCGCTCTGCGGGCGGTAGTTTGCGGAAAACGATGATCTGGGCAAAGGGCAATTTTGCTTTCCCTCATAATGGGTGGTCTGGTGCCGGTGTACTACGAGCTGTTTTTTTCGTCTTTACCCCCACGGATCGGGTCTCGGGCATTGCCTGAGAGCGAGTTAGAAAAGGCCACGGGGCAGCTTCAGAAATGCAAGAGTTTGCACAGTACAGCGAAATTGACCCTGATGTGCGACTGATGCTGGCGGTACAGCTGGATGATACCACCGCATTTGACGAGCTGGTTGCGCGGTATGAGTCGAGATTGATCTCAGTCCTTGCTTTGCTAATCGGAGATCGAGAGCAGGCCCGAGATCTTTCCCAAGAGGTGTTTTTGCGTGTGTTTCGAGCTCGCAAGACATACCAGCCAAAGGCCAGGTTCTGTACGTGGTTGTTCACAATCGCGAACAATGTTGCTGGCAACGCTCGGCGTCGGCGCCGCTTTCCCTATCAGTTGAATCCAGGTGATTCTGGGGCGTCTGTAATCGGACCGCTGGTGCCCAGGAGTACTGCGATGCCTTCACACGCGCTGGACCGTGCCGAAGAGGTCACACTGGTGCGCAAAGCGATTGCAGGATTAAGCGAGCGTCAGCGTGCCGCCCTTGTGCTGTGTAAGTTTCAGGGGATGAGCTATGCAGAAATTGCTGGAACGATGGCGACGACTCCCAAGGCAGTTAAGGCACTATTAGCTCGGGCACGGGATAATCTCCGCACATCGCTTGCGCCGTATGTACAGGATGGTTCACCTCTTCGATTGGCAAAATAGGCGTGCAAGATTACGGGCGGTTGGTCGTAATGCGTTATCGCCAATGATCGTCGCCAAACGGATGTGCCGGACCTTGACGCTGTGGTTTGGGAAGAAATTTCAGCACTTCTGCTGCTAACCTTAAATCGTCTTTGGTTGTTATTTTCATGTTGCTCGGTGAGCCTTCGACGACGGTAACGGGATGTCCAATTTGTTCAACAAGTTGCGCTTCGTCAGTTGCGATTGATGCCTGAGGGTTTTCGGCGAAGGCTTTGACTAACAAATCGCGTCGAAATACTTGAGGTGTTTGAGCTTCCCACAAATTGTTACGACTGACGGTTTCCTGGATTTGTCGGTTGTCCTTTACACGTTTTAGCGTGCTGGTCACTGGAACTGCGAGGATCGCAGCGCCATTATCCTTTGCCGCCTTGAACACGTTGTCGATCCAGCTACTAGCAATGCACGGACGTACGGCATCGTGAATCGCTACATAGTCAATCTCGTCGCGAACCTGTTTTAGTGCATTGGCGACTGAATCGGCGCGAGAGTCACCACCTAAAACAACATCGATTCCAAGGATAACTGCATTTGCAGAGAATTTTGCTTCGAAGAGAGATTTATCTTCCGGGGAAATGACGACGATGGTCTGTTTCACATCGTCGCGATTGACGAATTTTTCGACTGTGTGCAACCAGACGGCTCTGTCTGATAACGGAGCAAACGGTTTTTTGTAGTGTTCGTCTTTGAATCGCTGGCTCTGTCCAGCTGCGGGGAGGATAACCGCAAATCGTGACATGGGTCGAGATTCCTCTTATTGCAAAGGCTGCTGCGAAAGAGTCGATCGGAGATTCGGCAATACTAAAAGCTGTTGCGTCGTTGCGAGTGTGGGATCAGAGGTGGTCGATAACGCAGCTTCCCATTTCCTCGGTTGTCATTGTGCCACCGAGGTCGGGCGTCTTGTGACCTGCGGCGAGCGTTCTTTCGATAGCTTGCCGGATTTGATTTGCGGCGTCAGTCTGTTTCAAGTGGTCGAGCATCAGCGCGGCGCTGAGGATCGCTGCAATCGGATTCGCGATCCCCTGCCCTGCAATGTCAGGAGCGGAGCCGTGAACCGGTTCAAACATCGAAGGATACATTCGTTCTGGATTTGTGTTTGTGCTCGGTGCCAAACCCAATCCACCACCAATGATGCCACCCAGGTCAGTCAGGAGATCACCGAAGAGATTGGAAGCGACAACAACGTCAAATTGTGCAGGATCTCGAACGAAATTCATCACCGCGGCGTCACAGTGCTGACGGTCCGTAGTGATTTCCGGGAATTCGGGCGCCAGTTTTTCCAACACCTCATCCCATAAGACATAGCTGTATCGTTGTGCATTTGATTTTGTGACCATGGTTAACCGATTTTTTCGGGTACGCGCTAACGCAAATCCGAAACGCAAAATTCGTTCGACACCTCGGCGAGTGTGAATTGCCGTTTGTACAGCGACTTCGTCGTCTTTCCCGGATTTCATACGCCCTCCGTTGTCTACATACTCTCCCTCGGAATTCTCGCGAATGACAACGAGATCGATATCCTGGGGTTCTTTTCCAGTCAGAACGCTATTGAGCCCGGGGTAGAGTCGTGAGGGGCGAACACACGCGTATTGGTCGAACGTTTGGCGGATTTTTACGAGTGGGGCCAGGGTGACATGATCCGGAACTTTTTCAGGCCAACCGACGGCACCCAAGAGGATTGCATCAAAGGGACGTAAGAGATCGATGAAATCTTCCGGAACGACCGTTCCGTACTGTTCCCAGTATTTCAGGCCCCACTCAAATGTTGTTTTCTCCAAACGAAAATTCGCTGAGGTTTCAAGTGAGTCCAGAACACGCACTGCCTGGGCAGTTACTTCTGGGCCGATGCCGTCACCAGGATAGAGCGCGATGGTGTGTGTCGTTTGATCAGCCATGTCGTTCTTGAGGGGTTCCATTACCGTTGTGTTGGGATCTTTGGAGTCGGTCTAATTCCTGTTCGAGTAGTTGGCGCTCGACGGAAGCCTGGTCGCGTAATTGACGATAGTACGTTCTGGTTGCGAGAAAATCGACACCTGCCAATAGGATGATCCACATGACGAGCAAAACGACACAGCACCAGTAGATGCCAAACCACAATGGCTCAACAATCCAGATGCCAACGATGATTGCCACGCCAACCAGGCTGATCATGATATTTGTTTGCAGCCGTCGCCGCCGGCGGGTATTAAGGTAGCTCCAGTCGGTCTCGCTCAGTTCCCGTTGTTTGTCTTTTCGCCAGGAATTTTCAGTGGTCCATGTCAATAAGCCGGAAAGGGCGATCAATAGGATCCCGAATCCCGCCATCGTCCAGAAGCTGACTGCGTCCACAGGCCACCTTCATTCTTTCAAGAGCAGGTTCGGATCGACGTTCCGTAACCATTCAAGTACCACCCATCCCACTTTTGCGAGAGAGAGTGGAGAGCATTTGTCAGGGGTGTCTGCGGACGTGTGCCAGTAGTTTCTGCCGCGACGAGGGTAGTCGAAGTCGATAATGTCGCAGGCGGGGATTCCGGCAATATTGTGCAAGGGGAGATGGTCGTCACGTATTTCGTGTCCAACTCTCTGACGGAAGTCGCGAATTTGAAGGCGCCGTGCTGTGTTCCAGATGTCTTGCACGAGAGGACGTGAGTCATTCCAGGTCCAACTGTTTTTCTCCTTGTATATTTGCAGGTCCCGGTCGCCAACCATATCGAGCAATACGGCGCAAGCATAGCGATAGTTGGGGGGCTGGACGCGGTATCGCTCGGCGAATCGGATCGAACCGACAAAGTACTCGCCGCGGTCCTGGGGGAAAATAAACTCCTCGGCGTCAAAGAATACGAAATCGACGCCATATTCGGTGTCGAGATCTGCGAGGTGATGGCCCAACTCGCAGAGCACGGCAACCCCGCTCGCACCATCATTTGCACCGATAAAAACTCCACGGGGATTGACTGTATCTTGATCTGGGAAAGGGCGGGTGTCGTAGTGCGCACACAACAAAATGCGCTGCTGACGTTTGGGGTGCCATTGCACGATCAAATTCACCAGGTCTACCGGGTTTCCATTTTCAGGATGCCGGATTGTCCACTTCTGTTGTTCGATCTTCTTCGCGCCGAGTTTCGTGAAATGACTTATGAGAAATCCCTGTTGTTTGCGCATCCCAGCAGATCCGCTAGGACGGCGGCCGAAATTGCATATCGTTTCCAGGTAGCCAAACGCGCGTTGCCCATTGATGGGTATATCTGTAAGCGTGGGACGACGGCTATGCGCCGTGGTCGTTTCATCGAAAAGTATCAGTCCACCACAGAGTAATGCACCGCCACAGCATACCAAAGCGACGACTGTCAGCTTACGATCAAACCGTCGCATAGGTGGTCGCTTTCGAAAAGATGAATTTGGGCAACGAAATGCCCAGACTCTGTGGGGAACCGCTGGTCTTGCTGCATCTGTCTGCTGTTTGAATGGCCGTGGGTGCCGCCGTAAGATTACAGCAGGGTGCGTTTCGGTAGTGTGTGACGGGCATGTTACTGATGGTCGCGTGGCGTGCCGTAGACGCTGGGTTCTTGCCGCGTGGGCTGTAACGCCGGACGGCGCTTTCTGCCAGGCAATGTTCCTTTCACTATTCGTGGTCGTATTCTAGGACAAGCGTCTCTAGTTAGAAAGGCAAGTCTTGGTTCATCGAGCAGTCTGCCGGCGGAAATGAGATGAGTGGACGTCATTGACGATGCTAGTGCCTTGTGGCATAACCCACGCGCAGTCATCGAGTGAATAGGGGACCTGAGGATGGAACCGACATTTGAAGCGCTCGACCAGATTCATTGCGGAGATGCAGCTGAGGTTGCTACTAGATTGCCATCAAATGTGGCCGACGGGATTGTCACGAGTCCACCTTATTTTCGACAGCGAGATTATCAGGAAGCGACTCAGCTGGGTTCAGAAGCAACGCCGGACGAATACGTACGACGTTTGGTACATGTCTTTCGGGAATGCCGTCGCGTGTTGAAGCCGACTGGGACGGCGTGGGTAGTATTGGGAGACAAGTACCACCGAGGGGAGCTGTTAGGGATGCCGTGGCGCGTTGCGCTGGCAATGAAAGAAGATGGTTGGATCTTACGCAGCGATGTCATTTGGAAGAAGCCGAATGCCATGCCTTCTTCTGTGAAGACGCGTCCCACGACAGAGCATGAGTACATCTTCTTTTTTTCACATTCACGGGACTATTACTACAACGCGGATGCAATTCGCGAGCCTCATGTGACGTTTTCCGACGAGAGCCGAATGCGTGGTGGTCGTGGGCACTTGTTCAAGCGAGCGAGCACTCCTGAAAAGGGGAAGAACAGCGGCAATTCAAATCTACACGACGCCAGATGGGATCAGGCATTTCACCCTAAAGGTAGAAATAAACGGACAATATGGTCCATTCCGCTATCAAAATTTCGCGATGCCCATTTTGCGGTGTTTCCTGAATCACTTGTTGAGACGTGTTTGCTCGCCGGAACTCCGGAGGATGGTGTCGTTATGGATCCGTTCGTAGGAAGCGGGACTACCGCGCTTGTAGCTCAACGCCTGGGCAGACGCTATATCGGGATTGATTGTGTTGCTGAGTATTGCGACATGGCGCGCAGTCGTTTGTCAGACGCAAAAGTTTAGGTTCTGTTTCCTGAAAGCGGACGTTTTGGTGGCATGGCTGCTGAATGCGATGCCTTGTTAACGTTGTCCGCATCGGTAAACGCGCAGCCGAGCGAGGTTTCTAGCTGTCCACAACGTATGGTCTTGCGTATAATCGAGGAAATGCGTCGGCCTGGGGCAGGAAACCGTTCTCAGCCGTGGCGAGCGCACAAGGGCAGTGGCGGCACGTTCTGTTCATTGCCGGTCTTCTCAGCGTCATGCCGGCTTGTTTCGCATCAACATACTGGCGGCAATGGATGTGGCCGGGAGAAAATCAAAGGGCGGCCAGTTTGGGTTTGAGTTGGCAGGCCATCGAGAGACGTGAATGGTGGTAACCCGTCCATCGACGTGATTTGGGAGAACGCGATGCATTCATGGTATTTTCGGGCTTTGGTTTTGACCGCCGTGATCGTGGGGGCGTTAAACCAGGGTAGTGCTGTTGCAGATGTTACTCCGCAGGAACGCCGGTCGCTACGTGCGCTGAAGACGCGAATCACCAAGGCGGGCAATCTGTATAGACAAAAGAAGTTCAAAGAATGTGGAGCACTTGTTGTCGAAGCTCAGCAGCAGATCGAGAAGTTAGCGGTTTCCAAAGACAAGCAACTTTGGGCTCAGTTGAGTTTCCAGTACAAACGTCTGGTTAAAGCACACGCTCTGTTGGAGCTTCAAGGGATTGAATTGAAGCCGCTCAAAAAACTTGAGACGATGTCGGCTTCTGAGACGGAGAAGAACGAAGCGATTAGTTTCAAGGAGGATGTTGCTCCCATATTAGTGGCGCGATGTGGACGCTGTCATGTCAACAACAGTCGAGGGATGTTCAGCATGTCCGACTTTGAGTCGTTGATGAAGGGTCCGCCAGCGGGATTCGTTATTAAGCCAGGTGATGTTGCCGGCAGTCGCTTGATCGAAGCAGTCGAAGGCAAGGAAATGCCTCCCAGCGGAGCGGGGATTCCTGAGGAAGAACTTGCGTTGTTAAGGAACTGGGTGAAGCAGGGAGCTAAGTATGATGGCGAGGACCCAAAAGTAAAGCTGTCAACATTTGCACCCGATGCGAATGCAGGTCGCCGCCCAGAAGTCAAAGTCGTGCAGTCGACTGGCAAAGAGTCCGTTCATTTTGCGAGTGATCTGGCAGCGCTTCTCGAAAAGCAATGTGGCGGATGTCATGGGAATGGTCGTCGCGCAAGCGGTGGGTTTAATCTGACGACTTTCAGGGGATTGATGCGAGGCGGAGATAGTGGAGCAGCTGTCTTGCCGGGTAAACCTGGCGACAGCTTGCTTGTCAGAAAGTTGAAGGGGATGGCAGGTGATCGCATGCCTTTGCGACGTCCGCCACTGGAAAAAGAAGTAGTCGAGGCAATCGAGACTTGGATCAAAGAAGGCGCTACTTTTGATGGTGAAGATGCCACGCGTCATATTCGAGATGTCGCCGCGTTGGCACGCGCAAAGAATGCTACGCACGAGGAGCTTAGTACGGATCGAAAGTCGTTGGCTGCGAAGAACTGGCGTTTGGGTATGCCAGACGGTGAGCTGTCGCAGGTAGAAACCAGGAACTTTCTGCTGTTGGGTGATGTTCCACAAGGAACACTCGAAGAAGTGGCAAAAATATCTGAAGGTGTTGTCACGCGTGTTGCAGACATTTTCAAGGTGGACCAGAAGACGCCGTTGATCAAAGGCCGAATGACGTTGTTTGTTTTCCGGAAGCGTTATGATTACAGCGAATTCGGAAAGATGGTTGAAGAACGTCAATTGCCGCGGTCTTGGCGCGGCCATTGGAAATTCAACGTTGTCGATGCGTACGGTGCTTTGGTCAGGCCGCGTTCTGATGATGATCAGGTTTCTCTTGATGTTCTGATTGGCCAGCAAGTTGCAGGGGCTTTCGTGGCAAGCCACGGCAAAGTACCACGCTGGTTCTCGGAAGGCACTGCTCGTTTTGTGGCCTGGAAAATGGGGGCAAAAGACGAACGTGTCCTTGCTTGGGATCGGGAATTAGTTGAGACACTAAACACGATGAAACAGGCTGATGATTTCCTCAAAGGGAAGTTGCCAGCAGAGCTGGCTGATGTTGCTTCATACAGCTTTATCAAGTTTCTTATGAAGGACCCACGTCGTTACCAGCGCATGTTGAAGAGTGTGGGTGGAGGAGTTGAATTTCAGAAGGCATTTAGGGCTGTCTACCAGGGAACTCCTGAGCAGGTCGCGAAGTTTTGGGCTCCCGATGCGGCGAAGCAGGCACTTCGTGTACGCCGTTCGCGCCGTTCGAGCGGTGGATCTGACTAGTCGGCGGTCGCTACGGTAGTCATGCTTTCGATGGCTCCACGGACGATTTGTCCTGCAGAACCCTCATTGTTTTTGTGGCCGCTTGCGCAGATTGACGGAATCGCGCGATGGTGCAAGGGTGGCCACGTGCGGCTGCCCCAATACGTGTGAATGCGAAGGTCGTGGCCTGTTCATCGCCAGTTTTCAACTGTTTGCGGTGCAGGTCGGCGAGTTGTTTTACACCGAAATAGAAAGACGGTCGCGTTTGGAGTGACAATGTAGCGCGGCAGTGTTGACGTTGCAGTTATCTCAAAGCTTTCAGGGGATTGGTATGAAGAGAAGAAACTTTTTGGCAGGCGGATCGGTGTTGGGGGCCACTAGCGTTATTGCCAAGAGTGCCGAGGACTCGAAACCAAAGAACGTGGTTCCCGGTTCAATTGGTGAACCGATGGTCATTTCGACGTGGGACTTTGGTGTTCGGGCGAATACCAAGGCGATTGAAGTACTGAAGGCGGGCGGTACGGCACTCGACGCAGTGCAGCAAGGCGTCATGGTTGTCGAGTCGGATCCGACAGTTACGAGCGTTGGCTACGGTGGGTTACCGAATGCTGCTGGTGTTGTCCAATTGGATGCATCCATCATGAATGGGAATGATTTGGAGTGTGGGGCAGTAGCCGGTCTTAGTGGATTTGAGAATCCAGTCAGTGTGGCTCGTAAAGTGATGGACGATACTCCACATGTATTGATCGTTGGTAGTGGGGCTCGTCAGTTCGCGTTATCGAAAGGGTTTAAAGAACGTGACTTGCTTACCGAACGATCTAGAGCGGCCTGGCAGGAGTGGCGACTCAAGCAGGAAAAAAAAGAACGAACAGAAGACCATGACACCATCGGGATGGTAGCGATCGATCGCCGCGGCCAAATGGCAGCTGCGTGTACTACCAGCGGACTTGCCTGGAAGATTCCGGGACGCGTCGGCGACTCACCGCTGGTTGGGCATGGGCTCTATTGTGACAGTGATGTGGGGGGCGCGGCTGCGACCGGCATAGGAGAAGAGGTCATCAAGGTATGTGGCTCTTATCAGGTAGTCGAATACATGCGGCAGGGAGTGCATCCTCAAGAAGCAGTCAAGAAGGTGTTGCAGCGAGTCCTTGATCGACAACCGAACCAACCGGAGCGGTGGGTCGGATTTGTTGCTTTGCGAAAAGATGGTGAAGTCGGATACGCTTCGACGAATGCGGGATTTCAAGTGGCCGTAGCGGACCTGACTAGCAGTCGGTTAATAGCTGCAGCGAGCTTGCGGTAAGTGTGTTTCATGTGGCGTGCACTCTGTCGATTATCCTGACACCAGGAAGGAAGGCAATTGTGCACGCGGGTCAGGGAATGGAGGGTTGCGTTATGAAATGGTGGGTCTTGACGATTGGAGTCTTCGGCATTGTGGGATTGGTCAATGCATTAGCCAGCCGTGGAAACGACGGACCGGAAAAGCCCATTTTGGCCGGCGCTCGTGTGCCGATTGACGCGTCTCGGTACGCATCATTACAGCAAGCAATCGACGCTCTCCCGGAAGAAGGAGGTGTTGTTCGAATTCCGCCGGGGAGGTTTCGAATTGTGGAGCCACTTGAGATCAGGCAAGATGACGTATTGCTAGTTGGAGCAGGGACGGCAACCCATATCGAGAATGCCAACACGAGTGGTTTGCCAGCTTTACGCATTTACCGATCTGGATCTCGTGAAGATTCACAGTTGCGTTTGTGGCGCGTGCACGTTTCCAACTTGCGGATTACAGGGAACCCTCAAAGTGGTCCGGGAATCGTTGCTTCGCATGTCAATGAGGTGTATTTAGAAGGACTGACCGTAAGTCATCACGGCGGAGACGGCATATTGCTTGATCATTGCTACGAGGACCCTCGGATTGTCGATTGTCTGATTACCTATAACGGGATGACTGGACTCAATTTGCCTGGTTGCCACGATATTGTGGTTGCGGGGAATCAGTTTGAGGAGAATCAAGACGCAGTACACTGTTTCGATGGATTCAATCTGTGCATGACAGGTAACTGCCTTGACGACCATCTGCGCCATGGCATTGTGATCGAAAACACGTATGGTTCTGTTGTTTCCGGAAACATGATTGAAGAGTGCAAGCAGACAGCAATCATTCTGGATCGTGATTGCTATGGTGTGACGATTTCCGCCAATGTGATCGCCCATGACGGTGCCGGTATTGACCTGCGCGACGCACACGGGTGCGCAATTAGCGCGAATACGTTTACGATCATCGGCGTTGATGCTTTGCGGATCGGTCCTCAAAGCGGGCGTATTACCGTCACAGGAAATACGCTCTGCGATAGTTATATCGGTGGCGGCAAACGTCGTCGCGGGACCGACGATTTACGGGCGGCGGGACTTGTACTCGAAGGTACTCGTTCCGTTACGGTCGCCGGCAACCTTTTTTCCAGTCTGTTGCCGAAGGCAGTGGAATTACGAGGGGCTGAATCCAAGCAAATACTCTTTGGAGACAACTTGCTCGTGGATTCTCCCAGCGACCACGAACGGTTGCAGCAATCGGTAAAAGGAAGTGTGCTGATCGCGCCGTAGGACTGGGAGGGAGAGGATGCCTCTGAGGGCTTGCGGTTGCCAGGGACGGACTGACAGCCAGGAGGCCGCTTGGGACTATAGAAACGCCGGTTAAGTCCGTCTCATAAGAGTATTGAGGTTTTGGCAGCAGGAGCAATGAATGGGCGCTACAGGGCTCGAACCTGTGACCTCCGCCTTGTAAGGGCGGCGCTCTAGCCAACTGAGCTAAGCGCCCCGATGAAGCCATTCCACCTGGCAACCGTCCAAAGTAGGCAGGTGGAATAGCTTTCTGCGAGATTCTTAGCCCGCACAATACTGCCTTGGGCACTTTCTCGCAAGGCAACAGGCGACGGTTTGCTGCGAACAGGACTCCGGCTTCGCGATCGTCGCACGGGCATCACGGGCATTTGGTCTGCAATGCTGCACCCAGACGTTGCTTGATCAATGGCTGGTTTCTACCGGGTCGACCGAGTCCTGAAGCTTGAGGTTGTTCTGTTGGAGGAGAGAAGTGAGCCACGGCAACTTGGAATCATTACTTGCGAGGTGCAGCTGTCGGGCCCGCTCGCTCCGTAATACACGTTCCTGCACGGACCATTTGGATCGTGTCGCACTGATGCGCCGGTGTTTTTCATTGGGCGAAATCTGTGGGTCGATTCTTCGCATCCGTGCGCACTTTCAATAGCTGGCTTACCACTGTCGGCTTATCATACACAGTTTCGGACACTACAGTACACGACTTGCATCGGCGCCGGGCGGTGTGTCATGCTCGGCCTGCAGGTTGGTCAGGCTGGGATGATCGCCTGTTCCGTTGGTTCGTGCGACGAGAACTGTGCTGCTGGGCAGGTTGGCGACTCGATTGACAGGGGGGGCATTATGGGTGTTGTGGTTCATCAAGCTGAGGTGTTTTATCGTTCGCCAGAAGTGGGCCTCAGATACCTGCCTGAGGGCCCCGCAGTCTGTGGGCCTAATCGAATGAGCTGGGTTGCGATCCAGCATGGTTCCGATGCCCGCGTTGGATCGTTGAACATTCTTGATACGAGATCCTTGAATAATACGACGGTGGATCTTCCTGGACGTCCTGGGTTTGCTTTTCCAACACGGTCGTCCATGACCTGGTTGATTGGGTTAGAAAGACAGCTTGGTTTATACGATCTCCAATCAGAGTCATGGGAAGTGCTCGTTGATGGGATTGACGATGATGTCGAAGATACCATTGTCAACGACGGTGTCGTCTTCAGTGAAGGTGTGTTGTTTGGTACCAAGCATCTGGAATTCAATGACAAGCGGGCGGGCTTGTATCTTTGGCGGTATAGTGATCAACGCCTGATACGTTTACGTGATGATCAGATCTGTTCCAATGGAAAGGTGGTGTTTTGTGGAGATCACGGGTACCGTTTGTTGGACATCGATTCGCCTACCCAGACCGTGGTCTCGTACTCTTTGGATGTGGAACGTGGAGTCCTGGGCGATTCGCAGGTAATCCTTGACTGGCGTGAAGCCGAGGATTTTCCTGACGGTATGATTGCCACACCAGATGGGAATAGTGTTGTCGTGGCGTTCTACAACCCAACCGATGTACCGTTTGGCGAAGTGCGACAGTACGGGTTAGAGCATGGCGATCTGGAGGTTGTCTGGAGAGTACCCCAGTCACCGCAGGTGACTTGTCCCCAATGGGTTGAAGACAACGGAAGTGTGAAGCTCGTCATTACGACTGCCGCGGAAAACATGACGACGGAACGGCTAAGTCGTCATCCCCAAGCCGGTTCTCTCTTTATTGCACCGACTGAATTAGCGACGCTTCCGGAGGCAATTGTATTTGATCCCGGTTGACCTGGAGGGTAGTCCCCCGCCAGGCCTTTTATTGCGTCCTGATTCAAGCAAATCGTTTGAATCGCCTCAGTTAGGCTGACCGGTCTAGTTTTGTTTGGCCAGGCATCGCAACACGCGGCAATGTTACGTCACCCCATTCGTAACGCTCAGGTGACATGTCGAATTGTGAATTCAACATCGCGTCAGATGTGATAGTCTGCCCGGTATAACATGCCTCACGGCCCATGATGGCCATCAAAGTACTATACGACATGTAGGTGCCGTTGTTGATCGGTTTGCCGGCGCGAATTGCAGCCAGCATTTCTTTGTGTTCCACGTCATACATACTTGGACGAGGCCCTTTGTACTTCCAAGTCCCGTCGCTGTTTTCAATTCGCGGGCGTCCCCGGGTTCCGAGTAGATGGGCTCGACCTTTGGTGCCGAGGACATAGTCGTCGACATCATTGTGGCAGCCAGCGATCTGACGGGTAAATGCGTAGGTTTTGACGCCGTTAGCCCACTCGTAGCAAACTGCAAAATGGTCGTAGACATGCCCCCACTTGTCATCAGTTCGCACCTGCCGACCACCCAGGCCAAAGCAATTTTGTGGTAGTTCGTCATTCATTAGCCAGAGCGCTTTGTCGAGGCTGTGTATGTGCTGCTCGACGATGTGATCACCAGACAGCCAAGTGAAATACAGCCAATTTCGTAGCTGAAATTCCATTTCACTCCACTCGGGTTTGCGGCCACGGTGCCAGAGTGTACCAGTCAGATAATTTTCCTGGACGGAGGTGATATCCCCAATGGCACCGTCCTGGATGCGTTTCATTGTCTCGCGCACACCGTAGTCATAGCGCCAGCATAAGCCGGAGACAATGCTCAAGTCTTTTTGCTTGGCTTGCTTTACTGTTTCGAGTACGTGGCGAACACCTGGACCATCAACTGCGACCGGTTTTTCGCAGAATACATGCTTGCCATGTTCGATTGCTGCGCGCAGTTGGAGAGGCCGAAAGTGTGGTGGAGTGCAAAGCAGGACGATATCGACGTCCGATTCCATCACCTTCTTGTAGGCATCAAATCCAGAAAATGCGTGATCGTCGTCAACTGCGTATTTTTCTCGAAGGCTACGACTGAGGACTTTTCTGGCCTGGTCCAATCGGTCTTCAAAAGCATCCGCCATCGCAGTTAATTTTACGTTGGGGTCACCACGCATTGCGTTTCCGGCTGCGCTGTTTCCACGTCCACCACAACCGATCAGACCAATCTTGAGCGTATCGTCACCAGCAGCATGCACTGCGGGAGGAGCCAGCGAGGTAGCGAGTGCGCCTCCCACAAGTGCTGTAGAGGAATTGCTCAGGAACTTTCGACGCGATGGTTGCGAAGTAGGTTCGGTAGGTGCCATGCTGATGCTCCTTGGGCGTGTTTCGGTCAAAGATCTGGTAGCGAAGTGGCTGCTATGAAAGAAAGTGTTATCGTCGCAATCTTGCGAACTATGATAGTCTACGCAGGAAATGTGGTGCAAGTTGAACCAATCGTTAGCATGCCCCTTTTGACGTATGCGGTTATTGTTAAAGGTAATTGGGGCTTCACGGAGCAGATCCTTGGCTGATAGCCAACGGCCTGGATATGGGACGCGCGTCCTTATGGAGGGGGTGCGGCACCGACTCGCGATGCCTGTGGGTTGGGTGGGGTGTGTGCTGCTGATTCGTCTGGTTCATCTGCTCCTGATTGGCGACGGTGTAATTCCGTTTAACAATGCGAGACTGATTGTTCAGGCCAAGGCAGTTGTTTTTCACGGCGTAGGCGATGCGTTCTTTAGTGTTCCGCCAGCACCGAATCTGTTGCTCGCTGCCCTGGTGCAGATTTCGAATTGGCCTGCAGGGCATGCGTTTTTCTTGATGTGCATGATATTGCATGGTTGCCTGGCAGTTGCTTTTTGGTACTGGTTATCTTCGCTACGTTGGCCGGCCGAAATAAATCGCGGCGCAATGTGGGTGTTCGCCTGGCTCCCCGCGCTCAATAGTTATGAGGGATTTGACAATATTGCCGTGATTGGCGCGGCAGCTGGCTTTTTTGTTATGGCGGGTGCGTTGTACCGCGGCATTGCAGCCAAGGACCGTATCTCACTGGGAGTTGCTTGTGCAATCTTCTTATCAGCCAATGTAATGGTCTTGTTCCGCGCCGAACATTTGCTTTTCTCTGGTATTTACTTGACGGTGTGGTTGTCTAGTGCATGGATGGTGACGCACTTCACCGACTTGCCGTGGTTGTATCTGGACAAATTCTCATTTCGAAGAGGCGTTCTTGCGGGAATGTTAGTTCTCTCAGGTTTAGTGACCGGGGGCGGCCTGGTGGTGTGGATTCGAGGGATCAGTTCCGGTGAGTATCGGCTCGATGCACGCGGGTATGGTTGCTGGACTCTGCTAGACGGTATTCCGTTATCCTGGATGCCGACCGATGATCATTCGTATTCTGCACGGGTACGAGTCGCACAAGAGTATTTTGGCCATCCGAAAAATTATGACTATTCGGTTGTTCGAATGATGTGGTCGCATCCTGGTACAACGCTTGCCAAGATGGTGGGGAATTTACCTCGGTGGTTTGTTGAACTAGGAAGACGCCATGTCGTTTTACCCCTGCCAGTAACTGTATTTTTGTTGGCCGGCCTGGTATGGATGGCACGGTCACGCAGGCGACGGGGCATGTGTCTGCAATTAGTTGTGGTGATGGTGATGACGGTTCCTGTCACTGCGTTTTATACGAATGCTGAATACATGACACCTGCCTATGTTAGTGCGACGGTGGGTATCGCTTGTGGATTGGTGTTGGTGTCAAGTTGTGCGATGCAAGCTTCTCGTCTGTCGAAATTTGCCTTGTCTCGTCGCTGGTGTACGCGTATCTGTCTGGTCAGCCTGTGTATTCTGATGGAATGCTCGCTGCTTCGCGGCGGTGGGTTGCTATCTGATTTCAAAAGCAAACGGATTGTTGCAGAGAAAATCGATGAGAAGCTGCGCGCAATGCAGGTGTCCGCAGTGTTGCTGGATCCTTATTGGATGGAAATGGACAGTTATTGCCAGGTAGATATCCGCAATCGGAGTATTCAACTTAGCGGATGGACAGTTCAGCAAGACCGCACAGGCACTACCCTGCCCTGGCCTTTTGGCGTGGAAACGACCGATGCAATGGAATTGATCGATCAAGTGACGCCCAATGAGAAGGCAATATTGCCGGTTGTGATCTGGTCAGATGCCAATGACTCACAACGAATTGTCCGGAGGCGGAAAGAGCGATGGATTCGTCGAGGCTACACAGCAATAGATAGTTTTGATACTGATCGTCCGGACGCTTCGTTTAGTGTTGTTGTGCTCGTTCCGTCGGAATCGACAACCGTACAAGGTCTCGACTGACCTTCCAGGATTCTGCCGGATCGGATTAGACCTCCAGCGAGGTCGACTTGATTGCGCACGGCCAGACATTATCCGGATGCGAGGATGCACCAGGCGACGAGGCATGGTCCATTGTCGTGCCGAGTCTCTCGCGTAGTGACTTCGAGATCTCACCTCTTATGTTTCGGCGCTATTGTCGCTGCCGGAAACGGCGATACGATTTACGACATTTAGAATCGCCTTGATGGTGGCCTCCATTGTGTTGGTGGAGACTCCGCGCCCGCGAAAGTTAGAGCCCTGATACTCGACTTCAATCGTTGCCTCGCCTTGCGCGTCGCGGCCGATCGTTGCGCTGCGTAGCTGAAAATCCTTGCACTTCATCTTAATTCCAGTGATTTCCTCGATGGCGGAGAAGGCCGCATTAACCGGCCCGTCTCCATCAGTGGACTCCGTTGTTTTCTGGATGTCGCCGCACTGCAAATGCACACATACGCGGTGCTCACCCGTACTCGTGGACTGCAGGTCATAGGAAATCAGTTGCCATTCGCCTCGACTTGTGATTTGTAGTTGTTGTTGTGCCAAGGCAACAATGTCGCCGTCATAGACCTCTTTTTTCTTGTCTGCCAGTTTCTTGAATTCTTCAAAAACCCCAAGGAGTTGCTCGCCGTTGAGATGGTAGCCTAGCGCCTTGGCTCGATCTGCAAGTGCGGCGCGTCCGCTGTGCTTTCCGAGTACCAGATCGGTTTTGGTGAAGCCGACATCTTCGGGCCTCATGATCTCATAAGTAGTGCGTTCTTTAAGCATCCCATCTTGATGGATTCCGGCTTCATGCGCGAATGCGTTGCGCCCCACAATAGCTTTGTTACGTTGAACTTCTATGCCAGTAATTGAAGAGACCAGGCGACTGGTGGGGACCAGTCTACGCGTCTCTATTTTGGTTGTGCAGTCGTAGTAATCTGCGCGAGTCTGCAGAGCCATGACGATTTCTTCGAGCGAACAGTTTCCTGCCCGTTCACCGATTCCGTTAATCGTGCATTCGATTTGTCCGGCACCTTGTTCGACGGCCGACAGGCTGTTTGCTACTGCGAGTCCCAGGTCATTGTGGCAATGGATGCTGATGATGGCCTGTTCAATGTTTGGGACCTTATTGCGAAGCATGTTAATCGTGCTTCCCAGTTGTTGTGGTACTGCGTAACCAACGGTGTCGGGGATGTTGACGGTCGTGGCACCGGCGTCGATTGCCTGTTCGACAACCTTGCAGAGGAATTCATGTTCAGTGCGCGCGGCATCTTCAGGGGAGAATTCAACATCATCGCAGTATCCTACGGCGCGCTTGACACCCGCGATTGTTCGTTCGAGGATTTCCTCCTGTGACATTCGGAGTTTGAATTCGCGATGCACCGCGCTGGTCGCCAGGAACACATGGATACGCGGTGCTGCGGCGAGTTTGACGGCATCCCAAGCGCGATCGATATCTGCATCGTTACAGCGAGCTAATCCGCAAATTGTTGATCCACGGAAATTGGTGGCAATTTCCTGAACGGCCTCGAAATCACCGGGAGATGCAATTGGAAATCCTGCCTCAATGACGTCAACTTTCAGGTCAATGAGTGCTTGAGCGATCTCCAGTTTCTCCTGAAGATTCATGCTGGCACCAGGAGATTGTTCGCCGTCACGCAGAGTCGTGTCGAAGATCTTGATCGGTCTCGGATCGCTCATCGTTTTGGATTTACCTCAAGGGGTGGCAGTCGCAACACAGGGTTCAATCGCAAATAACACGCGCATGCGTTGGTTTATTCGTATCGGGTACTACCGGTGTAATACAGCGCACTGGCAAGGCTGCTGGGAATTCGTGGTAATTGGAAATAGTGGTTATTGCACAAAAAAATCCCTGAGGTTGAATCTGCCTCAGGGATCTTCTCAACTGTTTGTTGTCGCACAGAATCCCTAAAGCCCGCTGTTGGCGGGCAAAAGAAGTCGTGTCAAAACGTGCGAGCAAAAGTTCATAGGCTTCATCCAGTCTAGACTAGTGGACCTCAGCAACGCGGTCAACCATGAAGATTGGGCAGTTTCACGAGTACGGGCGAATAATGGCTCGCCGCGGAAAGCCACTAATCGCGGTAAGGGGCTGCAGCGAGTGGACGCATGGCCACGCCGCGATGTGCAGGAAGTCGCAATTTAGGGCCGCTTGTTGGTCGATAATGAAACCATGACGAATGCGATCAGCGCGAGGGTGACGGAAGGGTAGACTTCGTGCCAGTCCGTCCAGCCGGCCTTGCGCGCACTATACCATCCAATTGCAACTAACGAGCCGGTTGCGAGGCAACTGATGGCACCAGCCTCAGTCCCCTTCGTCCAATAGAGCCCGAAGGCCAGTGTGGGCAGAAAACAGGCCGCGTACATTGAGCCCGAGAACGCTGTAACTTCGACAATATCGCCGATTGGGTTGAGTGCTAAAGCCATGCTGGCTAAGGAAACCACAAAGAGCCAGATGCGCGTCATGCGGATACTATTCGTTTCATGGTTTGACTGACTGAACAGGTCTCGGCTGATCGTTGACCCGGCGACAAGAAGTACCGAATCGAGAGACGACATGGCGGCGGACAGCAAAACGAGCAGAAAAAACGAGCTGAAAACAGGACCCAGGATTTGTGCGGTACCGAGCAGGTAGGGAATGACCTTGTCGGAATCGTCGATTGCGAAGGGGGGAATCAAGGCGTGTGCGAGTGCGCCGATCGGTAAGACGCAAAGATAGGTGACGATAATGAGTATCGGTGCTACGAGACGCGCTGTGCGCAACGCTTGATCATCTCGCAAACCGTAGAGACGCGAAAGTTGACGCGGTTCAACGAGTAATTTGACTCCACCGGCAAAAGCCAGCCCAAGTATCGAGAGCAGTGGTAACTTGCCTTGCCAGGATATCAATTCCGGGTCTTGGGTATGGAGTGTTTCCAGGATTTGAGACAATCCCCCGCCTTGTTTTACGACAACGCTTATCAAGGCAACGGCACCGGCAAACATCAACAGCCCCTGAACCGCATCTGTCATGACCACCGACCGGAATCCACCGGCCAGTGTATATGCTGTGACGACTACGAAAATAACGATCACTGCGGGGCGATAGTCCAGTCCCAGGAATGCTTGTAAAGCGACTGCAGAACCCTTGTAGACCGCCACAAGATAAAGCACAGAAGCGACCACAATCACGACGGACGTAATGCGTCGTACGGTTGGCGAATTGAATCGATGCCCCAGAAAATCCGCAACCGTTAGCGAGTTGTATCGGCGAGTCTGCTCGACAAATCGGGGAGCGACGACGTACCAGGACAAATAGCAGAGCATCCCAAACACAAACGCTTTGCAATACCAGATAATACCAACGTCCCAGCTTTTGCCAGCCTGGCCGATAAATGTGTTGGTGCTGACAAAAGTTGCGTAAGAAGAGAGAGCAACGACCCAGCCCCCGAGGCCACGGCCAGCGATAAGGTAATCTGCGATATTGTGGGTGCCACGATTGGCGATCCAGCAATGGTAAGAGAGCAAGCCCAGGTACGCGCAAAGAAATAGCAGTTGCCATTGGTGCTCAGCGAACCATTCCATAGAAAGATAAACTCTCTGAAGGGAATCGAAACAACTCGTGAAAATGCCCCAAACAGCGCAATAAGTTTCGTCGTTTGGAGATGATCACCATAGCAGCCGGTTGCCTTAAAGGGAAAGTGCCAAAATGCTGGACTTTACGGTTTAGGGGATACGTTAACGTCTCTGTTTTTCGTGTGGCCACTGTACGTTCAGGATCTAAGGTAGCCGAGGTGAAGGACAATCGTGTACTTTTGAGTATGGCAAGCCCGGAATGAATTGCTTAGAGGCGAACGGTGATCTGGAACTGGTCGACGCAACCGATCTTGAATAGCCACTTGTTAGTGATGGTCTTGGCTACAGTGTTATCGCTGTTGCTGCTGATCCGCCCTGCTTTTCGTCAGCTGTCACTGACCCGGCAGCGCCTTTTAATAACATTGCGACTTGGCGTCGTTTTGTTGATGTTGTTGGCGATGTTGCGCCCCACACTGGTGCGTTCAACGGGTGAGCGTCAGCAGGCGGTGTTGGTGATGCTGTTTGACCAAAGTCGCAGTATGCAATTGTCGTCTGACCGGCAAGGTGAAACACGCTGGGATTCAATGGTCCGTGTTTTAGGTCGTTGCCGCGAATCTCTCGCTGCTTTACGTGGTGAAGTTGAATTGCGGGGTTACGTGTTCGACAAGCGATTAATTGCCATTGAATGGGGGGAGACTGGGTTTGCGTTACCACTGGATCCCGAAGGAGATCAGACGGATATCGGGTCAAGTCTTTTTGATGCGGTGCGGCGCGAAGCGGGACGTAAAGTGGTGGGCGTGATCTTGATGGGCGACGGGGCGCAAAATGCATTTGCCCCAGAAGTCGAAGTGGTTGAAGCAGGCCGCGAAATGCAGCGGCTTGAATTTCCGTTGTATGGGGTGCCTTTAGGCCCAGCTGGCGGTGATGAGCAAACACGTGATGTGGCCATTGAGGGGTTACCTGAGCAATACACGGTATTTGTAAAGACGGAGTTGCGAATTGCGGCGCGGTTGCGTGTGCGCGGTTTTGTCAACCTGCAGGTTCCTGTGGAAATGATCCTTGAAGATGCGATGGGGAATCAGCAGCCTCTGGGGCAACAGAAACTTTCGGTTGCAGAGGATGGCCAGTACGCTGAAATTGACATGCCGTTCATTCCGGAAAAACCCGGGAAATATCGGGTGATCTTGAATGCCCAGCCACAAGCTGGTGAAGTTGTCACGAGTAATAATCAGTCAACGACGTATGTCACGGTGTTGGAAGGGGGATTGCAAGTCGTAATCTATGTAGGGGGATTCCGACAGGGTAGTCCAGAGATGCGGATCCGAGATTCATTGGCATCGTCTCCAGACGTGCAAGTCAGACTTGTCGACTTGCGAGGTTACAATTTTCCGGAGAATTGGCCATTGAAGACGAATGGTACCGCTACTGACCGGACTGTTGATGTTTATCTGATTGGTTCGGTTTACGCAGACGCCTTGGGTGACACTACGCTGAATCATCTCGAAGCTGCTGTTGCTGAGGGCAAGGGGTTAATGATGATCGGGGGGCCACATTCGTTTGGGCCAGGGAATTATCGTGACTCAAGTCTCTCTGATGTGCTTCCAATCACGATTGGACCATTGGAAAAAGAGGATTTTGGTGGGCCTCCCCGTCGCGATGTACATCTTCGAAACAGTGATGACGACCCCAATGATTTACGGATGATTCCCGTGCGTCCCCACCCAGTGACTACCATTGCAACGCCGTCGCAAAATGCCGCGGTATGGAAACGTCTTCCGGAACTGGATTGGGCAAATCGTTTTGCGGGGGTGAAGGACACACCGGGAACTCAGGTTCTCTTGGAGACAGCCGGCAAGAACCCGATCCTGGTGAGCGGAGAATACGGACGTGGCCGTGTACTGGCGTTTGCGGGTGATTCAACCTGGAAATGGCTCTCACGACCGGGAGCCAGCAATTTTGAGCGGGAACACAAAAGATTCTGGCGGCAAGCAATTCTGTGGTTAGCCCGTCGAGAAGAGTTGCAGAAAAACGATGTGTGGATTCAACTTGACCAGCGCCGGTTCTTTCCAACGAGCCCGATTTCCTTTAGCGGTGGGGCGAAAGACTCTGCGGGCGAAATAATTGAAGACGCGGTTTTTCAGGCGAATCTGATAGCTCCGGATGACTCCACATCGACAATTTCCCTGTCGCTGGACAATCGAGAAGTGGAAGGAACGGTCACTGGACTTGAGCAACCAGGGACCTATCAGATTCAGTTGATCGCGATGCGGCAGAACCAGAAGTTGGGAGAAACAAAGGCCGCTTTTCAGATATTAGACAGAGATATTGAATTAAGTAATCCAGCTGCGGATCCGGCGCAGCTTGCCAGGTTGGCACGAATGACGAGTGCGGCTGGCGGACGGTTGGTTGCTCCTGAGCAACTGCCCGGACTTCTCAATGAGATTCATGAAAATCCACAGGCAACCGAAATCCGCGCCCAGGCTCGCTGGCAGCTCGCGGATACGTTGTGGGATGCGTGGTTGTTTTTCCTGGGAGTTGTTGCCCTCTTGAGTTTTGAGTGGGGGTTGAGGAAAAAGTGGGGCCTTGTGTGAGTGTCAGACTGAGGCAGACGGTACCCGGTTCTATCTACGATCTGCTGGCGTCAGATGATACGGATTCTTGTAGTGCTTGATTCATTTGTACACATCTCAATCGCAGCAAGGATCATGTTGCGCACTGTTAGAAGTGAACGAGGAGTTTGATCAGGAGGCTTCACGTCTTGGCTTGTCAATCACAGCAAAAGCCATGTGGCCCTTTGCCGCGCTCTTTTTACGATCGAGATGTAGTTGTCGTTGCGCGTGACCTGCTGGGTAAGAAGTTCTGGCGCAGATCCCGGCAGGGGGTGACATGTGGAACAATCGTCGAGGTTGAGGCTTATCGAGGTGCACATGATCCTGCGAGCCACTCGTTCAGAGGGAAGACTCCTCGCAACCGGGTCATGTTTGGTTCGCCGGGGTACCTATACGTCTATTCGATCCACGCGAGGTTTTGCCTGAACGCTGTGACCGGTCCGCAGCGGACGCCCTCCGCCGTACTGATTCGGGCAATTGAGCCAACCCAGGGGATTTCACTGATGCAGCGCCGACGTGATCGTACAAATGTCCTCGATCTGGCTCGCGGGCCCGCGCGCTTGTGCCAGGCGGTTCAGGTCACCCGCGAGATGAATGGAGTTGATTTGACGATCGGCCGTCGCGTCTGGATTACTTCGAATCCTCAGGCTCATGTGGAGCCTGCAGATGTTGTCGCCGCCCCCAGAATTGGAGTAACCAAAGCTCCGGATGCCCGCTTGCGGTTCTTTGTCAACGGCAGCCCTTTTGTAAGTGGACCGCGGCGCTGGCACCGCCGATCGTGAAGTTGGCGACAGGCCAGAATCAGTCAGACAGGCCGCACCTCGAATTTGCAGCCTCGTGCTGGTGCGGGAAGGCAGGTTTGTTGCTTTGCT
>MDTE01074836.1_pt1 | contig 50647 bp, 39 predicted proteins | sample 811231 | NCBI WGS metagenome assembly MDTE01 (sample SAMN05326651, study PRJNA326480) | marine metagenome | isolation source: seawater | place: Indian Ocean: Red Sea | collected 2010 | reverse complement strand
TCCTGGGGCGAGATGAGGCCCTGCCGGAGCAGACGAACGGGTCTGTCGAGAGCGACGCGCTGTGGGGAAAGCGTGTTGGAAGACCCGTCGACTCCGAGGTCTAATCGCCCGGGGCCGGCTCGATTTCCAGCCCTTAGAATACCACGCCGCGAAGGGTCGTCAGGACTATAATCTCGCCGGAACTCCGCCCAGCCACCGTTTTCATGGACGCATTGCGCGACAGCCTGCTGACCCTCGGTCTTCCCGGGCTGTTTCTGATCGCCGTACTCGATTCGGCCGGGATCCCGCTGCCCGGCGGGGTCGATATCGTCCTGATGCTGCTCGCCTGGCAGCAGCCGTCGCTTTTTCTCCTGGTGGCGTTCATCGCGGCGGTCGGGTCGACCCTCGGCTGTCTGGTGCTCTACCGGATCGGACGCACCGGGGGAGAGGTGGCGGTCCGGCGTCTCGACCCGGACAAGGTCGAGCGGGTCACCGCCAAGGTGCGCGACAACGACGTGGCGGCGGTGATGGTGGCGTTGCTCGCGCCACCGCCGTTTCCCACCAAGGTGTTCATGCTGGTGGCGGGCCTGGTCGGGATGCCCTGGCCCCGTTTCGCCGCCGCCGTCTTCGTGGCCCGGATGATCCGGTTCGGCGCCGAAGCCTATCTGGCCGTGCGTCTTGGCGACCGCGCTCTCGAGACGTTGCAGCAGAACTACCCGCTGGTCGGCGCAGTCCTGCTCGGCGCGGTCCTGCTCTACGTTGTCGTCCGGTGGTTCCGCGGACGAGGGGCCCAGGCGGCGGCCTCCTGACCTCGCATTCCGCTACGGCTGTCCGTCATTCTGGTCGTTGGTCGTCCGGTCGGGATAGCTGAACGACTTGTCCGGGAATGGCGGCGGCTCGGGCACGGCCCGTGGGTCGTCGGCGATCTTGCCCAGCAGGTGGTCGATGGCCGCGTCGAGCTGCGCGTCCTCACCGTTGAAGGTGGCGTGAGGTGGGTTCTCCACCACGATGTCCGGTTCGACCCCGTGGTTCTCGATGAGCCACTCGCGTTCGGGGCCGTAGACACCGAGCATCGGCGCCCGCGCGAGTCCGTTGTCACTGAGTGTGTTCACCGAGCTGAGCCAGATCTCGCCACCCCAGGTCCGCACCCCGATCACCTCGCCCAGACCGAGTCGCCGGAATCCTTCGGCAAACGCCTCGCCGTCAGACGCCGTGTCCTCGTCGACGAGCACGACCATGTGTCCGCGAAACGCGTATTGCATGTTCCAGGTGACCGGCTTCTCGCGTTCCTTGAAGTAGAACCACGCCTGACGCATCAGCTTCTCGAGCAGGATGCTGTCGATGTTGCCGCCGCGGTTGAGGCGGACATCCAGGATCAGTCCCGCTCGGTTGAAGACCGGGTAGAACTGTTCGTACCACGCCGTGAGATCGCTCGAGCCCATCGCGCGCAGGTGCACATAGCCGATCTGCCCATCGCTCTGTTCCTCGACCCGTTGACGGCGGGTGTACTCCCAGTCGCTGTAGCGGAGCTCCGCCTCGTTGCCCATCGGCACCACGATGATCGGTCGAGGTGATCCGTCGGCGCCACGGACCCGGAGTCGCACCTGTTCGCCCCGCTGATCCCGCAGCAACGCGCCCAGGTGGTCGACCGAGAGCGTGTCCACACCGTTGACCGCCTCGATCACGTCGCCCACCTCGACACCCAGGCTCGGATCCGCCAGCGGCGCGCGTTCGTTCGGATAGTCGGGGTCGGCCTGATAGATGTAGTCGATGCGGTAGCCGCCGGCGGCCGGGTCCTTGAGGAGTCTGGCGCCGAGCGACGCCACCGCAATCCGCTCAGGCCCCCGGCGCTCGTCGCCGCCCCGGACGCTGGTGTGCAGCGCCGAGAGCTCGCCCACGGCCTGCCCGATGACGTCGCTGAGCTCATTGCGGGTGGTGACCCGGTCCACCAGGGGGAGGTATCGGTCGCGCACCTCGTCCCAGTCCACCCCGTGCATACCGGGGTCGTAGAAGTAGTCGCGCTCCAGCCGCCAGGCGTCGACGAAGATTTGCCGCCAGTCTTCCCGGACGTCGATCGGGAACGCCCAGCGGTCGAGGTCGACCTCGTGGTCGTCGAGGTCGCCCGGCGACCGCGGACGAGCCGGGAAGACATGCACGTCGTTTCCTCGTCGGACGAGCGCGGTGCTGCCGTCCTCTGAGAGTTCGAAGTACCGCACGCGGCTGACGATGTCGTCCGCCTCGGGATCGTCCCGGTCGAACGCCATCGCCATCAGGTCGGTGCCGTCCTCCCCGCGGGACAGCCAGAACAGCGCCCGGTCATTCGCCTCGAGCGCCGAGTAGTTCCCCGGTTCGACCGGCACCTCCCAGAGCCGCCGTTCGATCCCATCCAGCTCGATCTCGACCTGTTCCACCTCGCTGTCGCTCCCGTCGTCCGTGTCGTCACTCGACGCGCTGTCGTCCGCCGACGACTCGCTGCCGTCGTCCTCGTCTTCGGCGTCCTCGTGCCCGTCGGCCAGCTCGTCCCGGGGCTTGAACGGCGAACGGAGCCCCTCGCGGAGCGCCAGCTGATACACCTTCCACGAGCGGTCGAAGTACGGCTCGGGCTGACGCGGCCCCCAGGGGCTGCCGACGCGGGAGCGCAGGTGGCGATCGGACAGGAAGTACAGCCAGTCGCCATCGGCGCCCCAGGCCGGGAAGCGGCTGTTGACCCGGTCGCTGGTGATGGCCGTCCGGGTGTGGTCGTCGGTGCTGTAGAGAATGATCTGCGCGTAGGTGTTGGTGGCTGATTCGGTGAACGCCAGCCAGCGGCTGTCGGCCGACTATGTGAGATCGCCCCCACCGTGTCGGTCCGCGGAAATGACCCGCTGCTCGAGGGTGTCCACCTTCAGCAGCCAGATGTCGTTGTTGTTGTCGGTGTAGCCGATCCACTGCCCGTCCGGTGACGGGCGGCCCCGGAAGCGAAGGATCTCACCGTCGCTGGTCAGCGGCTCAGGCTCGCTGAGGCCGTCGGCGGCGAGGGTGGCGAACTCCAGCTCGCCCGACGCGTCGGTCAGCACCAGCACCTCGTCGCCCCCCGGCATGAAGACCGCATCGCGGTAGCGCACCCCGGGAGCCCGTGTGGCATGCACCAGCCGGCCCTGGCCGGCGGGCGCCACCGCCACGCGTCCTCGCGCCGTCAGCACGACCGACTCGCCGTCGGGCGAGAGGTGCACCGAGGTGAGATAGTCCATCGGGTCGTCTTCCCACTTCTCCCGCAGCTGGTCGAAGTCGGATGACAGCCGGATATCGAGACGGGTCTCGAGACCCGATGCGAGATCCAGACGCCACAGATCGGCGCCCACCTGGTAGACGGCCCGTCCTTCCGAGATCGACGGGTCCCGCAGGTCCATGCCGGCGTGACTCGTGTGCTGGCGCAGATCGCCGCCCGCCTCGTCCATCGACCAGAGGTTCATCGTGCCGTCCCGGTCGCTCACGAAGTACACCCGGTCGTTCCACCAGACGGGCGAGTGGCTCTCGCCGGGGTAGTCCGTCGTCAGCGAGTCGGCTTCCGCCGCTCCCTCGGCGAAGCGCCAGATCTTCCGCGCGGTGCCCCCGCGATATCGCTTGGTGACGTTCCCGTGAAACGACGGGCGCACGAAGAACAAGGTGTCGCCGGTGTCGTCCCAGCTGGCCTCGGTCGCCTCGGCCAGCGGAATCCGTTCCCGCACGCCCGTCTCCAGGTCGACCGCCACCAGCTGCGGGTCGGGCAGCGTCGCATAGTGCCGAGTGGTGTAGACGAGGCGGCCATCCGGCCGCCACGCGGTGGCGGTGGCGGCGTCACCGTCATAGGTCCAGCGCGTCGGCAGCCCGCCACCGATCGGCATGGTGTAGAGCTCGGTGCCCCCTTCGTAGGTGGCCGAGAATGCCACCGTGGCTCCGTCCGGCGAGATGATCGGCGCGCTCTCCACTCCCGTGTGGGTGGTCAGCCGCTGTGCGAGCCCGCCCTCGGTACCCACCCGCCACAGGTCGCCCTCGGCGGCAAAGACGATCGAGTCTCCGTGCACGGCCGGATAGCGGTAGTAGCCTTTTCCGTCCTGCGCCGTGGCGACAGACGCGACGAGCAGGCAGCCAAGTGTGGCGATGGTGCGGCGCATGGGTCCCCCATGGGAGGCGACGCCGTGTGGCGTCTGTGTCGACCGGATTCGGGCATTATCGCCCAACCCTTGCTTCGGCTCTTGCATGGCGCCGGAAAGGGGCCTATCTTTCACCTATCGAGACAACGGAACCCCCGTCCGGGAGGGTCAGATGAACAGGCGAAGCATCGCGTTGGCGGTGGCGCTCGTGGCGGTCCCCGTCATGGTGGCGGCACAGGGAAGCGACGGGTGGACGACACCCCGAACGGCCGATGGCCATCCTGATCTACAGGGCATCTGGGCCAGCGACTCCGCAACCCCGCTGCAGCGTCCCGAGGAACTGGCCGGCCGCGAGTTCCTGACCGACGAGGAAGTGGCGACGCTCGCATCCAGGGCCGCCGAGCTATTCGACGGCGAGACCGATGCCGCGTTCGGCGACAGTGTGTTCCGCGCGGTGCTGGCCGACCGGCAGGACTACCAGTCGGGCGACGGGGTGACCGAGGAAACGCCAGAGGGCACGGGCAACTACAACCAGTTCTGGCTGATCGACCGCTGGTTCGACAATCGGACGTCGCTCATCGTGGACCCGCCCGACGGTCGCCTCCCGGCCCGCGCGCCCGAGGCCGATCAGCGTGCGTCCGAGGCACGCTCGGCTCGCGAAGCCCGGCTCGCGCGCGGGGAACCGACCTTCGGCGAAGAGCTCGCCGCGCTGGGGTCGGGCTTGCGCTGCCGGGGCGGCCGGGTGCCGATGACCGGTCGGGGCTACAACAGCAACTACCAGATCTTCCAGACCGCCAACCACGTGGTCATCCAGATGGAGATGATGCACGACACCCGGATCATCCCCGTCAGCGACTCGCCACCTCCGGCGTCGGCCGTACGGTCCGACCTGGGCGATTCGCGCGGCCACTGGGACGGCGACACCCTGGTCGTGGAGACGGTCAACCTGCGGAACGGGTCCCAGGGCTCCACCCCCGAGATGACGCTGGTCGAGCGGTTCACACGGGTCGGACCGGAGACGCTTCAGTACGAGTACACGATGAACGACCCGAAGACCTGGGTCGCCCCCTGGACCGCCCGGGTCTTCATGCGTCCCGCCCCCGGCACCGGCGTGATCTACGAGTTCGCCTGTCACGAGGGCAACTACGCCATCGAGCACGCCATGAGCGGCGCCCGCGCCCAAGGCCGGTAGTCGCCTGTAGCCTGAAGCCGGCAGTCCCGCCAGTCGAGGCGGGACTGCCAGGTAGTTTCGTTCGCAAGTCGTCGGAACTACCGGTAGCCTGAAGCCGGTCGATCACGGCCAGCCCTGGCACCTGGCTGACGGCGACACGGGCCACGACGGTCGCTGCGCCGAGCCCCACGACGCACCCGATGGTGAGCACCGGCGCCGCCTGCCGCAAGACCAGCCCTCGCACCATCCCGCGGGTGGCCCCCAGTGCCAGGCGGATCCCGATCTCGCGGGTCCGCCGGACCACCGCGAACGCCGTCAGCCCGTAGATGCCGGTAGCCGCCAGCGCTAGCGAGACCAGACCGAACAGGCTCAGCAACGTGGAGATGAAGCGGGGCCCCGCGAGCTGTGCCTGGGCCTGCTGCTCGAGGGTCACGACACCGTCAACGGCGACGTTCGCGTCGAGTGCGGCCAGGTGGGTCTGGACGGCCGGAAGCAACGAGACGGGGCCCTCGGCCCGCACGAGGACGCCCATCTGTCGCCGGGTGCTCTGCGCACGCGGCACGTACACCGCCGGTCGGTCCGACCGTGTCAGCCCGGTGTAGGCCAGGTTCGGGAGCACGCCCACCACCGTTCGAAGCAGGTTCTCGTCCCGCCAGGAGCGGACCCGCATGCCAAGGGGACTGGCGCCGGCGCCCAGCTGATCCGCCATCGCCTGGTTGACCATCATGACCGGCGGCGCGCCCGCCGAGTCAGACGCGGTGAAGGTCCGTCCCTCGAGCGCCCCGACGCCCAGGGTGTCGAACCATCCGGGATCGACCTCGAACCACTGCGCACCATGGTCCGGCCCCGCCGGCGGCTCGAGCGCGCCCTCGGGTAGAAACACCCGAAAGAGGTTAATGCCACCGCCCCCAAAAGGCACCACGGAGGTGGCGCTCGCGGCCTCGACGCCCGGGAGTGTCCCGATCCGCGCGAGCAACTCGTCGTAGAACAGATTCACGGCGACCCCGCTGTCGTATCTCGTGGCCGGCAACGACAGTGTGAAGGCGAGGACGCCGTCGGAACGAAATCCCGGTTCGACCTCCAGGGTCTGTTGCAGCGTTCGGACGAGCACCCCGCTCGTGACCAGCAGAATCAATGACACGGCGAGCTGTGTCGCGACGAGACTGCTGCGCACCCGCCGGGCCGGGATGCCGTCCGATCCCCCGGAGCGGAGCACGGTGCCGACGTCACGTCGGGCGAGATACCAGGCCGGTAGCAGCCCGGCACACAGACTGGCGGCCAGCGACACGCCCAGTCCCACCGCCAGGACCGGCAGCCGTAGTCCGACCTGGTCCATTCTGGGAAGCTCCACCGGCGCCAGCCCGGCAATCAGCTCGCGGCTGCCGAGGGCGACCGCCACGCCGAGCGCACCACCCACCAGGGCCAGCAGCACGCTCTCGCCCAGCACCAGACCGACCAGCCGTCTCCGCCCGGCGCCCAGCGCGGATCGGATCGCGAAGAGGCGCGCCCGCTCGAGCCCCTGCGTCAGCAGCAGGTTCGCCACGTTCAGGGAGGCCAGCAGCAGGACCGCCGCCACGGCCGCGAACAGCAGATAGAACGCGAGGCTCATCTCGTCACCGGTGGCGAGCGACAGCAACGGTGTGGCCGCGGCATCCCAGCCCTGGTCACGCTCCTCGGGCTGGGCGGCCGAGGCGCGGCGGGCCAGGGTCGAGATGCCGGTGCCGGCCTCGGTGATGCTCGTGCCCGGGGCCAGCCGGGCGATGACCTGCCAGCTGTGGTTGTTCCAGCGGGTCGGTTCGGTGACGAAGCGCACGGGCACCCAGACCCGCGCGTCGAGCGGCCACTGACCGCTCTCGTCCACCACGCCGACCACCGTGTGGGGCACACCGTCGAGCCGCACGCTTCGTCCCACGACGTTCGGGTCGCCGCCAAAGCGAGACCGCCACAGCGGCTCGGAGAGCACCGCGACCAGCTCGCCCGCCGGGTCATGGTCGTCGGGCTCGAACGTCCGTCCCGCGACCGTCCGCGCGCGAAGCACCGCGAAGAAGTCGGTGCCGACGGTCCCGACCCGGACCCGTTGCGGCGCCTCTGTCCCCGCCAGATCGACTGAGATGACCCTGAACGCCGAGGCGGCTTCGAACAGGTCGGTCTCGTCGCGCCACTCCCGGAAATTGGGGTAGGAGACGTTCGAGAAGTCGAACCCGCGAGCGGCGTTGAAGCTGTGGAGCCGCACCACCCGATGGGACTCGTCGAACGGCAGCGGGCGGAACAGGGTAGCGTCGGCCACGCTGTAGACGGCCGTCGAGGCCCCCACGCCGACCGCCAGCATCGCCACGGCGAGGGCCGAGAAGGCGGGCCGCCGGGCCAGGCTGCGCGCGGTCTGCCGGAGCTGGGTCGGGAACATCTCTCTATCTGACGTTCGAGGGGGGGCTGCCGTTTGCTTCCCGTCGAGGCTCACCGGGCGGGCGGACCGGTCCCGCGCGCTCGGACGCCGTAGTCCAGGAGCGGGAATCGGCGTGGCGTCGTGTCAGAACCGGACGCTGACCCGTGATGACACGAAGGCGAAGTCGAACCCCTCGCGCTGATGAAGCAGCCGGAAGTAGCGCGCCTCGCCACCGACGGCGAGCCCTTTCCACACCTCGATGTCGAGCCCGCCGCCGCAGGTCAGGGCGAGATCCGTGTCGCTGAACCTGATGTCCGGGCCCGGAAAGATCGCGGGCCCGATGTCAGCCGGTCGGTCCGGGGGGCCGAATGGAATCGGACGCGGAAACGGCAGGTTGCGGAACTCGAGTGTCTGTTGCAGGTTGCCGACCCCGCCGCCGCCAGAGAAGAACGGCACGACCTTGCCGTCGGCCACCGGGAACTCGACCGTCATCTTGGTCAGAAACGAGATGAGCCGAGACCGCTCGATGCGTTCGACCGGTGCGAACGGCTCGAAGGTCTGGATCACAAAGTCCAGCTCGGAGGGCAGACCCAGGTCGTCGGCGTAGAGAATCTCGAGATCGAGGCCGAGGTTCGGCGTGATCCGGATGCCCGCCCCACCCCCGGTGAGCACCGTCGAATCGCCATCCCCGAAGGCGCCGCCAACCAGGCCGAATACCTTCCCGCCGATGTCGGGCAGCTGCGCCGACGCCGGCGAGGCGAACGAGAGAGAGAGGACGAGCGCGCCCATGAGCGCAGCTCCGCGTGTGCGAGACGTCATATCGAATAGCTCCGGGCAGGCACCACTCTATGTAGACGTTACGTGAGTGCGCCTGGTTGACGCCGTCTGGTGATCGGCCTCACCCGGAGATGCAATCGCACGCCGCTGGTGTGGCTGTGGGAAAGGGAGACCCCGTAGGGTGGCCCGCCAGGACGCTCTGGCTAGCTCAGGAACCGCAGCAGCGCGGCCAGCGCCACGAGCTGGCCGGTCCAGAAGAGCATCGACCAGCGCAGCAGGCTGTTGTGGGTTTCGGCGAGGCCCTTGTGCAGCTCGCTTCTGAGCTCCGCGAGACCCTCGGCCATCTGCGCCCGCAAGGCGGCATCGTTCTTCGCGATCTCCTCACGGAGCGCGGCCAGACCGCGGGCGTTTTCCTCTCGCAGCGCAGCCAGACCCTGGGCGAGCTCCACGCGCAGGACCGATACCTCCTCGACGAGGCGCCGGTCGAAGCGTTCCAGGGCCAGCTCGACGCCGCTGTCACGCCAGTGGCGGCCCGATCTGTCGAGCAGCTCCATGAGGGCTACCGAGGCCTCCTCGCCCAGACGCTGACGTAGCGCCGGCGGCATCGTGGCGGGGTCCATGACTCCAGGAACATGCCACGACCATGCCACCCGGTCGGGGCCCTGTCAATCGAGGTGTGGTGCCCCGAAGGCGCAGGATCTGCAACGGTCGCCTGGCGACGGTGTCGCGATATGATCCGGCCCTCCCGATGCCACTGGAACGCCGCTCGCGGCTCGGTCCCTACGAGATCGTCGGCGCACTCGGCGCCGGCGGGATGGGCGAGGTGTACGAGGCCACCGATCCGAGGCTGAAGCGCACGATCGCTCTCAAGGTCTTGCCCGAGCGGTTGGCCCAGGACCCCGCGGCGCTCGAACGCTTCAATCGGGAGGCGCAGACCGTCGCGGCCCTGAACCACCCGAACATCGTCACCATCCACTCGGTGGAGGAAGCCCACGGCGTTCGCTTCATGACGATGGAGCGCGTGGACGGGCGCTCGCTCGTCGACGTGATCGCAGAGGGCCCGCTGTCGCTCGACCGGTTCTTCGACGTGGTGCTGCCGCTGGCCGATGCGCTGGTCGTCGCCCACGAGCACGGCATCACGCATCGTGACCTGAAGCCAGCCAACGTGATGGTCACCGACACGGACCTCGTCAAGGTGCTCGATTTCGGGCTGGCCAGGCACTTCAGCAGGGACGAGCCGCTCGACGCCTCGATCACACGCCCGGAGACCGCCCACGGGCTAGTGCTGGGCACGGTGCCATACATGTCGCCCGAACAGGTCGAGGCGGGCCCTGTCGACCATCGGTCGGACCTGTTCTCGATGGGCGTGCTCATGCACGAGCTGCTCGCGGGTCGACGACCGTTTGGCGGAGGGAGCGTTGCCGCGGTCATGTCGGCGATTCTCCGAGATACGCCGAGCAGCCTGTCGCGACTGCGTACGGAAATCCCCGACGTCCTCGCTCGCATCGTCTCACGCTGCCTGGCGAAGGAGCCGGCGAGGCGCTTTCAGAGTGCGCAGGAGCTGGCTCGGTCCCTTGCCGCCGCTCGCCAAGCGGGGCCATCCCGCCGCGACGACAAGTCGGTGGCGGTCCTCCCGTTCGCCAACCTCAGCCCCGACCCGGAAAGCGAGTTCTTCAGCGACGGCATGACCGAGGAGATCATCAGTGTCCTGGGACAGGTTCCGGGGCTCCGGGTCGCCGCGCGGTCTTCCGTATTCTCGTTCAAAGGGCGAACCGTGGAGCCCCAGCAGGTGGCCGAGCAGCTAGGCGTTCGGACGTTGCTCGAAGGGAGCGTTCGCCGCGCCGGTTCCCGTCTGCGGATCGGCGTTCGGCTGGTCAATGCGGCCGATGGGTACCAGTTGTGGTCGGAGCGGTTCGACCGCGAGCTCGTGGACGTGTTCGCGGTGCAGGACGAGATCGCGCGCAGCATCGCCGAGCGACTGCAGGCCACGTTGGGCGACGATCCAGCGGCGCCCCGGCTGGCCACGGCGACCGCCAACATCGAAGCCTACGAGATGTATCTCAAGGGGCGGGCCTTGACCGCACGACGTGGCCTGGCGCTGGGGGAAGCGTTGGCCTTCCTCGATCAGGCGGTAGCTCTCGACCCTGACTATGCCCCCGCGTGGGCCGCGATCGCCGAGGCGCAGGCCATGCGCCTGGTCTGGGGTCTGGCGCGGCCCGCCGATGTCCAAGGCTCGAGCGGCGGCCGACCGGGCCGTGGAACTTGCCCCGAGGTTGCCTGGCGCGCATTCCGCGCTGGGCCTGGTGCGGTTGTTCAGCTATGACCTGGCCGGCGCCGAGGCGTCCGCCACGCGGGCGCTGGAGCTGAGCCCGACCTTCGCCGAGACGCGCGACTGGTACGGCCTGTTCGTGCTGGGCATGGCCCGTGGGCGATGGTCAGAGTCGATCGAGCAATCGACCCGCGCGCTCAATGACGACCCGCTGTCGACACTGACGCGAGCCCGACACGCGGTGGTCCTCGCCATGGCGGGTCGGGCCGAGGAGGGAATTCCGCACGCGCTCTCCGCGGTGGCGCACGACCCGGAGTCGGCGGCCGCGTTCAACGCGCTGATGTCGGCGTCCATCGTTGCGGGCCAGGCCGCACAGGCGGTGGTGGCCGGCCATGCGGCTCTTCGCCTGACCCGGCGCTCGCCCTACCACATCGCCTACATGGCCGCCGCGCTCGAAGCGTGGGGAGAGCAGCCCGACGCGCTCGAGGCCTTGTTTCATGAGCTGTCTACCCGCGCTTCGACCGAGTACGTCCAGGCAACGATGCTGGCCTGGGCCGCCACCGGCCGGTCCGAGGAAGCGCTGAGCGAAGTCGAGCGGGCCTTCGAGGAACGAGAGCCCATTCTGTTGCTGGCCGTGTCGCATCTTCCTGGCGCCGAGTCCCTGCGGGCGACCCTGCGGGCCGCCGACCGCCTCGACGAGCTGCGCTCACGCCTCGGTCTGGGGTGACTCGCTTCGGCTGACCCGGTAAGATCGGCTCACACTCGCCGCGAGCGCGGCGCGCTTCAGCGTCGCGACACTCCTCGAAAGGAACCAGCCATGCGGACCGCACTTTCCACGACTCTTCTGATTACCGCCAGCTGCTTCCTGATCGCCTGTGGTCAAGGTGGAACCGGGAGCGCCGGCTCTGGTGGGTCGTCCTCCGCGCCGATGTCTGGTGGCGTGCCCGAGACCGACGACCAGCGGATCCTGAACGCGCTGGGCCAGGCGCTGGCGCAGAACCTCATGCCGGCCGGTCTGACCGCTGACGAGCTGGCGTTTGTCCAGCGTGGGCTCAGCGACGCGGTGCTGGGCGAAGAGCCGCTGGTCGAGCTCAACGAGTTCGGACCGCAGATCCAGGCCTTCATGGACCTCCGGATCGGGGCCGCGGCCGCCGGGGAGCTGGAGCTCGCCAACGCGTTCATCGAGGAGCAGGCCGCGATGGACGGCGCGGTCCGGACCGACTCGGGCATCATCATCCAGGAGATGACCGCCGGCACCGGTGCCAATCCCACCGCCGATGACACCGTGCAGGTCCACTACCACGGCACCCTCAGAGATGGCACCGTCTTCGACAGCTCCGTCGAACGTGACGAGCCGGCCACCTTCCCGCTGAGCGGCGTGATTCCCTGCTGGACCGAAGGTCTGCAGCAGATCGCGGTCGGCGGCAAGAGCAAGCTCGTCTGTCCCCCCGACCTCGCCTACGGCCCCCAGGGCCGCCCCGGCATCCCGGGCAACGCCGCGCTGGTGTTCGAAGTCGAGCTGCTGGCGATCGAGTAGGCCCGCGCCCTACCTCCACGGTCCGTCCTCCGGGCGGCCTCGTCGTCAGGCTATACTGAGAGCGTTTCACAACAGACGTGGCCCCACGGCCGCTCGGTTCGCGCGTGTCCCTACACAGGCGCCACGGTAGCTCCGGCTCGGGCCGGTTCGCTATCCCGGTGCCGTTGCCTGAGCGATGCAAGCCAACGAGTTGGTCTCGCACTACCGGATCCGACACCAACTGGGTGCTGGTGGGATGGGCAGGGTCTATCTCGCCGATGACCTCCAGCTAAGACGACCGGTTGCGGTGAAGCTGCTTCTCGACGAACAGCTCAGCGACGAGGAAGCCAGGGATGAGCTACTGCGTGAGGCGCGAGCCGCCGCCTCGCTCGATCACCCGAACATCTGCCCGGTTCACGAGGTGGGTACGGATGGCGACAAGAGCTTCATCGTCATGCAGTACGTCCGAGGCGAGACGCTCGAGGATCGCCTCGAGCGGGGGCGTCTCTCCAAGGAGGAGACGCTCGATATCGTCAGTCAGGTTGCCCGGGCCCTCGCGGCCGCACATCGTGAGGGGGTCATTCATCGGGACATCAAGCCGGCAAACATACGCCTGACGCCGGACGGCCGGGTGAAGGTCGTCGACTTCGGGCTTGCGAAGCAGTCAGTCGTACCGGCCAGCGAGATCGAGACCATCACCGGGCCGGTCAGCACGTTGGCTGGGACTCCTCCCTACATGTCGCCGGAGCAGTTCGCTGGCAGGCTGGTCGACGGTCGCACGGACCTGTTCTCGCTGGGCGCCGTGTACTACGAGTGCTTGACTGGTAAACCGGCCTTCCAGGGGGCGACGCACGAGGAGGTGGCGGGCCAGGTGCAGTTCGTGGAGCCGGTGCCACCGTCTCAACTGAATCCCGACCTCGGGCCGCTTGATGACCAGGCATGCAGCCAGCTTCTCGCAAAGGACCCGGATGCGCGCGTCCAGTCTGGCGATGAAGCCGAGCGATTGTTTCGACTGGCGCAGGAAGGCCAAGCCCCGGTGCCCGTCGTGGTCGACGATCCCGAACCGACGCCGGGACCATCACCACGACCGACGCCCGGTTCGATAGGTTGGCTCGTTGCGGCCGCTGTCACGGTCACGGCGGCACTCGGCTACTGGCAGGCGTGGCCGAACCTCGGCGGCGCCGATCGGGGTGCGGAGGTGCTGGCGGTGCTGCCGCTCGAGAACGTCAGCGACGATCCGGCTCGCGACTACCTGGGCGTGGGTTTCGCGGACGCGCTGATCTCCGACATGAGTGTCCTCCCGGGTGTCAGCGTCGTGTCCGGATCGGCGGCCGCAGAGCTCGAGGCGGAGCGCGGGGATCCCGGCCTGGTGGCCAGACATCTCGGGGCCACGCTGGTGATGGATGGCGCCGTGCAGCAGATTGGCGAGCAGTTGCTGGTTACCGCGAGCCTCGTGCGGTCCGATGCTTCGGTGCTATGGGCACGTTCCTACCAGCGGCCGCAGGACGAACTGTTCACATTACAGGCCGAGCTGGCGGGAGGTGTTGCCGATGCGCTCGAGCTGACTCTCTCCGAAGCCGACCGCGAGGCGTTCTCCGTGGCCCCCACGAGTAGCGTCTCTGCCTACATCGACTACTCGGGCGGACGGCTCTTGTTGCAGCGTCCTGACCGAGCCGGGAACGTCGAGGCCGCGATCGCGCTGTTCGAGTCAGCGATTACCGACGACCGGCGGTTCGCGCTCGCCCACGCCGGGCTGGGTGAGGCTCGCTGGGCGCAGTACCGCGAGACTGAAGAGCCGCACTGGGCTGAGGAGGCGACGGATTCCGTGGTTGAGGCGCTGCGCCTTGATGCGGGCAACCCCCAGGTAAGGCTCACCCTGGCGCGGATCTTCCAGGGCACCGGTCGAGACCAGGACGCGCTAGACGAGATCGACCAGGTGCTCGAACTGGATCCGCTCGCCGACGAAGCGTTCGAGATCAGAGCGCGGATTCTGTCGTCCCAAGGAGAGGTCGACCGAGCAATAGCGGCTATGGATCAGGCGATCGCTATCCGACCGGACTATGCCGGTCACTATACCTCGATTCTTCAACGCAGAGAACGGTGACAAATGGGTGCCCGGAAGCGACGGTGACGACGTCTACTGGCGTGTGACGAACCTGTCGCACACTCCGATCACGGTACGTCTCACGGACTTCCAGTGGCAGGACCCGGACGGAAACTGGCGCGACGTGGACGAGGACACCCATCCTTTCAAGGCCACCTATCTCTGCGCAGAAAGTGTGGCGCCAGGCAGCCGCGGCACTATTACCAGCCAGGTTCGGGACGAACACAAACCGGTGGCACGCTATCGCTATCGGCTGCAGGTCGAGGGGGCATTGTTGCCTTCTCCAGAGTGTCCCGGGGAGCTCGGCCCGCTCATCGTCTTCGGAGGTGAGTGCGAGCTATTTATCAAAGACTGAGTGATCGCGGTTGCCGAGCACCGCTGTTCTAGTCGTTCGCGTCCACCACCACTGGCTCACCCAAGCCCAGCTCGACCATCCGGTCGAGCTGGGTCTCGGCGTCGCCCACCACGACGTAGATCATCTGGCTCTCATCCAGATGGGTCGTGATGGCGGCGCGGAAGTCGTCGCGCGTCATCGCGAGCAACGTCTCCTGATCCCGTTCGACGAAGTCGGCCGGCTTGCCCAGACGGCTCATCTGGCGCAGCAGTCCAAGCTTCGCGCCCAGCGATTCGAACGCGCGCGTGTTGCCCTTGATCACCTGGTTGCGGGTGACCTCGCCGTCTTCCTCGGTGAAGGTCGCGGCGTAGTCGCGGATCTGTTCCTGCAGTAGCTGCAGCGATTCGAGCGTGACGTTGGCTCGGACACTGGTCTGGGCCACCCACGGCGCGATCTCTCGCGTGGTGCCGATACTCGACCGGGCGCCGTAGGTGTAGCCCTTTTCGATCCGCAGTAGCTGGAACAGTCGTCCGCTCGAGCTGCCGCCGATCCGTACGTTGGCGAAGTCGAGCCGGGTCCAGGCGTCGTCCTGTGCCGACAGGGCGAGCCGGCCGGTCATCAGGACCGACTGCTTCGCGCCCGGCACGTCGACGAAGTAGATGCGTCCGGCCTCGGCGGACGCGGGGGCGGGTTGTGGCGTCTGGTCGACCTGTTTTGCCGCCCAGTCCGTACTCAGCGTGCCGAGCGCGCTCTCCACGTCCGGCTGGCTGACCGCCCCGGCGACATGAAACGTCGCGAGGGTCGGAGAGAACACCCGCTCGTAGTAGTCCTGCAGATCGGCCAGCGTGATGCCGGCGGTGGTCGCCTTCGTGCCTGCGGGTGGCGTGCCGAAGGCATGCTCCTCGCCGTAGAGCAGTCGATAGAAGACGTCGTTCGCGATGGCCGGCGGGCTCGACTCGCGGTCGGTGAGCCGGGTGGCCAGCTCCCGGGTCAGCCGGTCGAACTCCTCCTCGTCCCACCGCGGGGTGAGCAGCATCTCGGTGACCAGCTCCATCGTCGATCCGAAGGTTCGAGCGAGGGTGCTGCCGGTCAGTCGGATCGATTCCCGTCCGGCCGACATGTTGATCCGGGCGCCGAGCAGATCGATGGCCGCCTCGAGCTCGGCCGGCGTGCGCCGCTGGGTGCCCTCCTGCAGGAGTGACGCGAGCAGTCCCGCCACGCCGGTCTTGCCCTGTGGATCCTGGAGCTGGCCGCCCGGGATCGTCAGGTCGAACTCGACGAGCTGGCTCTCGCGATGCTCGATGCCATACAGCTCCAGACCGTTGTCGAGCCGGCTCTGCCAGACGTCCGGTGCGTTGACGAGCGGGGTGAAACCGAGCGGTGGCTCCGACCGGTCGGCCTCGGTGGGCGTGCGACGGTAGCGCGCCTCCTCGCCCTGACTGACCTCGGCCTCGGCGCCAGCCACGATCTCCTCTTCGACCACGTGGGCGCGTTCAGCGCCTTCGAGCGCCAGTTCTGGCCGGTTCCGCGGCACGAAGCTGGTCATCACCCGCGGCCGATCCTTGACGTAGCGTCGATAGGCCGCCATCACGTCGTCGGCGGTCACCGCGGCGGTCCGGCTGGCCACCGTGGCGATGTGATTGGGGTCGCCGGCAAACTCGTTCCCCTCGGCCAGCTCGAACGCCTTGTCGAGCACGCTGCCGATCCGCTGATGCAGGCTGCGCTCGGCCTGCACCTTCACCCGCGCCAGCGCCTCGGCGTCGATGCCGTCCTTCTCGAAGCGCGCCAGCGCCTCGTCCACGGCGGCTACCGCCGCATCGAGGTCGGTGTTGGCGGTGGCACGCACCCGGACCACGAGCTCGCCGGCGATCTCGGCCGCCCGGTGTCCCACCGAGACGTCGGGCGCCAGCTGCTGTTCCTCCACCACCACCTGGTAGAGCGGCGACTCGCGGCTGCCGGCCAGCAGGGCCGCCAGCAGGTCCAGCGCGTAGTGGTCCTCGTGAAACTGCTCGACGGTGGGGAAGACGAGCTGCAGCTCGGGCAGCGTCGCGAAGTTGTCCTCGTACATCAACGACCGGGTGGTCTCGAGATACACGGGCTGCGGATACGGAGGGTTCACCGTCGGCCCCTGTCGGATCTCGCCGAACCAGTACTCGACCAGCGCCTTGGTTTCTTCGATGTCGATGTCGCCGGCAATCACCAGCGTGGCGTTGTTGGCGCCGTAGAGACGGGTGTAGAACGACTGCACATCCTCGAGGGTGGCGTTCTGCAGATCGTCGAGCGACCCGATCACGGTCCAGTGATACGGGTGGTCCTCGGGATAAAGCGCCGCCTGCTGCACGGTCTGGGTGTGACCGTAAGGGGCGTTGTCGACCCGCTGCCGTTTCTCGTTCTTGACGACCTGCTTCTCCCGCTCGAGGGCGGCCTCGGTCACCGTGTTGATCATGAACCCGAGACGATCGGAGTCGATCCAGAGGATCTTCTCGAACGCGTCCTTCGGTACCACCTCGTAGTAGATGGTCATGTCCCGACTGGTGCCGCCGTTGCGGGTGCCGCCCAGCTCGGGAATCAGCTTCCGATTGGCCCCCCGAGGCACGCTCTCCGAGTCGTTGAACGACATGTGCTCGAAGAAATGGGCGAACCCGGTGCGTCCGGGCCGCTCGCGGCTCGAGCCCACATGGACGATGGTGGCCACCGCCACGATCGGGTCCGAGTGGTCCTCGTGCAGCACCACCTCGAGTCCGTTGTCCAGGGTGAAGCGTTCGTAGCTCAGCCCGGGGAAGGTGCCCGCGGGGGCGGGCTCCACGGGCGGGGGTGGGGTGTCGCAGCCCGCGACCAGCAGCGTGGTCACGAGCATGGGGCAGACGAGCATCAACCAGCGTCGAGCATCAAAGCTGAGCACATGACCTCCTGACGGGTGCAGACCAGTAGTCTCGCATGGTGCCTGCCCTTACCATAGAGAGATGAGTTGTCGGGGAATGCTCGTGGCGGTGCTGTTGCTGGCGGCCCAGTCGGCGGCCGGCCAGCACTGGCCACAGTTCCGTGGCCCAGACGGTCGCGCCATTGCCGACGGCGCCGGGTTGCCCGACATCTGGTCGACCGACGAGAACGTCACCTGGTCGGTGACCATCGGCGGCACCGGGTGGTCGTCGCCCATCGTCTGGGAAGATCGGGTCTATCTCACCTCGGCGATCACGCAGGGCGACTACAAGGCGCCCGAGCCGGGCATTTTCGGCAACGACCTGCTGGCCGAGCTGATGGAGCAGGGGCTCACCCAGGACGAGGCGATGGAACAGGTCTCGGCCCGCGACATCGAGACCACCACCGACGAGTCGCCTCCGGTCCGGTGGATGCTCTACTGCCTGGACGCCGCTACCGGCCGGACGCTCTGGTTTCAGGAGCTGCATCGAGGACAGGCGCCAGGCGGGCGCCACCGCAAGAACAGTTACGCCTCGGAGACCCCGGTCACCGACGGCGAGTATCTCTACGTCCACATCGGCAACATCGGGCTGTTCGTCACCAGCCTCAGCGGCGAGCCGGTCTGGTCGGCGCGATTCGACCCTTATCCGATCTATCTCGATTTCGGGACCGCCGCCTCGGTCGCGGTGGACGACGAGCTGGTCTACGTGCTCAACGACAACCTGGCCCGCTCGTATCTCACCGCCTACGGCAAGGGGTCGGGTATCGAGGTGTGGACGGTCGAGCGCACCCCGCCCGAGGGGTTCTTCCCGTCGGGGTGGTCGAGCCCCTACGTCTGGCGTCACGACCAGCGCACCGAGCTGGTCACCGTCGGTCTGGGCCACGCCATCAGCTACGACCAGGAAGGGAACGAGCTGTGGCGGCTGGGCGGGCTCAGCGGGCAGCCCACGCCAACCCCGGTGGCCGACGACCAGCACATCTATGTGGGCACCGGCGCACAGGGCGGCCCCAACCGGCCGCTCTTCGCCGTCCGACCCGGTGCCGAGGGGGACATCACGCTGGACGAGGGCGAGACGGGCAACGAGCAGGTGGCCTGGCTGCAACCCACCGGCACTCCGTATGTGCCGTCCCCACTCGTCTACCGCGGGCGCGTGTATTCGATCTTCGACAACGGCATCCTCAACGTGTTCGATACCCACACCGGTCAGCGGGTCTACCGGGAACGGGTCGGCGGAGGCGGTACCAGCTTCGCGGCCTCACCCCTGGCCGCTGACGGGAAGATCTACCTGCTCAGTGAAGAAGGGGACACGTTCGTCATCGCTGCCGGCGACACCTACGAGGAGCTGGCGGTAAACAGCCTGGACGAGCTGGCCTTTGCGTCGCCCGCGGTGGCTGATGGCGCCCTCTTCATCCGCACGATGACCAAGCTCTACCGCATCGAGGAGGCACCATGACGATGCGGCCGCATCGAGGCGACACCATGACCTTGCGTCACACTGCGATCGCGCTGGCGCTGACCGGCCTTGCGGCCTGTGGTGGGCCGCCGCCCGAGGTAACGGTGCTGCGAGCCCCCGAGGGGGCGTCGCTTCCGCAGATGGTCATCGACGACGCCGGGGTGCTGCAGCTCATCTATTACACCGGCTCGATGAGCAGCGGGAACCTCTGGCACGTCAGCCGTGGCCCGGAGGACGACGACTGGTCGTCGCCCCAGCCGGTCAACAGCGACGAACATTCGGTGCACGGTCTCGGGCCGATAGACGGCGGTCAGCTGGCGGTCGGTCCCGATGGGCTGCTCCATGCCACCTGGTTCCACAAGGATCCCGACCGTTTCTACTACGCCCGCACCGACCACACGGGGCGCTTCCAGGAGCAGCAGACGCTCTCGATGCATGAGGAGAAGGGCATCGAGGCGGCACCGGCGGTCGCGGTCGACGATGACGGCAACGTCTACGTGCTGTGGCATTCGGGTGGGGGCGCCGAAGCCGACCGGCAGGTGCATCTCGCGGTGTCGAGACAGAACGGCGTGGTGTTCGATCTGCCGCGGCCGGTGAGCCCGCCCGAACACGGCGCGTGTGGCTGCTGCGGACTGCGGGCCAGCGTCGACGACGCCGGGGTGCTGCACGTGGCGTATCGGGCCGCGGGAGACAACGTCCGTCGTGGGATGCGATTGCTGACCAGTCCCGACCAGGGGCGCACGTTCGAGGATGCGCTGATCCAGCCGTGGGAGATCGGTGCCTGCCCGGTGGCCACCACGACCTTCGCCGAAGGCGACGACCGTACGCTGGTGGCCTGGGAGACGCAGGGGCAGATCTACGTGGCCGACGTCGAGGCGCTGGAACAGCCGTTCTCCCCGCCCGGCGAGGGCGCCTTCCGCCGGAAGAACCCGACCGTGGCCACCAACGTCGCGGGCGATGTCTTGCTCGCCTGGGGCGATGGCCCCGGCTACCAGTCCGGCGGCACCTTCCACTGGCAGCTGTTCGATGACGCCGGCCGGCCCATCGGCGAGCCGGGCGGTGGCGAGGAACCGATTCCCGCCCGCAGCGTGCCGACCGTGGCGAGCCGTCCCGACGGTTCGTTCGTGGTGGTGTATTAGCCGCTCTGGCGGCTTGCGGCCAGAGCGGCTGCCTACGGGCTCCAGGCTACAGGCTTCAGGCGCTCTACACGCGCAGGGCGCGCGCCGGATCCAGGCCGCTGGCGCGCCTGGCCGGCAGGTAGCTCGCCAGGGTCGCGGCACCGGTCAGGGTCATCACCACGGTCACGAGCGTCACCGGGTCGGCGGCGCCCACGTCGAACAGCAGGCCGGACATCACGCGCCCCACCGCCAGCGCCCCCGCCACGCCGACCAAGGTGCCGGCGACCACCGGCACCAGCGCCTGCTTCACGATCAGACGGCGCAGGTTCTCGCGTGACGCGCCCAGCGTCATCCGCAGCCCGATCTCCTGGGTACGCTGACTGACCCCGAACGCCACCGCGCTATAGACGCCAGCCACCGCGAGTACCAGGGCGAAGGCCGCGAACGCCACGATCAACGTGGTGGCGAACCGTCGTGGCGCATTCGCGTCGGCGAACACCTCTTCGGCGGTGGCGATCGCATAGATCGGTTGCTCCGGGTCCATCGCCGCCACCTCGGCCCGGACGCTGGGCAGGATGGCGCGAGGGGCGCCGCTGGTCCGCACCAGCATGAACAGCTGGTTCCACGATGCCGGCAGCTGGTCGAGGCTGGCGAACATCTCGGGTTGCGGTGGGGTGTCGAGACCTCGATTCCGGGTGGCGCTCACGACCCCGACCACCTCGACCGGGTCGCCGTCGCCAGACGTGCCGATCCGGAAACGCTGGCCTACGGCCGCCGCGGGGCCGCCGAAGTAGCGGTCGGCAGCCACCTGGTTGATCACTGCCACCCCCGGCGCGTCGGCCACATCGGTCTCCTCGAACAGCCGCCCCTGCAGCAGTCTCACCCCCAGCGCTTCGAAGTAGCCGGGGCTGGCCACGGTGAGGAACGCGCTGGGTAGGCGTTCGTCCCGTTCCGCCTGGGCGCCGTCCACCCGGAACTGCGATTGCACGAAGGCGCGGGGTGGGAACTGCGATGCCGCCGCCGCCTCCACCACGCCCGGCAGCCGCTCGAGGCGGTCGACCAGCTCGGTGAAGAAGGTCCCCGCCGCCGGGCCCGGGTAACGGGCGGCGGGCAGGGTCAGTCGCATCGTGAGCATCTGCGACGGGTTGAAGCCGGGGTCGACCGCCTGCAGCTTCAGGAAGCTCCGCACCAGCAGGCCGCCACCTGAAAGCAGGACGATGGCGAGCGCCACCTCGGCGGCGACGAACATCCGCTGCAACCGGAGTCGTTGGCCTGCAGTGGTCGATGTCTGGGACTCCGACCGCAGGACGCCCTGGACGCTGGTCCGGGCGGCGTGCCACGCCGGTGCCAGTCCGAACACCAGCCCGCACAGCATCGAGATGGCGGTCGCGAACAGCAGCACCCGCCCGTTGATCTCCACCGAGCCCGGCAGGCTGAACGGGGCCAGCGCGGCGACGCTGTCGAAGCCGCGCACGCCCACCGAGGCCAGCCACACACCGACCCCTCCGCCCAGCACGCTCAGCACGAGGCTTTCCGACAGCAGCTGACCCACGAGGCGGGGCCGGCCCGCGCCCAGGGCCGACCGCACCGCGAACTCACGGCGCCGGGTCGCCGCGCGCGACAGCAGCAGGCTGGCCACGTTCGCGCACACCAGCAGCAGCACGAAGCTCACGGCGCCCAGCAGCGCGAAGGCGGCCGGTCGGAGCAGCTGACTGCTCACGTCGTTCCAGGTGAGCGCCGTCATGCGCCAGTCTTCGTACTCCGGGAACTCGGCGACATAGGCGAGCTCGGTCTGGCGGGCCAATGTCTCCAGCTCGGTGTTGACGCTTTCCAGGGTGGCGTCTGGAGCCAGACGCGCCAGGATCTGGAACTGGCGTCGATTGCGTGGGTAGCGGTCGGGGCCGACCGGCATCGGGGTCCACAGGTCGGTGCCGTAGATCAGGGTGCCGGGTGGCATCACCCCGACCAGCGTGTAGGGGTCGGCGTTGATGTGGATGGTCGAACCCACCAGGTCTTCGTCGGCGCCGAAGCGGTCCTGCCAGAGCCGGTGGCTGATGATGGCCACTCTCTCGCCACCCGAGACCTCCTCGGCGAGGAAGCCGCGCCCCACCGTGGGAGACACCCCCAGGGTGGGGAAGGCGTCACCCCACCAGAAGGCGGTGAACACGTTCTCGGTCCCGAGCTCCGTGATCTGGCGGTTGCCCATGTCCCAGGCCACCACGTTGGTCAGCGTCTCGGCCCCGTTCGCCACGTCGAGATACTCGGCGGGCGACAGGTTCTCCATGAAATCGAGCTCTGCGCCCACCTTGGGGTAGGCGGTGCCGCCCCCTACCAGCCGCTCCGGCTCGGGGAACGGGTACGGGTTCAGCACCAGCCCATCGGCGATGCTGTAGACCACTGTCGTGGCGCCGATACCCAGCGAGAGGGTGGCCACGATGAGCACGGTGAAGACCGGCGCGCGCCGGAAGGTCCGAAGCGTGCGGCCGAGCGACGTCAGAACAGCCATCCGTCAGTCTCCTGTTGTCGGTGTGCGTGGTAGTAGACGAGTCTGGCGGCTGAAAGGTTTTGTCCCTCGACGGCGTCCGGGTGAACTAGGCTAGAGAGTCTTGATATCGGAACTCCAGGAGGTGTTGTGGTGGAAGCAACGGTGATCCGTTGGCGCCCGGTGGTCTTCGTTCTCGCGCTGCTGGTGTCGTTGGGTGTCGTCGGCGCGCTCTTTGTCGATGTGGCGCCCCAGGCCGCCGAGGCCGAGGCGCGTGATCTCGAGCTCACCACGCCCGAGGACGTCGGCGTCTCCTCCGAGCGTCTGAAGCGGCTCGACGCCGGCATGCAGGCGATGGTCGACGACGGCAAGCTGGCCGGGGTGGCCACCATGCTCGCCCGTCACGGCAAGGTGGTCTTCACCGACGCCGCCGGCAAGCTCGACATCACCAAGGATGCGCCGGTCGAAGTCGACTCCATCTTCCGCATCTACTCCATGACCAAGCCGGTGGTCGGCGTGGCCATGATGATGCTCTACGAAGAGGGCAAGTATCAGCTGAACGACCCGGTCTCCAAGTTCATCCCGGGGTTTGCCGACCTGCAGGTCTACACCGGCGAGGCCTCGGACGGAAGCATGGAGACCGAGCCGCTCGCGCGGGGCCGCCGGATCACGATGCGTGATCTGATGAAGCACACCGCCGGACTCGGCTACGTGCTCAACCCACGGCATCCGGTGACCCAGGCGTTCCAGGAGAACGCGGTGCTCGACGCCAATGCGTCGCTGCAGACGATGGTCGACAAGATCGTCAAGGTGCCGCTGATTGCCCAGCCGCAGACCACCTGGGCCTACAGCTCGTCGGTCGACGTGCAGGGCTACCTGGTCGAGCATCTCTCGGGCCAGCCGCTCGCCGACTACCTCCAGGAGAAGATCTTCGCGCCGCTCGGCATGGTGGATACCGCGTTCTACGTGCCCTCGTCCAAGACCGACCGGGTGGCCTCGATCCACGCCCCCAGCCGGGAGGGAGGGCTCCAACCCACCTACGAGGGTCGCGGCGCGCTCCGTACCGAGCCCCCGGCAGGACCCTCGGGTGGTGGCGGCCTGTATGGCACCGCCCCCGACTACATCCGGTTTGCCCAGATGCTGCTCAACGGGGGCGAGCTCAACGGGATCCGGCTGCTCTCGCCGCGGTCGATCGAGCTGATGGCCAGCGATCACCTCACCGAAGAGGAGAAGAGCGGCTACCGCCGACCGGGACAGACCTGGGGTCTCAACTTCTCGGTGGTGACCGATGCGGCCGCCTCCGGTGAAGCCTGGTCGAACGGCTCGTTCTACTGGCTGGGGATCGCCGGCACCTGGTTCTGGGTGGACCCGGAAGAGGACCTGGTGTTCGTCGGCATGATCCAGGCAAACGGTCCGGCCATCAACGAGGTGCAGCAGCTGTCACGCAGTCTCGTCTACCAGGCTGTGATCGACTAGGTTTCCTGGCGATCCGCCCGCGTGCCGGCGTTGCGGCCTCGGCCGCGCCTTGCCACGCGAACGGCTTGCCAGGAAACCGGACACCAGGTTGTCCAGGGGCCGGGCTCATCGAGAGTCCGGCCCTTTCCACGTACCCACCCGGCCTCTCTCATCCACCCTTGACAGATGTTACGTTTGACGTAATACTACGCACAACGTATTACGTTGAACGTAGTAATCGAACACCGACATGACGCCCAACGCCAATCTCGACGACTTCGGTCGGTTTGCCGAGCCGGCCCTGCTCATCCTGGTCAGCCTGGCTGATGGGCCGAAGCACGGCTACGCGATCACCGACGACATCGAGCGGGTGACCGGGGTACGTCATGGGCCCGGCACGCTCTACGGCGCGCTGGCCCGGCTCGAGTCTCGCGGGTGCATCGAGCCGGTGGAGAGTGAAGACCGTCGCAATCCGTATCGCCTGACCGAACTGGGGCGCCAGGCGTTGCAGACCCGGCTGGCCGCGCTCGAAGCGGTGACCCGGGCCGGCCAGCAACGGCTCGTCGCTAGCGAGACCTAGAAATGACCTGGTTGCTCCGGCTCTATCCCCGCGCCTGGCGCCGCCGCTATGAAGCCGAGGTGGCGGAGATGCTCGCCTCCGAGCCTCGTTCCTGGCGGCTGGGGGTGGACCTGCTGGCGGGCGCGGTGGATGCCCGGGCCAACCCGCAGTGGACGCCGGAGACGGCGGAAGGAGACGACGCGATGAGTGGAAACACCGTGTGCACCTACGCCCGGACCGGCTATGCGCCTCACCGGGCGCCCCAGTCGGCGGCGTGGATGATCGGCTTCTCGCTGGTGGGGGTGCTGATCGGACTTGGACTGGACTCGCTCTATGGCGACACCGCCTACACCAAGGCGTTCATGAACTCCGTGTTCTTCGTGGCGCTTCTGGTGTCGAACTTCGAGGGGCGCGACCCGAAACCGTACACGGTGGTGGCACGCACCGCGCTGGTGGGTGCCGCCGCCTGCCTGATCTACGGCTTCTTCCTCGGCGCCCAGTTGCTGGCGGATCTGTCGTAGTCACCCCTTCTCGGGTGGGGGCGGGCCTTCGGGCCCGCCATTGGCGGGGCTGAAGCCCCGCCCTACAGAAGCTCTTCCCAAAAGCCCGGGCTCGCGTCAGCGACTCGGATACCCGCCTACCCAGACGGGCGACGACCAGGCCTGGGCGTCGTTGGTCTGCCGCACCCGCACGTAGTAGTAGTCACCCTGCCTCGGGTCGTCAGTGTCGGTGTAGTCGAACGGCACGTCGCGGGGGCCGTCGACCACCAGCCGCCGCAGCGTGATGCGGTCCTCGTAGCCGTCAAACGGCATCGGCGTCTCCAGTCGACCGTCCTGGAGCTGCCCGAGGCGGAGACGAGCCGAGGTGGCCGGCACCAGCTGGTGGACGCGGTCCGAGGGCGGACCCGATCCGGTCTCCATCGCGTCCTCGAGATCGAGCGCGATCGTCGCCTCGGCCGTGACGTTCTCGAGCGACAGACGGAACGAGCTGGCGTCGCCCCGGGTATTGGTCCGGAAGGTCACGGTGTTGCCGTCGTGCTCCAGCCCCTGGGTCGTCGGATTCACGTGGTCGGTGGCGCTGATCTCCGCCAGATCGGCGCCGCTCACCGTCAGCGTGCCGCGCCAGTGGCGCCACCCACGCGGCGCATCCCCCACGTGATACGGCTCGGCCTCCGACTCGAACGACAGCAGCAGCTCTTCGGTGCCGTCGGCGGGTGGACCGGCCAGGTAGTCGACGTCCCAGATCGGCTCATCGTTCTTGTAGAGCACGACGGTCTGGATCGGTGCGGTGCCGATCACGCGGCCCTCGATCGACCGTTCGTCGGCATACTGCGCCCGCTGGCCCATCGGCGTGTCGTTGACCGTCAGCTCGAGGATGATCCGGTCGCCGGTGGTGGCATAGGTGTGACGCGCGCGCATCGCGTCGAACAGCGCCTCCCGCGATCGCTCGGGGGCCCGCACTGCCGCCAGCCCACCCTGCTGGGCCAGGCTGGTTCGATTGGGTCCCGAGTAACCCGGATGTGACAGGTGGTCGTCGGAGGCGGCAATCAACCCCACCTCATGACCCCGCGACAGATAGGCGCGCATGAACCACTCGAAGGTGCCGTGCATCGACATCATCTCGATCAACGGCTCCAGCTCCGGGTCCGACTGACGATAGTCGCCCGGCTGATGCGCGTGCGGGATCACGAGTACATCGTCGGGGTCGTAGAGCCGATGCAGCTCCCGGTAGAGCCGGGACAGAGTGGGGAACCGGAGCCCCGACACCAGCTGCTGGTCCTCACCCACCTCGCGGAACAGCACGTTGTGATGACCGCCAAAGCGGCGGGCCCGTGTCCATTCCCATCCCAGGAAGGGGATGAACCGCCCCGGGTCGTCGAACTCGGCCGTGGTCCGGCGCATCTGGTCCCACTCGCCCGCGTCGAGCCAGACGTCGTGCTCGGAGTGGGTCACGAAGTCGAGCCGGGCATCGTCGCGGGCGAACCGCATGAAGAACTCCATGGTGCCGATGCCCTCGGCCTGTCCCGAGTGGGCATGGGTATCACCCCAGAAGACCCGGCGCTCCGGGTCTTCTGCCACCAGGACGGGGTTGGCGTCCCCGATGATCGTGCCGTCAGCAGATTCCAGGGTGATGAAGTGGGCACCGGGCTCGTCGAGGCTGAGCTCCACCACGGTGATCGGATCGGTGCCCGCCTCGGTGGTGGCGACGGTCTCGCCGTCGATGAGCACGGAGAACGCGGGAATCGGTCCGGTGGCCCGGTTATAGAAACGGTCTTCGGCGCGCACCGACAGCTCGAAGGGTTCGCCCGGTTCGACCACGCTCGGCGCGAAGCCGTGCACGCCGGCGATCGCGGTGCCCACCACGACCAGGGGCTGGATGGGGAGCGGTCGCCACTCGCGCGAGCCGTCGAGATCCACATAGAGCGGTAGCGGCATCCGTTCGCTGGAGGTGTTCGGAAACCGCAGTCCGGGGCCGCCGCCACTGGTGTCCCCGTAGGTCACCGTGACCCGTTCTCCCGGGTCGATCCGCCCTTCGGCGAGCCGAAACACCAGCGCCGGTTGGGGCGCGCGGAACCCGCCGTGGGGACCCGACGCCATGATCTCGCCGACCTCGAAGACGGCGTCGGGATCGTCGCTCTCGATGGTCACGTAGCCCTCACCGGCGGGGTCGGTGGTCTGGTAGGGGCCGAAGTTGGCGTTGAAGTGCCGGGCCACCCAGAAACCGCCGCCCGTCTCGATGCTCCGGGTGCCGGCGGTCCAGGTTTGCCGCACCGTCGCATGACCTTGGGCTTCGAACGGGCCGAGGGGGGCGGCCTCGAGGGTCCCGAGCGCGCCGGTCTCGTCGCGCAGCGCGAACTCGCGCACGAGCCGGTCCACGTCGGCCGATGCGCGTCGGGCGGCCGGGCCCCGCGGCGGCAAGGTGGCCTGCAGCCGCACCCGGGGGCCTTCGAGACCAACCTCGCCACCCGCCAGCGCATAGGCGTCGGCCCAGTCGGCCAGCACCTCGGCTCGTGACGCCACCGTGGACTCGTCGGTCGGCGCGGCCGCCACGCCGGCCTTCAGTTCCTCGACCGCTTCCCGGAGCGCCGGCTCCAGGTAGTCGCCCCCGTCCCCGACGGCGAACTCGGTCGGTCCGCCCGGGCCACAGGACGTGGCCAGGAGCAAGCATCCGGTCAGGACGGTGTGTCGGTCCGGCAGTCGCATTGGCGCCTCCGCGCGCCAGGATAGCGCGATTTTCTTCCCGCGGTCGGGGGTGACGCGGGTAGGATCCGTCCCGCGAAAGGAGTCGCTGACCATGTCGCCGTCCTTCACCCGTTTCTCTGCCAGTGTCCAGCCGGAAGGGGCGTTCACGGTCCTGGCGGCGGCGCGTCAGGTCGCCGCTTCCGGCAAGGACGTCATCGAGCTGGAGATCGGCGACAGCCCGTACGCGTCACCCGAGGGCGCGGTCGAGGCCGGCATCCAGGCGATCCGGGACGGCCGGACCAGCTACGGCCCCTCGGTGGGGCTGCCCGAGTTCCGCGCGGCGGCGGCCGAGTATGTGAACGAGGAGCACGGCCTCTCGGTCGACGCCCAGCATGTGGTCGCGGGTCCGGGCGCCAAGACGTTCGAGCAGCTGTTCTGCGAGGCGTTTCTCGAGGCCGACGACGGCGTGCTGGTCTTCAGTCCCTACTTTCCGACCTATGCCGCCAACATCGCGCGTCGCGGCGCCAGGATGGTGCTCTCGAGCTTGCGCGCGGCGAACGCCTTCCGGCCGTCGCTCGACGACGTGCGACGGTTTCTCGAGGAGGACGCCCGGCCGAAGGCGATCTTCCTCAACAGCCCGCACAACCCCACCGGGGGTGTCGCGACCGAGGCCGACCTGGCGGGTCTTGCCGATCTGGTCCGGGGGCGCGACATCGCGGTGTTCAGCGACGAGCCGTATGACTGCATGGTGTGGGAGGGGCGTCACCATTCGCTCCTGGCCCAGCCCGGCATGCTCGAGCAGACGGTGGCCGCCTACACGTTCAGCAAGTCGTTCAGCATGAGTGGGTGGCGACTCGGCTACGCGGTTTCCAGCGCCGAGAACATCGGCGTGTTCGACCTGCTGACCAACACGGCGCTCTCCTGCGTGCCGCCTTTCACCCAGCTCGCGGGCGCGACCGCGCTCCGCGACGACCGGGCCTACCGCGACAGTCGGATGCAGGACTTCCGGCGGAAGGTGGAGCTCCTCGTGACCGGTCTCAACTCGGTGGACGGCGTCAGCTGTCTGATGCCGGGGGGCACCTTCTACGTCTTCCCCTCGGTGGCCGTCATCTGCAACCGGGCGGCCATCACGTCCCACGGGCTGGCGATGTATCTGCTCGAGGGGGCCGACGACGAGCGCGGCGTGGCGTGTCTGGGCGGCGAGTGTTTCGGAGAGGCGGGCGCCGGGTTCCTGCGTCTGAGCTGCGCGCAGCCGGACGAGCGATTGACCGAGGCGGTGACGTTCATGGCCGAGGCGGTCACACGCCAGTCCCGGATCACGGCCTACCTCGACGCTCACCCCGAGTTCCGGCTGGCCGAGCCCTACGCGGTCGACTGAGCCAGCGCGTCTCGAATCCGTTCCACCAGCTCGGCGATCGGCCGGGCGCCTGACAGGTGCAGTGTGGCCCAGCGCCGGGTCGGGGCCACCCAGCGCTCGAACATCGGCTGCACGTCCCGCTCGAAGCGCCGTCGTACCTCAGCGGCGTCCCGGCCCCGCTGCTGCCGGTCACGATCGACCCGGCGGGCGAGCGCGGTTTCCTGATCGAGGTCCAGGAACACCGACAGGTCGAACAGGTCACGACATCTCGCATCGTGCAGGATGAGGAGCCCCTCCACGACCACGAGACGCGTGGGCGTCACGAGCGCCGTGTCGCCGGTGCGGGTATGGCTCACGAAGTCGTAGACCGGCCGACGCACCGCCATCCCTTCGGTCAGCTCCGTCAGGTCGGCGACGAACCGTTCCCAGTCGAACGCGTCCGGGGTGTCGAAGTTCCAGTGCTGGCGTGCCGCGGCGGTCAGTGATGACAGGTCGCGGTAGTAGGCGTCCTGCGGCAGGATGACGGCGTCACAGGTGGTCGCCAGCGCCCGGGCCAGGGTCGACTTGCCCGACCCCGAGCCGCCGGCGAGGCCCACGAGTCGTGGCTGCTGGGAGGACGTCATCACCCGCCCACTGTACCGTGGGCGGCCGGGAAAGATGGGCGGACCGGAGACCCCGCAACTGGCGCGTCGGCGTGCGCCAGGTCCCCGACCCGCCCGGTTGCGAGCCGCCGGCCCAAGGAGGACAGCCGGCTGCCCCCTCAGGTTGCAAGTGGCAGGCCAACGCGACACCGGGACCGAGGCGACACTCATGACCGCCGATAGAGGCCCTGTTTCCAGGCTGATCCGAGCCGCGTGCGCGGTGGCGGCAGGACCGCGGTTGCCTCCCGGCCCACGTTTGTGTCGAGCGGACCCGGTCGATCCACAAAGCTGTGTCGGACCGCGCCCCGCTGTCTTCCGTTTGCTGACGTCGCCAGCCAGGTGCACATCGTTGGGCGCCACTCGTACGAGCGTTCTCGACCGCCCCTCGTCTTGACACTGATTCGGTGGCGACTCTAGGCTAGGACCTACGGTCTTACTCCGGCCCCCGAGGGGCCCCCGGACCGCACCCCGGGCCGACTCCGGTGACCGCCGGAGGGCTTCAGAGCTTCGTACAGGCGTGAGCACACGTTCTACGGATCAGACCGTCTCGACCGCATCGGCGACCGCTGAGGGACTGCTCCGCGCGTTCCCTCACCGGACGCCGCCGCCGCCCCTCGAGCCGGCCGCCGAACGGCCGGTGCCCCGGGGCAAGTTGCTTCGCCTGGCCGGCGACGCCTGGTTCGTGCGCGGCGTGTCCTATGGGACCTTCGCGCCCGGACCCGACGGGCAATACCCCGCACGCGAGCAGGTCCGGGTGGACTTCGCCATGATGGCGCGCTCGGGCATCAACACCGTGCGCGTCTACACCCCTCCCCCCGAGTGGCTGCTGGACGAGGCCGCCGAGGCGGGCCTGCGGGTGATGGTCGGCATCGCCTGGGCGCAGCACGTGGCGTTTCTCGACGAGCGCGCGATCTGCCGCGACATCCGACAGACCGTCCGCACCCATGTCAGCCGGCTCGCCGACCATCCCGCGACGCTGCTGTTCGCACTGGGGAGCGAGGTGCCGGCCGGAATCGTGCGGTGGCACGGTCGGGCCCGGCTGGAGCGGTTCCTGCGGGATCTCTATGAGGTGGCGAAGGCGGCGGCGCCCGACTGCGTGACCACCTACGTGAACTTCCCGCCCACCGAGTATCTGGAGCTGCCCTGGTTCGACGTCGCGTCGTTCAACGTCTATCTCCATCGCGAGCCCGAGCTCAGGGCCTATCTGGCGCGTCTCCACAATCTCGCCGGGAACCGTCCGCTGCTGCTGGCCGAGGTCGGGGCCGACAGTCTGCGCGAGGGGGAGGCCGGACAGGCGACCCTCACCGCGATGCAGCTGCGCGCCGCCCTCGACGAAGGGGCGTGCGGCGCGGTGGCCTATGCCTGGACCGATGAGTGGTGGCGGGGCGGACAGGAAGTGACGGACTGGGCCTTCGGGCTCGTCGACCGGGAGCGGCAACCCAAGCTGGGTCTGCACGCTGCGGCCACCGCGTTCAGCGCCGAGACCGGGGTTCGGACGAGGCGGGCCTGGCCGTCGGTGTCGGTGATCGTCTGCGCCTACAACGCCGCCGACACGCTCGAAGAGTGCCTGGCGTCACTCGAGCGCCTCGACTATCCGCACCTCGAGTTGATTCTCGTCGATGACGGGTCGACGGACGAGACCGGCGCGATTGCGGCCAAGCATCCCCGCGTCAGGGTGATCCGGGTGCCCAACGGTGGGCTCAGCGCGGCGCGGAACATCGGGTTGGCGGCCGCGACGGGTGACGTGGTCGCCTATACCGATGCGGACGTCTCGGTCGATCCGGAGTGGCTGCGGTATCTGGTCGAGCCGTTGATTGACGAGGGCGTCGCCGGGGCCGGCGGACCGAACGTCGTGCCGCCCGACGACCCCTGGCTGGCCCAGTGCGTGGCGCGCGCGCCCGGCGGCCCCAGTCATGTACTGCTGGACGACAAGGTGGCCGAGCACGTGCCGGGCTGCAACATGGCATTCCGCCGCGAGGCGCTCCTGGCGCTCGAGGGCTTCAATCCGGTCTTCACGAAGGCCGGGGATGATGTCGACCTCTGCTGGCGTCTCCAGTCACGCGGATGGCGGATCGGGTTCGCGCCCTGCGCCCTGGTCTGGCACCACCATCGCTCCAGCACCAGGGCGTACTGGCGCCAGCAGCTCGGCTACGGCGAGGGCGAGGTGTGGCTCCGGCCGCTCCATCCCGAGCGGTTCGTCGGACGACACGCGCTCTGGCACGGGCACATCTACAGCCCGCTGCCGTTCGTCCGGTCGTTGCGTCACGCGAAGATCAACGCGGGCGTCTGGGGCACGGCGGCCTTCCCGTCGGTCTATCGGGTCGATGCCCATCCGTTTGCCCATCTCCCGCACTCGATCCGCTGGCAGCTCACCGCGGCGGTGCTCCTGGTGGGGGGCGTTCTCATGCAGTGGACCACCTACGCCACCGCCGGGCAGGCGGCGCTGGTGGCCGGTGGCGTCGCGCTGGCCATCACCTGTGGCAAGTGCGTGCGCTATGCGCGCGACACCGAGCTGCACGGCCTGCCACGCATCGGCGCGCTGGGCGAGCGGGCCAGCCAGCTGGTGTATCGGGCGACCGTCGCCTGGCTGCATTTCATCCAGCCGATCGCCCGGACCCACGGACGCATCCGTGGCTACCTGGCGCCGCCGAGACGCCGTCAGATGCCACCTCCCCAGGCGACGCCGGCAGCCCTCGGTCGAGGGTTCCGCCTGCTCGCCGGCCGGTCGGCGCACCAGCGCTTCTGGAGCGAGCGCTGGGTGGGGGCCGACGCGTTGCTTCGCAAGATCACCGACCAGCTGCGGCTGTCTCGCGCGGTCGACGTGATCGAGATCGATGACGGCTGGCAGCTGCAGCGCGACTTCAGTGTGTCGGCCGGGCGATGGGGCTGGCTGGACGTGCGAGCGCTCGTCGAGGAGCATGCCGGCGGGCGGTGTCTGGTCCGGCTGGCGACCTCAGCTCGTCTGAGCCGCCCGGCTCGAGCCGCTATCGGTCTGGGGCTCGCCCTTGCCCTGGTCGTCGGCACCGGGAGTCAGTGGGTTGGCGGAACCGTCGGTCTGACCGCGGCCGGCGCGCTTCTCACGCTCCCCATGCTGGCGGCTGCGAGCGCCGTCCTTCGCACTTTCGGGGTGGTGCAACAGGCGGTGACCAAGGTGACCGCGGACACCGGGCTCACCAGCCTCCATCCCACGGACTCCGAAGCCGACCGACCAGGCGCGTAGCGCCGCCCCTCAGATCGACTCCAGGTGCTCGGCCCGGGTCCACCCGACCTTGCCGTCTTCGAGGACGATCTCCACCCAGTCGTCCGAGCGCCGGTCGATCTGGACCTTGGTGCCCTCGTGCACCATGAAGATCTGCAGCGTCGTGTCTTCGGAGGGGGCGCTCTGCACGGCGGCCTCGACGCTCATCACCACCGCCTCCTCGGCCGCGCCGAGCGACAGCTCGCGCACGACGAGGTTGATGCCGAGCAGGAGCGCCGTGGCTCCGCCGATCACGGCGGCCCGTCGGCCCCAGACGGCGACCGGCGTCGCCGGTCTGAGAATGGTGCCGATCAGCCCGGCCATCGCGGCAAGGTAGGCCAGCGCCACGAACCACAGCAGGGCGGTTCGGGGAAGGAGGGTGACCCACCACCGGACCACCCTGAACAGCCAGAACTCCGGCAGCGGGGTGATCGCGTCGGTGGTGAGCGACCGCGCCAGCTCGAGGTTCGCCGCCAGGTCGTCGTCGCCGGGCATGAGTCGTCTGGCTCGCTCGTAGTAGAGGATGGCGGGGCCCAGCTCGCCCAGCTTGAAGTAGGCGTTTCCGACGTTGTAGTAGAGCTCCCCGCTTTCCAGCCCCTGGTCGAGGATCTGAACGTAGCGGTCGAGCGCGCCCCTGAAGTCACCTTCCTGGTATCGCTGGTTCCCTTCGTCGAAGAACGCCTCCTGCGCGTCGACCCTCGGCCCGGTCAAACCGACCAGGATCACCATCGCCACCAGCGCCACCGTGGCTCGGGTGCCCATCACAACGCCTCGTCCAGCTCGGTCATGGCCTGACCCGCCCGGCTCAGGAACTCGGCCATCGCTGAGCGGTCTGGCGAGGTCGGGGCGAATCGCTGACGGTCGCAGTCTTCCAGACAGCCGAGGTAGCGCTCGACGAGACCCTGGTCCACCCCTCGGGCGTCGAGCCGGGTCCGCACCTCATCACGCAGCATGCCGGCCTCGGCGATGTTCAGCTTGTCGCCCAGGAAGCCCTGCAGGGCCCGACCCACCTCCGCGTAGAACTCCCGATGCTGTTCAGGAGACTGCAGAGACTCGGCGCGTGAGAGTCGCTGCTTGGCCACGCGCGACGCGCGACGTCGACGGGCGTAGCCGACGTCACCCTGGAGCCGGTCCTCGTGACGCCTGAACGCCACCGCGCCCCCCAGCGCCATCAGGGGGAGCAGCGCGAGGGTCCAGAACCAGAGACTCCCGAACAGCGAACCCCCGATCGAGTGGAACGTCGGGCTTGCGATCCGGATGAACCGGATGTCCTGCCGTTCGAGGTCGATCCCCGTGCGCAGCCGGCCCGCGGGGCCAGCCGGGACCTGGGTGGGGTCGCCCGTGATCGAGAGGGTGATGACGTCGGTGGCCGCGGCGGCGTATTGCCCGGTGTCGGCATCGAGATACGACAGCTCCACCTGGGGCAGGGTGACCGTGCCCGGAGAGCGAGGCACGAGCACATACTCGAACGTCTTCGACCCGCGAATCCCCTCCGGGGTTGGGTCGATCTGTTCGGTGATCTCCGGGGGATACACCTCCAGCGATGACGGGAACGCCAGTTCCAGCTCCGGGAGGGTCCGGATGTTGCCGGTGCCGGACACCGACAGGCGATAGGTCAGGGCATCGTTGATCTCGGCCGTCGTGCGGTCGATCGAGGCGGAGACGTCGAGTGCGCCGACCAGGCCGGAGAATGACGCGGGGGCGTCCTGCGGCAAGGGGACGACCTCGATGGCGACCGGTTCCGAGCCGACGACCACCGGTACCCGGCGACCGAACAGGCCGCCGCCGAAGACGCCCCCGAACGGGTCGCCAAACGGGTCGCCGAAGACGCTGCGACCCCGTTGCTGGACCCGCACCTGGGTCTCCACGGTGAGCGGCTCCAGCGTGCGAGTGCCCGCGCCGGTGGGGTAGAGGGCGACCCGACGCACCACCGCACTCGCATAGGCGACACCGTCTCGGACCACCTGTTCCACCTGTCCGGTGGGGCCCCCGAGCTCCTCCACCCAGAACCCGGTCGTGCTGGGCTGACGGGTGATGTCGTACCCCTCGACGTCGACCCGCGTGAAGATCCGATACTCGACCACCACGGCCTGGTTGACATACACCCGGGTCGCGCTGGGCGTGGCGGTGAGGAACAGATCGTCGGGGCTGATGCCCCCGTCGGCGGGTCGGCCACTGCCGCTCGCCGGAGGTGCGTTCGACACCGTGATCGACACCGGTTCGGTGGCCAGGGACTGACCCGCCGCTCGGACGGCGACCGGTCCGATCTCGAACGTGCCCTCGGCGGTGGCCTGGTAGCGATACTGGATGGTGAGCGACATCGCCGTCCGACCATTGGCGATCTGCATCGAGGTCGAGGTGCCAGACCCGAGGAACGTGGCGAAGGCTGACAGGTCCGGCACGGCGGGGTCCTCGTCGAACTGCTGGACTCCGGTCACCTCCACGTTCAGGACGAACTGTCGGCCGACCGCGACCTGCGGCTGACTGAGGAAAGCGCGGACCGACTGCGCGTCGGCCACCGTGGCCACCGCCAGCAGTCCCCACATCCAGACCCACGTTCGGAGACCGCGTCTCACCAGGGCCTCCTCACCGGCCGGCTCGGGGTCGTGCTGCGCCGCTGCCGTTGTACCTCGCTCGGGTCTTCATCGATCGCATCGAGCAGACGTTCCGCCTCCTCGCGGCTCAGCTCACCGGGTGCGTTCTCCGAGGGTGGTGGTTCGGAGCCATCCTCTGGAGGCGGTTCCTGCTCATCCTCCGAGCCGTCCTGGCTCTGCTCCTCGGGTGACGATCCGTCCTGCTGGTCTTGCTGATTCTGCGGTTGTTGCTCCTGCTGTTCCTGCTCGTCTTGTTCGTCCTGGTCCTGGTTGTCGCCGTTCTGTTGCTGTTGCTGCTCTTGTTGCTGGAGCTGCTCGACCGCCAGCTCGAGGTTGTGCTTCGCGTCCGCGTCGGTCGGATTGCGCCGCAGCGCCTGCTTGTAGGCCTCCAGGGCCGGTTCGAGCTGCTGCTGACGAAAGAGGGCGTTCCCGAGGTTGTACCAGGCCTGGGCGTCGACGACCGGGTCGCCGGTTTCGGCCGCCTGCCGATAGGCGTCCATCGCGCGCTCGAACTCGTCGGTGCGATAGAGCGCGTTGCCGTCGTTGAAGGGCGCCACGGGCGAGTCGGGGGCCTCCCGCAGCGCTTCGAGATACCGCTCGTGCGCCTCGTCGTAGCGCCCCTCGTCATACAGCTGGTTGCCTTCCGCCACCGCGCGCCGCCCGGGCTGCGCCAGCGCACTGAGCGGCCACGCCAGCACCAGCCCGAGCCCGATGGTCGCGATGCGTCGTGGCCCGCTCACGAGAACCTCCCCGTCCAGGCGCCGTGCAGCCGTCGGCGCTCCGGGATGAGCGTCTCGGCCACCAGCAACAGCAGCGCCAGACCCAGAAAGATCTGATACTGCTCATCGAACAGCGTCACCTGCTCGGTTTCGAACTCCTGCCCCTCGCCGGCGCTGAGCTCCTCGGCGAGCAACGCCACCTCGCTGCCGCCCGGTGAAGCGCGATAGTAGGCGCCGCCCGTCCGCGTCGCGATCGCCTGCAGGCTGGCCTCATCGAGGCTGGTGGTGACCACCGCCCCGTTTTCGTCTCGCCGGAACCCCTGTGCCCGGCCGTTGGCGTCGACCTCGGGAATGGGCACGCCGACCGTCGAGCCGATCCCCATCGTGAAGATCTCGACACCCTCTGAGATGGCCCGCTCGACCGCCTCGTCGACCTCCGCTTCGTGGTCTTCTCCGTCCGTGATGACGAGCAACACCCGATGTCTCCGGTCGGTGTCCGAGAACCCGTCCAGCGCGACCTCCACGGCCTGGCCCAGGTTGGTGCCCTGGACCGAGATCATGTCGAGGTCCATCGCGTTCAGGAAGAGGTTTGCCGCCCCGTAGTCGAGCGTCAGCGGACTCTGCACGAACGCCTCGCCGGCAAAGGCGACCAGCCCCACGCGGTCTCCGCTCAACCGCGAGATCAGATCGGCCACGGCGAACTTCGCCTTGTCGAGCCGGTTCGGCGCGATGTCTTCAGCCGCCATCGAGGCCGACAGGTCGATGGCCACCATGATGTCCCGTCCCTCCCGTCGGACGGTCTCCACCCGGCTCCCGAACTGCGGGCGGGCCAGCGCGGTGACCAGCAGGACCAGCGCCAGCAGCAGCAACGCCGCCTTCAGGCGCCGTCGACGGTGACTGACCGTGCCGGCGAGCCGAGCCAGCAACGGACTGTCGACCAGCCGCGCCATGTCACGTTGCTTCCGCTGCCAGGCCCACCAGTAGAGGGTGGCCACGGCGGGCACCAGCAGGTAGGCGAGCAGCATCGGCTCGGCGGCGAAACGGAACATCTACGCGTGGCCCTCCATCACGGAATCTTCCTCAGGAGCGTCCGCGAGAGCCCGGTCTCGAGGAGAAGGGCGCCGAGCGCCACGAGCAGCGGCAGATGGAACAGCTCGCCGTAACGGGTGAACTGCTCGACGTCGATCTCGGTCGTCTCGAGCGCGTCGATCTCCTCGTAGATCTGCGCCAGGCTTTCGCGGTCGGTCGCGCGGAAATAGCGCCCGCCGGTCAGGGTCGCGGTTTCTTCCAGGGTCGGTTCGTCGATGTCCACGCGCATCTGGGCGTATCGCCGCCCGAAGATCGGATCGTCCACCGGTACCCGGGCCGTGCCCTGGGTGCCCGCCCCGATCGCATAGACCCGGACGCCCAGCGCCTCGGCCGTCTGCGCCGCCGTGATCGGATCGATCGAGCCGCGGTTGTTGCGCCCGTCGGTGAGCAACACGACGACCTTCGACGTGGCATCCGAGTCGGCGATGCGTTTGACCGCGGTGGCGAGGCCCATGCCGATCGCGGTGCCGTCCTCGATGATGCCGACGTCCAGCTCTTCGAGCAACGTGGTGACCACGTCGTAGTCCAGGGTCAGCGGGGCCTGGGTGAACGCGTCGCTGGCGAACACCACCAAGCCGATCCGGTCGTTGCGACGACCGCGCACGAAGTCGGCCGCCACCTGCTTCACCGCCTCGATCCGGTTCGGCTCGAGGTCCTCGGCCAGCATCGAGCTCGACAGGTCGAGCGCCAGCACGATGTCGATCCCCTCCGTGGTGACGTTCTCGGCGGTGACTCCGCTCTGCGGGCGGGCGAAGGCCACGATCAGGGCGGTCACGGCCAGAGTCCGAAGCACGAAGAGGGTGTGACGATAGCGACCGGTCCGGCGCTGGTCGGCCCGCCGGATCGCCGCGAGCGACGAGTAGCGGAGGGTGGCCGTTTGCCGGCGTCCGCGGGCCACATACCAGTAGACGAGGGCCGGCACCGCGAGCAGCAGCAGGAGATACCACGGGTCGGCGAAGCGCAGCAGGTTCATGCCGCGCCTCGCTCCTCGGCGGCGAGCGTCGCCGGCGCCGGTTCTGGCGGGCGCGTCGCATCGACGATGCCACGCGCCAGCGGAATCACACCGAGAGACGTGGCCTGGTCGGGGCGCAGCTTGGCGAACTTGACCAGGTCGCAGCGCTCCAGCAGTTGCCGCAGTTCGTGACGGGGCCGGGTGCCGACGTCCTGGTGGGTCAGCTGGTCGAGCACCTCGGCCGTGGTCATCTCCATGGCATCGATGCCGAACCGGCCGTGGAGGTAGATCCGGACGATGTCCGAGCCGCGGATGTGAAAGGTCTTGACCTCACCCAGCTCGAGGAGCCCCGACGCCTCCAGGGCGGCCAGCGACTCGTAGGCGACTTCGTGGGCCGGTCGGGGCGGCGCGGGTGGCGGGGCGACGGGCGTCTGCGTGTCCCGACGGCCGTAGCGTCGATACAGCCAGAACGCGAGCGCGGCGATCCCCGCCAGTCCGAGGGCCCAGGGCACGATCGTCAACGGGTCGAACGGGATCCCGATCGGCGCCTTGATGTCCCGGATGTCGCCGCTCTCGTCCAGGCCCACGCTCTCGACCGTGACGCCGAGGGCGTCGGAGGCAAGCGTGATGGGTTCGCCCGAAGATCCACTGACCACGACCTCGAACGACGGAATCTCCAACGCTCCGAGCTCGAACGCCGTGAGCTCGAGCTCCAGCGACGAGACCGTGTCGTCCCCGGTCGACGTGGTGGGCGCCGCCGGAGCCGTGAGCTCGAACGGGCCGAGGTCGGGCGCCTCCGGCCAGCTCACCGACTGGTCCGGCTCGTGTCTGACCGAGACGACCAGACGGATCGGGTCCCCGACGGTGATCGTGGTGGGTGCGACCGTCGTCTCCAGCGACGGCTGCGCCTCCACCGTGGCGGTCATCCACAGCGCGAGACCGATGACGAGGCCGGCTCGAGTGGCGAGGGTCATCGGAATCGCCGCGCGCGTTGACGGAAGAAGCGCATCAGGCGGTCGGCATACGGGCGGTCGGTGCTGATCCGGATCACATCGACGCCGGTCTGTCTGAACCGCCGGGCCAGTGTCTCGGCCGACGTGGCCACATCTCGCTCGAAGGCCGACCGAAACACCGGGTCGGTAACGTCCACGGTGAGCCGCTCGCCGGTTTCGGCATCCTCCAGCTCGAGGAACCCGACCGGAGGGAGCTCACGCTCTCGTTGGTCGCCCAGCTGGATCACGATGGTGTCGTGCCGGCGTCCCGCCACCGCGAGCGGCCTGTCGAAGCCTTCGGCGAGGAAGTCCGAGACGACGAAGACCACCGCGCGTCGGCGAACCACCTTGGCCAGATACTCGAGCGCCCCGCCGACATCGGTGCCGCGGCCTTCCGGCTTGAAGTAGAGCAGCTCGCGGAGCACGCGGAGCACGTGCTGACGTCCCTTCCGGGGCGGCACGAACTTCTCGATCCGGTCGCTGAAGATGATCAGCCCGACCTTGTCGTTGTTGGTGATGGCCGAGAAGGCGAGCACCGCGCAGATCTCGACCGCGACCTCCCCCTTCATCCGGTCGCGAGAGCCGAAGTTGCCCGAGGCGCTGACATCCACCACCAGCATGACCGTGAGCTCCCGCTCCTCGTCGAACACCTTGACGAACGGCGCCCCGGTGCGGGCCGTCACGTTCCAGTCGATGTTCCGGATGTCGTCACCGTAGTCATACTCGCGCACCTCGGCGAAGTTCATCCCGCGACCCTTGAACACGGAGTGGTACTCGCCCGAGAAGACCTCGCTGACCAGCCCGCGGGTGGCGATCTCCACCCGTCGCACCTGTTTGAGCACCTCCCGGGGGATCAAAAGGCGCCCTCCCGCTGGTGAGAAGGCAGAAGACAGAAGACAGAAGACAGAAGATCATCGGAGGGCTGCGCCATCTTTGATTCGACGCATCGACGCAGACGGAGGCATCGCGCAGATCTGAATGCTGGCGAAGCCATCCTGCCTCCTCCTGTCTCCTGTCTTCTGCCTTCTGTCTTCTTCGTCATGGCACCTCGATGCTGTTCAGCACCTTGTTGACGACATCGTCCGCGGTGACCTCCTCGGCCTCGGCCTCGTAGGTGAGGAGCACTCGGTGACGAAGGACATCGAGCCCCACCGACCGCACGTCCTCCGGGGTCACGTAGCCCCGCCGCTTGAGGAACGCGTGGGCCCGCGCCGCGCGTGCCAGGTTGATCGATGCGCGGGGCGAGGCGCCGAAGCCGATCAGCTCGGTGAGGTCGCCCAGGTCATAGTCGCCCGGCTGCCGGGTGGCGAACACCAGGTCGACGATGTATTGCTCGACCTGCGAGTCCATGTAGATCATCTCGACGGCCTTCCGGGCGCTCAGGATCTCCTCGGGGGTGACCACGGGGCTCACCTCGGGCGCCGGGCCGGCTGACATCCGCCGCATGATCTCGAGCTCGTCCTCCTTGCCGGGATAGCTCACCGCCAGCTTCAGCATGAAACGATCGACCTGGGCTTCGGGCAGCGGGTAGGTGCCCTCCTGCTCGATCGGATTCTGGGTCGCCAGCACCAGGAACGGCGAATCGAGGCGATAGCTCTCGTCGCCGATGGTCACGGTCCGCTCCTGCATCGCCTCGAGCAGCGCCGACTGCACCTTCGCGGGTGATCGGTTGATCTCGTCGGCGAGGATGATGTTGGCGAAGATCGGTCCCTTGCGGGTCTTGAACTCCGACTGCTGCGGGTCGTAGACCAGGGTGCCGATGAGGTCGGCGGGCAGCAGGTCGGGGGTGAACTGGATCCGTCGGAAGGTCGTGCTGATGGCGCTGGCCAGGGTCTTGACCGTCATGGTCTTGGCCAGACCGGGCACCCCCTCCATCAGGACGTGTCCGTCGGCCAGCAGACCGATCAGCAGTCGCTCGATCATCGTTCGCTGGCCGACGATGACCCGGCCGACCTCGTCCATCAGTCGGCTGACGAATGCGCTCTCTCCGTGAATCCGTTCCTGAATCGCTTCGATGTCGTGATGCATCGCGCTACGCGTGGTTCCTTTCCGGGGTCCGAGACGACCCTCCAACCCTCTATTTTATGAGGGCGAATCGCCAGGCCCAACTCTCTCAGACGTGGTCGGGCCGGTGCTGGCCGGATCAGAGCCGGTCCGTGCCGCGACGATGGTAGAGTGGGGCCGATTTCCAGAGGTGCGTCTGATGAGTGGGACACGGTGGGGCAGGCTCACGGCGGGCACGCTGGCGGTGACGCTGGCACTCTGTGCGCTGTCCTCGGCCGCCCTCGCACAGCAGGCGTCGTCGGCCGTCGAGCGCGAGGCGATCCGAGCCGTCGACCGCTATCTGGAGACCTGGAACAGCCGGGATCCGATGACGTGGGCCGGCTCACTCCATTTTCCGCATGTGAGACCGGGGTCGGGGAATTTTCGTCTGACCCGGACGCCGGAAGAGTACGCGCGCGGAGTCGACTTCGAGCGGGTGCTCGCGACCGGCTGGCACCGGAGCATGTGGGACAGCTACGAGGTCGTGCAACACGGTCCCTCGAAGGCGCACGTCGCCGGACACTATTCGCGCTACCGGGAGGATGGCGAGCGGATCCGGACGACCTTCGTCACCTACGTCGTGACCCGCCAGGGCGACCGCTGGGGCGTGCAGTCCCGGTTCGCCGCTGGCCGGGCCGATGTCGAGCCCGACCAGGCGGCGAGCTCCGAATCGGCCGCCCTGCTCGCGGTCGAAGCCTATTTCGCGGCACTCGGCGACCCGACGGCGCCCGAGTCGGTGGCCGCCACCCTCAACTACCCCCACGTGCGGGTGGCGGACGGGAGGGTGACCTTCTGGGAAAGCGCCGAGCAATACCTGGCGGGTTCCGAGCCGGGCCGGCTGCGGAGCTGGGCCGGCACCCGTCTCGACTGGGCCGAGCCGGTGCAGGTGGGTGGTGGAGGCGTCAACGTCGCTGTCCGCTACAGCCGGTTGAGTCCGGACGGGGCCACGCTCTCCAGCTATGAGGCCCTCTATCTGGTGACCACGAGGGACGGTCACACGGGAGTACAGGCGCGCTCGAGCTTCGCGCCGTGAGCGGCGGATGGGGATGACCGGACTGCGCGTGCTGTGGATGGTTGCCGGCGGCTTGGCCGTCGGTGCCGCCATGGGGCACGCCCAGACACGTGAGGCGCCGGGCTCGGCCGAAGCCGGGCAGGCTCGCTATGAGGCGTCGTGCGCCGTCTGTCATCTCAGCGACCTGACCGGCGCCTTCGAGGCACCGCAACTCGCCGGACCGAACTTCCTGGCGCTCTGGGGGCCACGCTCGACGGCCGAGCTCGTCGAGCTGATCGAGACGTCGATGCCGCCCGGGCAGGGCGGTTCGCTGCCCTCACAGGCCTACGCCGACATCACCGCCTACATCCTCCAGGTCAATGGGCTCCTCGACGCCGGGGCCGCGTCCCCGCCAGTCTCGACCGCGGCCCGACCCCCAGTCGACGCATCACCCGCGACGACCACCTTTCGCGAGGTGTCCCGGTTCCGTCCGGTGTCGGAAGACGAGCTGCGGGCTCCGCCTCCCGGCGACTGGCTGATGTTCCGTCGGACCTACGATGGCTGGGGCTACAGCCCGCTCGACGAGATCACGCGTGACAACGTGCCGCAGCTGTCGCTGGCCTGGGTCTGGTCGATGCGGGATGGGCGCAATCAGCCCACCCCCCTCGTGCGGGATGGCGTGATGTATCTCGTCAATCCAGGCAACGTGGTGCAGGCGCTCGAGGCCGACACCGGCAGCCTGCTCTGGGAGTATCGACGGGAGCTGCCGGAGAGCTTGCGAACCGGCGTGTCGCGCAACCTCGCCGTCCTGGACGACCTGGTCTACCTCTCGACCCAGGACGCGCATCTGGTCGCGCTCGACGCGCGGACCGGCGCCGTGCGGTGGGAGACGCGGCTGGCCGACTACCGCGACGGCTACAGCAACTCGGCCGGCCCGCTCGTGGCGGGCGGCGTGCTGGTCAACGGCATCAACGGATGCACCCGGTTCCAGCCCGACAGCTGCTTCATCTCCGGTCACGATCCGCACACCGGGGAAGAGCTCTGGCGGACGCTGACCATCGCTCGACCCGGGAGCCCGGGCGGAGACACCTGGGGTGACCTGTCGCTGACCCTGAGGGCGGGCGGCGATTCCTGGATCACCGGAAGCTACGACCCCGAGCTGGATCTCATCTACTGGCCGGTGGCGCAGGCCAAGCCCTGGGTTCCGGCCAGTCGCGGTCTCACTGTCCACGACGCGGCGCTCTACACGAACGCGACGCTCGCCATCGATCCTGCCGACGGCGCCATCCGCTGGTATGTCCAGCACGTGCCGGGCGAGGCGCTCGATCTCGACGAGGCGTTCGAGAAGGTCCTGGTCGACGACCGGGACGGTCGGCGGGCCCTGTTGACCATCGGCAAGCACGGCATCCTCTGGAAGCTCGACCGCGAGAGCGGTGCCTACCTCGGTCATGCCGAAACCGTGTTCCAGAACGTCTTCGACCGGATCGACCCCGAGACCGGCGCCGTGACGTATCGCGACGACATCGCGGCGGCCGGGGTGGGCGACTGGGTGTCGGTGTGTCCGAGCACGGCCGGCGGTCACAACTGGCAGGCGATGGCCTACAGCCCCGAGACCCGCACCGTGGTCATTCCGCTGAGTCAGAGCTGTCTGGAGATCGCGGGTCGCGAAGTCGCGCTCGAACCGGGGTCGGGAGGGACCCAGGCGGACCGGAAATGGTTCGAGATGCCGGGGACGGCGGGGAACCTCGGCAAGCTCGCCGCCTATGACGTCGACACCCTCGAGGAGCGCTGGAGCATCGAGCAGCGGGCGTCGATCCTCACCGCGTCGCTCACCACCGCGGGCGGGCTGGTCTTCACCGGCGACGTCGACCGGTATTTCAGAGCGCTCGACGTGGCGACCGGCCAGACGCTCTGGCAGACGCGACTCGGGACTTCGGTGCAGGGATTCCCGGTGTCGTTCGAGGTCGGGGGCAGTCAATACATCGCGGTGACGGCCGGCGTCGGAGGGGGGAGTCCCCGCCGGGTGCCGACACTGCTGAGCCCCGAGATCCAGTATCCGTCGTTCGGGAACGCGTTGTATGTCTTCAAGCTGGCCGGGTCCGCCCCGTGAGGTGTGGCCGGCGAGGAGCGTGAGATGTCAGATTCCACCCCGACCCTGACCCGTCGTGAATGTCTCACTGCGTTGGCCTCTGCCGCGGTGCTGCCCCGGGTCCGCCTCGGCGCGGCCGAGCCCAAGTCGATGCGGGGGGCGTTCATGATCCTGAGCACCCCGTACACCGAGGCCGGCGAGGTCGACTTCGACGACCTGGCGGGCGAGGCGGCCTTCTGCGAGGGGTGCGGCATCGAGGCGCTGGTCTGGCCCCAGAACTCCAGCGAGCAGCGGTATCTGAGCCAGGAGGAGCGGCTCCGTGGCTTCGACACCCTCGCTCGAGCCAACGAGGGACGCGCGCCGGCGCTCGTGCTCGGAGTACAGGCGGACGATACGGCCGGCATGCTCGAATACGCGCGCCATGCCGAGTCGCTTGCGCCAGACGCCATGATCGCCATCCCTCCCCGGACGGCGACCTCACTCGACGACTTCCGTCGCTACTACGCGGCGCTCTGCGAGGTGACCGATCGCCCGGTCTTCGTGCAGACCAGCGGTGGAGCGCCGGACATCGAACCGACCGTCGACTTCATCGTGTCGCTGGCGCGCGAGTTCCCCCAGTGCGGCTACGTCAAGGAAGAGCATCCACCAGTGCAGGAACGGATGCTCCAGCTCGCCGATCATCGTCCTGACCCGATCCGCACGATCCTCGGCGCCAACTTCGGTCGCCAGTGGGTCTACGAGATGCGCCTCGGCACCGACGGAGTGATGACCGGCGGGGTGATGTATGCCGACATCTACGCCACGATGTGGGACCTGCATCTGGCCGGACGGTACGACGAGCTGAGAGATCTCAATGGTCGGTTGTTACAGATGCTGAACCTGGACAGTCTCGTGCCCGGGGTCCGTCTCTACATCCTGCGCAAGCGGGGCATCTTCAAGACCGTGAAGTCGAGGCGCGGCGAGTACACCTTCTCCCAGACCCAGATCGACGAGATCGAGCACCGCTTCGCGGCCCTCGAACCATTCCTCCGCGCGTAGGTCCCGGCGCTAGCGGAGCTCGATCGGGACCGCGGCTCGCAGCTGCTCGTGTTCCAGCACCAGCGTATAGATACCGGCGGGCCAGCTGCCTCCGGGCGCCTGGAAGAACAGGTCACCCGCGGCCACCCGGAACTGATCCGCTTGCACATCTTCCTGCACCGTGCGCCCCGAGGGGAGCGCGAAGAACCGGAACGGCTCGACCCGCCCCCGTCGGTTGAAGTAGCCCACCACATCGTGTCGGGTGGTGCCGGCGTTCTGCAGCAACTGTCTGACCCGGGGATGGTCGGCGGTGAAGTCGCGCTGGTCCGACAGTTCCACTCGCCGTCGGTCGGGCGTGATCAGGTGGAAGGCGGTGCGCGGGATCGTCGAGAGCGCCTCGGTCGTGAACGCGGTCTCGATCAGCAACCAGCGCGAGCCGTGTTCCAGCTGTGAGTAGTAGTACGCGGCGACGAGATGGAGCTGGTCGTCGCGATACTGGATCGCGGCACGGCCCCACTCCTTGGTGTTGGGAAAGTGCTCGTTCTGCGCGGCGGCCCCTCCGGGTGCGCAGAGTCCGATGATGAGCGAGACCATCGAGAGCCGGAACCACATGTGGACGTCCTCCCTGGGCGGGCGTTGGTTCAGGCTGGCAGAAGGGCATCTCCATCTTACCTCTCGCGCCGCCCGGGAGCCGAACGCGCTGGAGTAGAGTGGGAGCAGACCGCGATGGAACGCAGACCCTACTTCGTGCTGGGGGACTTCGGCAGCAACCTGCTGGTCGGCGCGCTCGTGGCCGTGGCCACCGGCGCCGTCGTGGGCGAGGCGTGGCCGATGGCCCTGGGGATGGGACTGGGGATGCTGCTGGGTGACCTCATCGCGCTCCCCGCCTCGGTGGTCCTGAGCATGCTGTTCGGGGCGATGGAGCTGATGCTTCCGCTGATGTTGACCGGCATGGTGGCCGGAATGGCAGCCGGGATGGCCGGGTCCACCACCGCGCTGGGGGCGACCGATGGCGTCCTGCTCGGTGGCGTCTGCGGCCTCGTCGTCTGTGCCGGCACCTATGCCTTCAACGGCTATCTCCACGCCCGCCATCGTCGGGAACGGGGCTGACGAGGATGGATACCGAGACCAGGCGCAAGTGGGACAACGCGGCCCGGGGCTACGCCCTGATGAACGGTCGCGGTCCGGAGTGGCGCTGGGCACCCTGGAAACGACGGCTGTTCTCGGAGATGTCGGGGCGGGTCCTGTTTCTCGCCGTGGGGCCGGGGCTGGACATCCAGTTCTTTCCGCCGGGTCGGGAGATCGTCGGCCTCGACATCAGTCCGGAGATGCTCAAGGCGGCCGCGCCACTGGCCGAGGCCTACGATGGCACCCTCGAGCTGAGGCTGCTGGACGTGCACGACCTCGACGAGCCGACCGGCAGCTTCGATCAGGTGTTCACCTCCTGCACGTTCTGTTCGGTGCCCGATCCGGTCGCCGGTCTCGAAGCGGTGCGACGGGTGCTGAAGCCCGGGGGCTCGCTGGGGATGTTCGAGCACACCGGGAGCCGGTTCTTTCCCTTCAGCGCGATGCTCGATGTGATGACGCCGCTGACGCGGCGGTTCGGGCCGGAGATGAACCGCGATACGGTGGCGAACGTGACCCGGGCCGGGTTCGTCGACGTGCGGGTGGAGCCGGTCTATCTCGACGTCGTGAAGATCATTCGGGCGGTCTGTCCCGGCTGAGGTCCCCGATCACCGATCGAGGAGCCCCGACATCCGGCGGAGACCGTCGGTGACGCTGTCGCGCGCGTCGTTCAGCGCGTCGGTCATCGCGTTCTCTTCGTCAGGCAGCGACTGGGCGAGGTCCTGGGCGCGTTCGGAGAAAGCGACCGATGCCTGACCCAGCTCGTCGGGGAGCTCACCGCCGCCCAGCAGGAAGCCGGCGGTGCCGGCGATGGCCGCCACCAGCCCGTATCTGATCAGCCGTCCGATTCGAATCACTCGTCCACCTCTCCGCCCGTCGTATCGGCCGCTCTACCCCGTTGCTGCAGCGTCGCGCGCCTACCCGTCGCGGAGGGTGATCATCGGGTCGACCCGGAGGGCCCGGCGGGCAGGCACCGCACAGGCGAGCGCCGCCGTCATGACCAGCACGCCGGCGACCCCGAGGAAGGTCAACGGGTCACTCGGCGCCGTGCCATAGAGAAAACCGGAGAGGACGCGGCTCGAGGCGAGCGCCCCCCCGATCCCGAGGACAAGACCGAGACTCACCATCGCGAGCCCCTGGCCCACGACGGCCTTCAGCAGGCTGGTTGGTGCCGCTCCGAGCGCGAGCCGGACCCCGAACTCCCGGGTCCGCTGGCCGACCGAGGTTGCCATGACGCCCGCGATCCCCGAGGCGGTGATCACCAGCGCGAGCAGCGCAAAGCCCCCCAGTAGCAGCAGGGTGACCCGGCGGGTGGGGAGCGAGTTGTCCCGGGTGTCGGCGAGGGTGGCGAACCGCTCCACGGGCTGTTCGGGATCGACGCCGCGGACCGCCTCTCGCACCTCGCTCGCCAGCGCGACGGGATCGCGACGCGCGCGCACCAGAATCCGGGTGGCGCCGGGCGCCTGCAAGAACGGGCGATAGAGCGCGTCCGGCGCCTCGGCGTCGAGGCCCGCGTGGCGCACGTCTCCGACCACCCCCACGATGGTCAGCCAGGTGTTGCCCCCATCAAGGGTGACCCGTCGCTCGAGCGGGTTCTCCTGAGGCCAGTGGCGCGTGGCCAGCGACTGGCTGATGATCGCGACCGGCGCCCCCTGGTCATCGTCGAGCCGGCTGAAGGTTCTTCCGGAGCGGAGCGGCACCCCGATCGTCTCGAAGTAGCGCGGGCTGGCCACGCGGACGTCGAGCCGCGGCCGGAGGTCGGGGTCGTCGTAGCGTCGGCCCTCGATCTCGAAGGCCTGCTGCTGGGTCGGCTGCCCCTCCAGCGGGATGCCGCTGGCTGCCGAAGCCGAGACGACCCCTGGTCGGTCGCCGATGCGGTCCAGGATGCCCGTGAACAGCTGCCGACGGCTGTCGGGGCTCCGATACTTCGACCAGTTGGGGAAGACCTCGGCCGTCAACACCTGTTCGGGACTGAAGCCCGGGTCCACGTTCTGCAACCGGACGAAGCTGGTCAGCAGCAATCCGGCGCTGACGAGCATGACGAACGACACGGCGACCTGCGCCACCATGAGGACCTGCCGATAGCGCTGGGCCCGGCCGCCCGCCGTCGACTGTCCACCACCTTCCTTCAGCGCCGAGGCCACGTTCGTGCGGGCGGAGAGCGCCGGAAAGAGGCCAAAGGCCAGCCCGGTCAGCACGGACAGACACAGGGTGAAGACCAGCACCTGACCGTCGAGCGCGATCTGACTCGTCCGCGGGGTGATCAGCGCCGCGAAGGCGGTGAGCAGGTCCAGGCCGGCCCAGGCCAGGACCAGACCGCAGACTCCGCCGAGCAGTGACAGGAGCGTCGTCTCGGTCAGGAGCTGAGCCAGGACCTGACGGCGACCCGCGCCGAGCGCCGCGCGCAGGGCGAGCTCCCGACTCCGACCGAGCATCCGGGCAAGCATGAGGTTGGCGACGTTGGCGCAGGCAATCAGGAGGACGAGTCCGGTCGTCCCGAGCAGGATAAGGAGCATCGGCCGGGCGTTCGCCGTCAGTTCCTCATCAAGCGGCAGGCTGACCGCGGTGTACCCGCTGTCGGGCTCGTACACCTCCGGGAAGTCATCGACGAAGCGGGTTGCCACCGTGGCGAGGTCGCGCCCGAACGTGTCGACATCGGTGTCTGCCTGGAGTCGGCCGAACGCCGTCATGCCTCTGAACGCGGTCCGGTCCTCGTGCATGCGCGCCTCACCCCGGGCCCGGAACGGGCAGGCTGAGGTCGGCATGTACACGTCGTTGTGACGTGGGTATTGCGGTACCGGCGGCAGCACCCCCACCACGGTGTGGGGCTGGTCGTTCATCTCGAACACCGTGCCCACGATGTCCGGGTCGCCACCGAAGCGCTGTTGCCAGTACGGATAGCTGAGCACCAGGACCGCTTCGGCGCCCAGGTCGTCGTCCTGCTCGGTGAAGGTGCGCCCCAGCAGCGGCCCGACGCCCAGCACGTCGAAGAAGTTGGCCGAGACCACTCCGGTCAGGACCCGATCCGGCTCACCCTGATTGAGCAGGGTGAACGACATGCCGTGATACTCGACGAACCCGTCGAGCGTGCTCAGCTGGTCCCGGTAGTCGATGATCTCCTTGACCGAGAACGGGATGTTCTCGGCGCCGGCCCGGGTGGCCTGCTGTCGGGCCACGACCAGCTCGTGTCCGTCCTGATACGGCAGGGGCGCGAGCAGGACGCCGTTGACCAGACTGAAGATGGCGGTGTTCGCCCCGATGCCGAGGGCAAGCGTGGCCACGACGATCAGGCTGTAGCCAGGCGCGCGCCAGAGCGACCGTGCCCCATGACGGACGTACCGCACCCACCGTTCGAGCCAGCTCATCCTCGGATTATGGCCTGCTGGCGAGCCTCGGACAACGACGAGCTTCCGGCGTGGGCGCCGGCTCAGGAACCGGTGTCGGTCGGGGTGCCGAGGTGGGTCGTCTGACCGGGCAGAATGTCGACGACATGGGTCGAGCGTTCGCCGTCGATGGGGTGGACGAGCTCGACCTGATAGGAACCGGGAAGTAGCAGCAGCTCGTCGGCGACCGAGGCGATCCGCTTGCCGTCGATCGCCACCTCGGTACCCTCCAGGGACGAGATCGCGAGCGAGCCAGGGAAGATGGCCTCGCTGTGCTGCGTCCGCTGCCCCGGTCGGATCCGGATGGTCCGCCGCACCGTGCCCCGTCCGCTCATGAAGGTCAGCTCGTGCCGACCGACCGTGAGGACCAGTTGCAGCGGGGTGACGCCTTGCGGTTCCCCGTCCACCAGCAGCTCGGCGCCGGACGGCGTGGACGAGACGTCCAGTTGACCCACGAGCGGCCCCGGGCCCGCCGCGGTCCTGATCGGCTCGACCTCGGTGGCGAGCAGGAGCTCGAACGCGCTCGCGGTGACCGCCTGCAGCCCCGCCGGCGTCCAGATCGCGACGCACCCCAGGACCGTCATCATCAGCAGCAACAGCAGG
>MDTE01086304.1_pt1 | contig 50681 bp, 62 predicted proteins | sample 811231 | NCBI WGS metagenome assembly MDTE01 (sample SAMN05326651, study PRJNA326480) | marine metagenome | isolation source: seawater | place: Indian Ocean: Red Sea | collected 2010 | reverse complement strand
TTTCTTCTTCTATTAATTGATACAGTTGCCCCTCACGGAACCTCAGTTGTACCGGGGCCAATGGGTGACTCCACAGGGTGGGCGCAATATCCTCGACCGAGTCGGCGGACCGATCCGCGCTTACGCGGGTCAAGTCCATGCCGAACTCAGCATCAAGGATTCTCGCCACCCGGTACTTTCCGAGAGGGCTTTTCTCAATGGTTACTACGTATTCCACCATCCATCACCGATCCATTCACCGCTGACCCTCGAGGCGCCCGACTGGAAGTCCATTTCCTCTGCGGCGCCGTGGCACTTCATGTCATCCCATTTGTCAAGAAGGATGGACTGAATGTCCTGACTGACGACGCTCAAGGCATCCACGTGAGACGTGGACAATGCAATGGCTGCATCCATATTCTTCAGCGCATTAGTTACCTTCAGCCTCCATTGCCTTTCTTTAACAAAGCCCTCATGGAGATGTGTCTCGTCTTCCGTCACAGCACATCCTCGGTATGCTTTACCCTGCTGTTACTCAGCTGGTTGGCGGCCCTTGCCTTCGTTGCCTTTGATGTGGTAAGGCTGATCGGCAGGCTAAACTTTTGAATGAATTTCTCTCGGTCGTCCGGCCCCAAGCTTGCGATTTCCTTTAGATAGGCCGGGCCGTCAAGGGTTTCCCCATTTCTCTTCGGTGACCTTACCACCTTCACGGACACTACTCCTGCCTTCTTGCCATCCGGTAGCTTTTCAGTCGCGGCGGCCAGCTTTTCCAAGAGCTTCACGTGGGGTTCGCTGCCACCTGCGGCCACGTCCACAAGGGTCAAAACGTTCTTTACCAATCCCTGAATGTTCTCGGGTAGTCGGTTCCAATGGAACTCCGGGTTCGTCGAGGTGATGGGAAAGAACTCGTCCAAGTTGAAGAACTCCCCGAAATCCTCCGGTGATTTGGGTACGCCCGGCTTGGTCAGATTCACCTTAACGTCGTCAGATGTCACGTCATCCTGGATCACGTATGCATCCGCAACTGGTTTTTCGTGACAATCCTCCACCTTGCTCACGATGTCGGACATTAAAGCATCAATTAGCGCAACCCTGGCGGACTCCTTGTCCGCTTTGCCAAGGTTTTCCATTGCCTGCCCTGCCACAAAGGCGGCTGCAGCGGGGTTCCCAATCTTGCGCCGCTCTTTTCCTGTTTCCTTTTCCTTTTCCGGGGCGGCGGTTTCATATTCCAGTATTTTACTCATATGTTTTTGTTGTTACTTGTTTTGTTAGGTAACAGCCAGGCTGTTACGGGTTAGAAATTCCTCATAGACCCTGTACGTCTTGACGTCCAGAAGGTCGCTTTGCTTCTTTTTGTTGTATCCATTTGCCCGCGCGTGCTTCCCCCACTCGCTACCCTTGGGTTGCACTCCATGCACCAAGTGGGCAAAGCTTTTGCCGGGTTGCATGGCATGGGTGTCATCATGATCAACCTCCATGCCCAGTTCGCTCGCCTCCTTTTCCGTCTTCACGATCCTGGCGTGCTTGTATCCCCTCCCAAGCACAAGCTCGTCGTACTTGCCGCCCAGCGAACAGGTAACCATGAAGTTGGGCAGTACCTCACCCTGCGTGTCGAGCCATTGCTCAAAGAACGGCACGCTCTTCGTGTAGGCATAGAACAGCGTGGCGGGCATCTCCTTCGCCAGCCTGTACAGCGCCTGGGCGTGTTGCGGGGTCATAAAGTCTCCGCTTACGCCCGACCTAAATATCCTTACCCCAGCCGGCATGGACGAGAGATACAGCTCGAGCAGTCCATCAACCGAGTCCTTGATGGGGTTTATCAGGTCGAAGTTATGCCAGACGATTGCGTGGTATGCCGGGCTGTACGCCTCGATCATGGCGGCATAGCAATAGACTTCCCCCTTGCCTTTCACCTTGCGTGTCTTGCGATTGGTGAAGGTCAGGCAATCCTTTGCGCCTGGACAAGTGAACCCACTTGGCAGGGAAACGGTATGCACGAGCTTGCTCAGCTTGGCATTCCCCTGCTGCACCCTCAGGAACGGGAACGAAAACTTAACACTCGCGCGCTTCATTTAGTTCCTTTATGAACTTGCTTAGCCCCTCATGAAGGGCAGCCAGTTCATCCCTAAGGACTCCCTCCTCACGGCAGAGTCGTCTCCGCCGGGTGTTTGACAAATGGCGCAGCGCAGAATAATTTCCGGGGTTCGAACTCAGTCCAAAAAGATAACTCCTTTGGCGATCGATATAGTCAATTCGAGATTCCACGGATTCGATGAGCCGCCTGTAACGCTTAATGATTGGAGAAACACTCATTTTCCTTCAAGCTCCTGATCCTTGATTCCTTTCTTTGATCCGTTTACAAAATCCAAAATCTTATTTACCAAATCCGTGTATGACTTTCCCCAAAACGTTTCATCTTCATAGGTGACTGCATAAGGTGCAGTTGCCCAATCTGAATCAGGACTTCGTCCACCAAATGGAGGGAGGACTATTACGTTATTTCGGACATATTCAACTGCTTCGTTCTTTGTCATAATTCCTGATCCTCTTCCCGCCTTTCAAGGAGTTCCTGCTCGACGGTACACTGTAGATTGACCAGCTCGTCGTCGGTCAGCTCGATGGCTTGCTCTTGCAGGACTTTCCCAACGCCGTAACCCAAGAACATTCGCTCCTTCTCAAGCGTCGTTATCCTTTGGGTCAGCGCCGCGCACTCACCCTTAAGCACCTTGGGGTCATCCGAATCCCACCATTTTTCGTAGCGAGGCTCCTTCCATCCCTTGGCAGTCCTTACCGCTCCCACCCTGATCTTCAGGCGGACGAGTTCGGCGAACATTCGGTTTATCGCGTAATGCGCCCACCGCTTATTGTTCTGCATGAACATCCCGGCGATCTGTTCCCGAACCTTTTCGGCATCGGGTTCATCGTTCATGACGTCCCAGAGGCATCCCTTATGTCCAATATCCTCCAGATACTCCTCGATCGTCTGAGATTCGTCGGGGAAGAAGTCCTGGAGTTCCTCATCGGTCAGGCCTAACACCCAATCGACAAAGACTGTTTTTTCCTTTTCCTTTTTCTTAGCCATAACATCTCAAGCGTATAATTTTAGGGCTGTCGCCCTCTACGTACCGTCCGTCCACATGTTTTAGGACAAATCCCTCGCAGGCAGGCCCTATGTGTTTCGCCTCCTCCTCCATTGCCTCGACCCACCCTGGCTCGGTGGTGGTGTAGGATCGATTCACGATCCAGTCCCTCACGTGGTTGTGCACGCGCCAGTGTTGACAGATGTCCCGTAACCGAGCTTGCCGTTCCTCGTATCGATGGTGGCGAATGTCCTTGCCATCAACGACCATCAGGTCGAACGGCAGGAAAACCGGCCACTTTATGAGTCCGCTACCTCGGGGGCAAGGAAACGCAGTCTCAAGGCCGTGATAGGACGAGCGATGCACCAGCTCCCCTGCCACCACGGCGTCATGCGCTGCGGCAAACCCCACCACATCATCCTTCCAACCGGGGTTTCCTCCAACATTCTGCTTAAAGGCAGTACCCTTTTTATTGTGGACAAAAGTAGAGCCACCGGAATCGGCGCCGACAATCAAGTGAGAACCATCCCACTTATGCTGCACGACGTGATCGCCAAACAAAAAGCGTAAGGTTCCCAGCGTACCTCGCTGGGTTTGTCCAGGAGTCATGCCCTTCATGGCGAGAAGTGGTGCTCCCTCCTCCTGGCGTAGTTCAATGCATTCTCAACCCTATTCCTCAAGCTTTCAGGATCTACATAGGAGTGCAGGACTCCTTCATGCGGACCAAAGTCCGAAGAGAGATATATAGTGCTTCTTTCTCGACCACCTTGTTCATAAGTAAATGCCGTGATGGCGATTACGTGGTTCGGGTTGATATGCATCTCCCCAAACGTTGATTCATCTACCGTGAAAAACCTCATGACTGGTCCTTCATAACGACTTCTTCGCAACCCCCGCAAAGCATGGGCTGCGTGAATCCCTGCTGTCGGAGGTGAAGACTTTGTCCATAGTCAAGCATCTCGATGACTATAGGCAGGTCTATGTCCAATTTTTCGACCTGCTCCTTTGCAAGCCTGAAGAAGGCATTGTAATCAGGGGAAATGTTTACTTCCCTTAAGTCCTTGCGCTTCTCCTCATCGCGCTCCTCCTTGAACTGCCTTTGTAACTCGGCATACTCCCTGGCATCCTGCTCGTTCTCTGCATAACTGCTCATATTATTCCTTTCTGCTTTGGTAGTCCACCAGGTCGTCCTGGTAGCGTTGTTGGTAAATATCGACGAGGTTCTCTGCTCGCCAGCCATCGGAGAACTTGTCCTTGACCAGCTGCTCGAGAACCTCGTCATCCCCGTCATCCAGGTCTACGGAGGTAACTTCGACCTCCAACCCGTCACCCGGATGCCATACCCGCGCCTCACCGTAGGGAACCCACCCTACGGCAGTATCGGAAACCTCAAACTCCAGCGTACCGCTGAGGCTCAAGTCACCGAAGTCATCTGCAAATTTAAATGTCATTTGTACCGCCTACTTTTTGGATGCGACGCAGTTCGTTCATGGCATCGGCTTCAGTAGCGAAGTACTTCACCGTATTGTGGTACTGCGCTTCGCTTAAGTCGTCCCAGCAGGAGTGGACTACTTCATCGCCTTCGATGGTCCAGTAGTCGTCTCCTTCTTCGAATGGATAGATTCGTTTTACCGTTACTTCGGTTTCACAAACGTCGCAGAACCATCCGCATTCAGACAGTAGTTCCAAGACTTCCAGCTTGCCCTCGCTGTTCACGTAGCAATGCCCGAGCCTATGAAGGTCGCTGTTCGCAGCTCCGCACTCCTCGCACTCAATCTTTCCGATGTTTTTCATAGACGTAGTATGTCGATGGCATCATGGAGTCACCGAAGCGCACGCTCCCCCCACGACCTGAGCCGATGGGGTTAAGCGCCTCACGCTTTTCCTCCATGATAATGATTTCCCTGCCCTCTTCGGCAGCCTTTATTTTCTCAGCCCTGCACCAGCGCATGCCGTGGTAGTCATACGGCGTGATGGTGTGAGAGGGCGTGTGGACCTGCACAAGGCTATACCCGTACAGGATGAACCTCGACTCGATGCCGGAGTTCTTCCGCTCCAGCTTAAGCACCGGCAGCGTTTTGGTATTGGTTTCAGTCATTTATGTCCCGTAGTTTTAGTTTATGGCCCGTAATTCGTCCGAGCACGTGGGCTAATGCCCATCGACGCCCAATTGCCTCACTTTGATCACGCTTCCTCTGCTGTATCAGGGTTACAACGTTGCGCGGCGAAGGACCGTCCGCCTCACGGATGTCATCCAGTAGTTCGCCCATCTGGGCTGCCCACATCTCCCTTAACTTGGAGGAGCTAGTGCTCCAGTTCTTTTCATAGTGAGCCTTCTGACGTTCCAGTAGGCCAATTATGTCCCCAACTGAGGGGAGGTTCTTATTGGTTTCAGTATTCATAGGTAAGATTCATCGATTATGCAGTCCTCTGGCCGCGCGATTGAGTCGTAGCGACTGCCCGTCAGGTTCGCTATGCTCACATGGAGCAATTTAATGGAAAAATCCTCATCTTCACTACCCATGTGGTCGTAGGAGTCGAACTGATCGAGATTTAGGTCTAGCGACAGACCTCCGTGCGGCGGCTGGCAGGCGTTTTCGATCCAGTGTGGGTGCAAGGGTATCCAGGCGGACATCTTGTCGTCCTTTTCACTGACGACCAGGGGAGCCAGCGTGATGTCGCCAATGATTGGCACGACATCCATGTGACTTATGTTCTCGGTACACTCGCGTGCATGAGCCTCGAGTAGGTCGTGCGCGACGGTGCTGTCCGCGGCCATCGTGTTAAACCAGGTCGGCTTGCCCAAACTTATGTGAAAGCTCGGGAGCATTTTGAGGCCCACTGCCCATCCCCGAGAACCCTTAGAGGCGTTTAGCTTACAAAAGGAAAACCACCGACTGGCGAGTTGCTGGTGAATGAATGACCCGACTTCGATGTCGAGGCACATGTATGATTTGGATTTTATATTTAGTTTCAGCATTACTTTGGTTTCGGAATGTGCGTAAGATGCGCGCGTTGAGCGCCTATTGGACCACTAACAGCGCATTGGTCTGCGCTGCGGCTAACAAGGACATCACCCTCTACGTAACAGAGGGAACCCCCATCCACCTCCCCAGCCCCAAAGTGCAAAGAGACGTTATCCACGTCTACGCCCAACAAGTGAGCAGCGCACCTCATGGCAAAGAAGTCCCCATCAAGGGTTTCACTTAGCCTACCGATCAGGTCTACGAGGTTAAACGGGGCGGACTCTCCCTGAGCCACCACCTCCGACACATGCTCCCAGTGCTTGGGCAAGAGGCTATGAGTTACTATTGGTTTCATCATGACGGCTCCAGGAAATCGCAAACCTCCGACTCTTCGTTTGGAAGCATGCCGACCTTCACCGCATCAACGTCACCCTCGCCTGCGCCGACGGCAATTTCCATGATGTCAATCAGCGCGTGAATGGCGTCCGACTTCATCATGTCGCCTATATTGTCGAGGAGAGCGCCAAGCGGATCGTAGTCCTCTTCATGAAGGTCAAATTGCTGGCAGAAATCTCTGTAGTCCTCCTCTTGGTATCCCTTCAGGCATTCCCTTTGGACCTCGGGTGGAAGCTGCTTGAGATGCTTCTCCAATCTGTCCTGCCACTTCATAGCGTGATAGGACGCCCGAGCCTCACCTCATGAAAGGCGCACATGTAGGTCGAGTACCCCGGCATCTTTTCCCATACCTTGCGGATCAAGGCATCCTCTTGGCGAGTAATGCCCTGTGGGTGAATGATGGCACTGGGTCCGCTAGAAGGTCGCCGAAAGCTGAAAGGCAAAGAGCAGCCGTAGCTTCTCAGCGCCCATATTTGCTCCCACCTGGACCACATGGTGGCTATTTGCCATATCGTGGCCATGTTCATGCGCTCAACGCGGGAAAGGCCTCAGGTTCTTGCCTGCCGAAGTTGCGGAAATACCACAACGCAAAGTTGGGCAGGTCCTCCTTGGCGTACTTGCCACCCTTATCCTCGTATCCACCGCCATGCAGGCGCCTGGACTTGGGGGCGAATGGTATTACTTGCTTCAACTTCGTGCGGCTCAAGCCTTTGCTCGAGCCAAATGCTCCCTTTGTCATGTTTCCTCCTTACTGTTATCGTTATGTTATCGTTCGCTCTATTCGTCAGTAACCTATTTTGTTAGGTAACTTACAAGTTAAAAATAATAGCCATGCATGGACGATAGGCCTCCGGGTCACCACCCCATTCGCACTATTTCACGGTAGATGCTCCGCCTGCCAGGCGAAGCGCGGATCTACCGACTCGTCGTTCTAGTTCTTTTGGGCGCTCTAGGCGCTCTCATCATGCGCATGATGGGTGAACTTGCCTCATGCATGGCTAAAGATCATAAAGACGGGGCTTGCCCAAGCCCCTTACTGTGTATCCTTCAATTCACGTGACACCTCACACGTTAAGTTAATAATTTAGGCTAGAAATAGATATGGTCGCGTCCTCCCTTCCCGACGCAACCGGACACCGCCCCACCCGTGTAATCGGCGGTCGCCCTGGATAGGAAAATTATGACTGGAGGTACGCCCTGTCCCTTTCGTTGAACAAGTCGTCAACCTCTTGTTGAGTTTTTCCGATGAACTCCTCCTCTCGGAATCTCAGTTCATCATCATAGAATGAGAGAGCGATGCTATCCGTGCCATCTGACCATTCGGCAAGGACTCTTGCCTTGAAGCTCGGTCCTAGCTTCCTGATCCGCGGATGGGTAGGCGCTTTGCCATGGAATGAGGGTATGTCTCCCCCGGGAGGGATGATTGTTGCTGTTGTTATTATCATAGGTGGTATTTCCTCCTGTATGTGCTCACCACAAGGGCGAGCAGGCTTCTGATAGCCCCTACGGGCTGGTAGCCGGACTTGATGTCGGCCTTTAGCGAGGCTATTAACCTCAAGTGTTGGTATCTTGACATTCTTCCTCCTGGGTTAGCGTTGTTATTGCGCTGCGGCAAAGAAAAGAAGACCCACCAAGCGTATAAGCGCGTGATAGGACATCCTCATAGACACAGACACAAAGAAAGCCGACCCTTGCGAGTCAGCTTTCTCTAAGTCTATATCATGCTCCGCTTACCGAGCGGCGCCAGTTTTCTTACATAGTCGCCATGCTTTACGCCGAATCCGATTAACTTTCCTTGCCTAGAAAGAATCTCTCTACCATGTGGCAATGTAGGCTCTTTGTTTTCCATGTTCAGGTGTTTTGTGTAAGATGCAGGCTTGCTAAACCCCGCCCAAAGGTCAGAGCCTAGTTGAGAATTAAACTCCGCTTGAGAAATCCCTTGTGGAATTGTGAGCGAATCCTGTATCTGAACCCAAGCGTAAAACTTACGCTTGCCTCTTTTCGTGCGGACTATCTTGTCTTGTCCGCCTGTGACTGTTCGTAGAGTCACGGTTCCGAATCTCGTGGAAAGTTTCCACGTTTGCGTCTTTTTCAAACGCCACATGCCGTCCACCTTAGTGAAGCGGTCGTCCTCAATTTTCCAAGCTTCGCGCTCGTTTAGAAGGACTCCCTCGTCGTTTCGCTTGGATTGGCGTCTAGGTTGCATAACGCCTCTTGATGCTGCTCTTGCGAACTTGTTCAACTTGCGTTTGCGCTCCTTTTCCGCCCAACCCGCGCGCTCCTCAGGTGGGAGGATGCGTTTTCTTTTTTTTCGTTTCATGATGTTTGGGTGAAATGGTAGCGACCGTGGATTGCCCCGCTAAGCATGGTCTTAAGCAATTAAGCTGTTACTGGTTCAGGTTCAGGCTTCGTTTCATCAGGCTTCGCTTCAATGTCGCGCTTGGTAACAAACGCTTCGAACATTTGCTTTGCCTCAAACAAAGGCTCCGCCATGACGGAGTTGTCAGCGCTCCAAGTGCTCGTAACTGAAGTCCTTCGCTCCGCTCCCTTTACTGAGAATCTCATTGAGAGAGCGTCACAGTCGCCGTGCTCCATCGCTCTGGAGCATATTAGCTCCGCCGCTTTCGGGTTGGCTAAGACAAAATCATCCCACAGTTCTTGCAGCTCCTTGACTTTCAGTTGCTGCTCTTCCGTAAGATAAACGTCCTTGCCATGCCTGATTAATGAAGAGGCTTGCTTTATAGCTCCCACGCTTGCGAGCTGCTCTAGTTGCATCTCGCCTAGCTCCGTGAGCCTGACTCCTTGCTCCTTAAGCACTCTCTCAAGGTTAGCTTCTACATCAAGGACTTCGCCCTTAGTGGCTCCGTTGTCCTTTCGGATATTTGCAACCGCCTTTTTTGCAAGGGCAACGAGATGACGGTCACCAGTGACTTCTATGGCGTTCGCCTTGAAGTTCACAAGATCGCCACGTTGCTCTTCCGTGAATTCGGAGGCTTGAAGCTTCTTTAGCTTTATATCGTACTGCTCTTGAGAGATGACGCCCTTTGCTAATTGCTTATCTAATTCTGATTTTTTCATAGTTTTGTCTGGTTTTTTAGTTGTCTTGCCTAATGGCAAGGCGAATTGAAAAATCCCAAACAACATGGAAAAGAGAAGAGATTGAATACGCATGTGCGAATCACTTTATTAACCTATGCCTTCCTCGCGCCTGAGAGGTAAACAGATCTTGCTAGCGTCCTCAGTGCTAATGGCTTTACCTAATCGATGGTTAATTTAAACTGTTAGTCCGTTGGGTGCTTTTATTCCAGTCTCGTGACCTTCGCACCGCCGTGCTTTTTATTTATACTCCATTGCTTTCTGCACTTGGCATTGCTTGTGCTTTGCCTTTGGCTTTTATCCTTTGTTGGTATTGTTCATATTCATGTTCAACTAGGAAGACCGAGTTTTTTCTTTGTCCATAGGCATCAACGACTTACGAATTCTCGGTTACCTAACTGCCATTAGGTAACACCCCCCCTTTGGGGGAAACGGATTTGTTGGAATGACAATGAAATACACCCCTTCTCAACTTTCCAGCTCATCAAACACTTCCCAAATTCCCCTTTTCCACGCCCGTTTAACCACCTGTGAGCCGTTTTCCCCTCGCGCGCGCGCAGGGATAGGCAAATGCCCCCTCAAGCCCTTCTGCGGTCGCCTTTCAGACCCATTACGGTTATGAGGGTGTCATGAAGAACAGACTATTCGTTGGGTACGCTCGGCTTAGGAGCAACGTCCTGTCCATGAAATGCCTTCGGGCTGCGTTGGAGTTCCTTCGCCTGCCCGAGTTCAAGTTCCTGAAGACCTTTGGGTTCATCATAAGCGTCCTGATGTAGGCTGGTCTTGACTATTGTGTCTGTTACCCAATAGATTGGGTAATATGTACATGCCGGCCTTTACTGTTTCAAATCGCGAATACCAGCAGGCGATAAACCCGACAAGGCAGAGCATTGACACTCTGCGGCAAAACCTGGGCCTCCCCGGCGGGGGCGTTATGGCGCCGAACACGGCCATCGCAGAGGTGCAAAGGTACTTCCATGACGTAGATCCTAAGATAAGAATTGCCAGCGTTGCCGCCCACGTCGACAACAACGCGAGCTTGCAGCCGGCGGAGAAGGTCCACCTGAAGGAAGCCTTCGTGGATGATCGGATTTTGCTTGATGAGGCTGAGCTGAATTTTCTGGAGGAGAACAATCTCGACCTGGATCAGAATCAGTTTACGGAAGATGCATCCAAGGAGTTCGATAATTTCCTTGCTACTTATGAACCGGGCGAGATGGGAAGTACCGGGCATACCCTGGATGACGCCAAGCTGGCAACAATGGGACTTGGATGGGAGCCAGGCATTTACGAGGAAGGCCCAGATGGCAAGATGATTGAGATTAAGCCCGGGCAATATACCGGCGTCGGTCTGACCCCCGAGGAGCAAGCGTTGGTCAGGTCGATCCAGGCGAAGCTCGACTTGGCCGTGGACACCGGGCATAGGTTGGATTTTTCCTCGCCGGGAGAGCTTAATGCGGTCAAGGCGAGCCACCATGACACCGTGTCAACGAGTTCTACTTTAAATAATGACTACATAGGCGAAATCGGCTCAGGCGACTATACGGATTATCAAAATTTGGCGGCGCAGGGGCTTGTAGCCCCCATAGACGACAACCTTGTGCAAACCGACGTGGGGGAACGCCAGAACTTCCTGGCGGGATACCTTACGAGGAACGACCTCTGGGGAGAGGGAGAAGGCAAGATCGGCATAAACGCCAGTGATTACTACGGGGGCAACCTGCCCACGGACAGCTCGAATCCGGCGATTGCCGCAGCGGCGGAACTGCTCGACAACGACAGCAGGCTCTGGAGCTATAACACCAAGAGCAAGGCATGGGACTTCGTTGGTGGGACGCCAGGGCAAAACCAGAAGGTGAGCCTGAAGGACTATAATCCCGACTTCAAGTACGGCTGGACCCCGGAGCGACCCGAGAAGGGTTCGGGATGGAACTACGAAAATCCCTGGGCAAAGTACAGGAGGTTTGACGATTCTCTGCCTGAGGCGAATTCTCCTTATGATCCTCCCAGCCTGTTCTCCAATATAGCCAAGGGGGTGAACAAGGTTACCGGCACGCTTACCGACCCGTTGAGAATTTTGGGCAACGTGGGCGACACGGTGCTGGACAAGACGGGCGACCTGGTCGACTGGATTCCCATCCTCGGCCCGAGAGTCAATTCGGCCCTGGACTCCGCGGGGAATACCCTGCGTGGATTCGGCAATCGGGTGGATATGTTTTCCGGAAACCTTGGAAATACCTTCATCGAGAACCCCGCCAGGTTCATCAAGGGCGGGTTCCAAACGCTTACCGGAAACACGGATGCCGGGCTGTCGAACATGAAGAAGTCCGGGCAGAATCTATTTCAAGACCTAGTGGACGTTGGGTCCATTCCGGCCAACCTGGCGCAGGGGGCATTGGAAACCTTCCAGAACCTTACGAGGGGCATGGACATCAATATAGGTGGCTCCGGTGGTGGCGGCGGAGGTGGCTCAAGCAAAAAGAAGAAGAAAAGCACGCCCAGGCGCAGTACGATAATAAGCGGTGGCGAGAAGGACTCAGGCAAAAGCGGATGGACGAGCGATGGACGGTACATGGACTCTGGAATCGATATAAGCACGAAGGAGGGGCAGAAGGCGTACGGAGATTCGTTCGGGCATGACAATTTGACCAAGGCCCTGAAGCGCATGAAGGATGCGAAAAAGCCTGATGGAGATGGCTCGGGGGCATCCTCCGAGGGGAAGGATTCGGAAACCTCGGACGTGAAAAGAAGGCATGGGGATTTGTTCGGGGAGGCCCTCGTTGGCGACTATGCCGTCGAGAGAGGGGAAGAATCCGACGAGCTGACCGAAGCCTTGGCGGATGCCATGGTGGACGTAAGCGATGAAATTGGCGACCCTTGGGCAAACGTGGCCCCGGAGTTCAGGCTTTAAATGAAACGTTTGCGGGAATTTGCCCGTGTCGTGAAGCTTGAGCGACCCGGTCCATTGGCCTGGTGGCGCATACTTCGCGGAATGTTTGCGGTTTTTCCGTATTGGGCGCTTGGGAAGGAAGACGACGTACGAGAGTGGAAGAGAAGGTATGCGGTGTGCCTGACTTGTCCGCTCTACAATAAGAAAACGAGGCAGTGCCGCCCCTATGATGGAAGCCCTCTGGGTTGTGGCTGCTACGTGCCGTTTGCGAATATAGTCAAGGAGGACTGTTGGGGGCGTGAAGAGTATGGAAGACCATTCGGTTGGGGAAGTAACGATAACAAGCAAGGGGCTAAGCGTATTCGTTGAGCGCCCGGAAGGGCAATTCATAGAGATTCAGTTATCCGAGAAGCGCGACAAGTTCGTCAGCCAGATCGGAGAATACGACGAGCTTGAGGAAGCCGTGAAGGATGCAAGCCGAAGAAGGTTCAAGCTGTCCGCGGATTGTCCGCCCTGCGAGTGCTGTGAGGAGCCATGGTGCTCGGATTGCGAGATGCACTATGCGGAATGCTCGTGCCTGGGGCCTCACATTGACTGACGGTTGACTTATGAAGGGCGTAAAGCCACCTGACTACGTTCGGGAATTTGTCCCGAAGAAAGAGCAAAACACATGGTACGTAAGGTTTTACAGCGAAATTATGGGAATAGGACCGGTTGGGGCCAGTTTATCGAAGGGAAGTTTGCCCAATATAGGCTTGGAAGCTGACAACGAGGCGGAATGCGTGTTATTGTGTAAGCAATGGACCGCATGGTACGAAAAAGAATGGGCCTCGAGGAAAAAGGCCTCCACACGCACATCGTCACGTCGCCGAAAGGCACGGTGATGGCGCTTGCGAAGACTCCGAGATTCAATTGGAAGAAATTCCTGTTCTTTCAAGCCTACGGACCCGATTACCCCTTTGCCGCGATGCCCGAGCTAAGAAAATACGCGGTGATGGAACAAGAATTATGAAGAGAACCCCACTCAAGAGAAAGACGCCGTTGAGGAGGAAGAAATCCCTACGGCGCGTATCCCGCAAGCGAAGAGGCGAAATGGACGAGTACCACACCAAGAGAAAGGTGTTCCTGAAGGCGTACCCCGTCTGCGGCGTCTGCAGGCACGCTCAGGCCACTCAAGTCCATCACAAGAAGGGCAGAGGAAAGTTCTACCTTAGGGTGGATTCCTGGCTGGCTACCTGCCATGCCTGCCATGAGGCGATACACAAGTATCCCAAGTGGGCCAGGCGTGAGGGCCTGATCCAGGACCGCGACTACAGTTCCTCGTCGGGACAGTCGGGTAACGAGAGTTCCGCCTGAAGCCTGATCAGCCTTTCCCTGGCCTGCACGTGTTCGCGGTTCGCCCGTCGGGCTTTCGCGGCCTTGTGCTCTTCCCAAGCTTTCAGCAGGAGCAACTCGTCCTGAACTCCCGCAGGAGGTTCGTCGACGTCAATTTCTAGTGCTATTGCGCTCATATTCCGGCATTTCTCTTAGTTCTTCTATAGGAAGAGCATACACCAAACTGCGCAACATTACCAGATTTTTCGGATCACATAAGTCTTCCTTACGCGCATGACCCTGTAAGACGAAATTGGGCATTGTACCGGTAATTAGTACGTAATTATCGCTGCCTCCGTCTTTTTCCACTTTGTACGGTGGCACAATTAATCTGCCGTCCGGATACTTCGTCTGCTTTACGTCGATCTTTCTTCCGTTCAGCACGAAGTCCTCTCCACCCGAGCGTGCGTGAACGTCGACGGGTGGGTAAAGGTTGTAGTATTTCGCAAAAGCCATTTCCGCAGCAACTCCCTGTACGTCGCGTTCCATCGGATCTTCTTTCGCCACCAACAGGTCCTTCACGCCCGCGGTGCGGTTGTTCGAGCGCCTCAGGTCGCCCAGCAGTCGGCAAATCCTGCACTCCTCGGGGGTTAATGAGACTTCAATCCCCACTCGACTGAAAGATTACCGCCACGACCGCGAGGAGCATCCAGCACCATGCCCCTACCGCCAACATGAACAACAGGGTCCACAGGATGTAGTCGAGGTACTTCACAGCTTGACCACCCTGTCGATCAGCTCGTCGGGTATCCCCGATTCCGATGCGTGAGTGTCATTTGATACCACTCCCGCGCGCGTGAGTTTCCAGACTTGCCCACCACGCCGCTTAATCATTTCCGCCTCGTTCTCAAACCTGACGTCGTCGAAGATTACCGTAATCAATGGTTCCTCCAACAACTGCTTGACGTCCTGCTCGGCGCACTTGACCCAGATGTCCTGGTCTACCTGCTCCCTAAAGAACTCGGTTCCCATGCGTTGCATGAGAAATCTCCCGGTGACTCCCAGCCATGGCACGACTTCTTCCTTCGCGTCATCCACGTACTTTCTGCCCACAAGGACTTCCAACATGTCCTTCAGCGTGTCCGCAAAGCTGGCGATGTGGCACAGCACGTCCGACTCCCCACGGATGCTCTTCGCGAAAGTCGACTTCCCTACGCCCTTCGGCCCGGTAAGTCCAAGGAGCCTTGGTACTCTCGGGCTGCCGAGTGTCTGGCGGATCATACCTTTCAGCACGTCGTTCATTTGATGGGTTCCAGGTTCAGCTTATTCATCGTCTTCCTGAGTTCGCTACGGCTCTCAAACGGAACCACCACGTCCTCCTTTTCCCCGCGTTCCTTGAAAATCAAGTCCCACGTGCCTGACTCCTTGTCCCATACGGGGCCTTTCCTGAGTACCCCGCAGTTCAGTTTGATGTAGTTAATCATAATCATCTCCCTCTATCCATTTGAGGCACTCGTCCGCATTGGCTACTTCGGCCAAACTCACGCAATTATCCGAACAGATGCCCCATTCATTCAGATATGACAGTATGTCGGACTCCCCCCATCCGTGCGCCCTCGCCCATTTTTCCAATGTGTTTACCTTGTTAACGTTTTTACCGCTCTCAGGTGCCGACATTGCTTTAGCGGCTTTTTCCCGGCCTTCAGCTTTGGCCCAAGTTGATAAGTCCAGTATTCGCAGCTGCACTCGCCGTACCCGTCGTACTCCTCGAGGTCCACCATGTGGACGTTGTTCGGACGCTTCAGGCTTGCCACCAGGTATCTCTTTGCCTCCAGCCATGTGATCGTCATGAAAGAGAGTAGCGGGTGATCAATGACGAAAACACCGACGCAGGACCAAAAACAAAACCTCCGCCGGCAACGCGTCCGGACACATTACTTCCGACTCTACGCCCCGCTAAATTCATTTATTCCACCATGTGTTAGGCCCGGATCGGCTGCCCGGATCAGGTCGAGGCTTCTTCGTTCGGATCGCCTTGCCCTGCTCGTCGAACCCCGTGATCTGAGTGTTTGCCCAAAATCGCTTGTAGCCACGGTCGATGGCTCGCTGAAGCTTGCTCCAACTCTTGATCGATAATGCATACTCGGAAAGGTCCACTGGAGATATGGGGGCAGACGACCGAAGCCGCCCACCCCCTGTGTGCGGTGGATGGAAAGTTATTCCTTGCCCAGCTCCTCCTGCATCATCTTCTTGATGGCTTCCACCAAGCGCGTGATGAAGTCGTTGCCTTCGTATTCCGAGCGTGTCTCCAGTACCTTCAGCCTCAAGTGAAGCTTCTCGATGGTTCCGCTGACTTCTCCCGCGAATCCCTGAAGGATCGAGAGGTCGGCTTTCCCTGCGAGTTGCTCCTCGACCGTTGGTTCCGTTGATTCCGTTGACTCATTCGAGTCATCTGATGCTACGTCATCCGTCATGTTACCTATTCCTTTGGGTTACTGATTGCTAAAATGGCTGAGCAGTTTGAGCGGCTTCGCCGCTTTCGGTGGTCCCAGCTGTGTCTGGGGCCGCCGAACGAGGGTTTCCTCCGAGGAATTGCCAGGAGAACGGCTCGACCACGAACTTGGTCTTCGTGCGGCGCTTTCCGGTTTCCCTGTCCTCGAATGAATCCATTTGGATTTTGGCCTCGCAGTGGATCAGGTCGCCCTTTTTGGCGTGCTTGGCGATCATTTCCGCGGTTTCCCTCCAGGCTTCCAGTTCAAAGAAGTTGGGTTCCTCGATCCATTCTCCGTTCCCCGAGCGACGTCGGCGGTTTACAGCGATTCCAACCGAGGCTAATACCTGCTGGGCTATGTTTTTGGTTTCCGGGTCGCGCGTGAGGCGCCCGATGAACAGTGCTTTGCTTATTCCTTGCATGATTTTCGATTTTCCTAGTTTAGGATTGGCGCAGGCACGAAGCGTTGGGTCGAGGTTTTGAATTGTACCTCAACGTCTCCGCATCGCCCCTGCCGTTGTTTTGTGATTGAAATTTTCGTTTGCTCCGGGTCGTCGTCCTTTCGCCAGAGCATCATTACTACGTCGGCGTCCTGCTCGAGCGCGCCCGATTCGCGGAGGTCGGATAATCTCGGCTTCCGATTCTTTTCGTCCGCAGTCCTATTGAGCTGCGCCAGCATGATTACCGGGATTTTCAGCTCCTTCGCCAACGCCTTTATTGACTTCGATACATTCGCGACCTGTTGCTCGCGCCTCATCTTCGGGTCTTCGGGTTTGATCAACTGGGCATAGTCGATAACCACCAGATCCAGTCCCTTTCGAGCCATCTTCCTGGCCTTTGCGCGAATCCCGCTCACCGTGATCGATCCGTCGTCATCCATGGTGAGCGGCGCCGAGCCTAGCCAGCTTCTGGCATCGGCGAACCGTTTTTCCTGTTCCGTGGTGCAGGTTTTGTCGATTACGAACCTAAGCGGGACTTGGGACTCGTTCATGAGCATCCGCTCCATGACTTGGTCATTCGTCATTTCGAGGGAAAAATACAGTACCTTTCGTCCCTTCCTCAGGGCAGCCAGAGTAAGCTCTATGGAGAATGCAGTCTTTCCGACCGAGGTTCGGGCTGCAATCAAGGCAAGGTCGCCCGAATGCCACCCGCAGGTAAGGTTGTCGAGCCTAGGTATGCCCGAGGGGATTCCATAGAGTCCACCCGTACCCTGCCGGGAAAGAATGTTTTCCCAGGTGTTCCGCACGACGACTTGAGCGCTCTCTAGCGTTACTTCGTCCTCTACCGTCAACGCGGTTACTTCCCGATCGGCTACCTCCAATATTTGCTCTGCGGACTCGAACTCCTCGGAACCCACCGCTTCTCCAAGTTTCATGGACAGCTTCAGGATTTCCCTGCGCTTCCAACAGTCCCGAACCCTGGCAAAAAACGATGAAAACTGGACGGGGGTGTCGCAACTGCCAAGTACCTGCTGCACCTGACCTCTCTCACCTTCCTCGAAGCCAAGCATGACGTCGAGGTCGAGAGTCTCGGTGGACTCCTCCTCCAGCGCCTCGATCTTTTGCCAAATCCGCTGATGAATGTTCTTGGTGAACCATGTTGCAGCCACCTTGCCCTCGATTGCATCGACCAACGCATCCGTACTGCGACAGACGCAGCAGAGCAGTCCTCTCTCAGCGTCCGGATCGGACGTTGTTTTCGTATTCTTCAACGTAGAAATCATCCACCTCTCCCATATCTTGTATATCCCTGAACCTTCCTAGCCATGCCGGTCGATTCTCCTTCACCCACTTTAAAAATTGATTCACCGTCACCTTTTTGCCTGCGGGTCGCTTCTCGGGCGCCTTCCAGTCCGGGTTGTTTTTCTGCCACGTCGTCAGACAGGCTCCCCAGTTCTTCAGCGCGTTCCCGCTGCCTTGCTTCCATCCGTTGGCTTGGTAATGGTCGAAAAAGAGCTGCGCCTTCTGTTCCACGGGTTCGGGAACGTTTCGACTCCTGAACAACTCCACGACTTCGGTGACGTCCTTCGGGTGGTTGCCCTCCCCCAAGTCCTTTGGTTTCTCCACTGCCCGCTTCTTCTTCTTGATGGAAACCACGTCCAACCTATAGACTGCCAACGCAGCCAACAGTACCGCCGTCCTGCTTCCATGCTCCAGAGCCAGTTGATCTAGGCGCGAGTCCACCTCGTCGGTAGTTTTTACGCTCACCCTACCCATGTGAGGGGGCTTTTGAGGGTTTCGAGCTTTTCGATGGCTACTCCGATTCCGGGAGCCTCCGAGCGGAATTTCTTGAAGGAGAGGTGGACGATTTGGGAGTCGTCGTTCCAGAACCCCAGACTCCCCATTATGTCGCAGAAAAGTTTCGAGAGGTTGTCGCAATCGGGTCGCTTGTCGTGCATCGCCCAACCTGCCTCGCGCACCGCCTTCTTCTCGTTTTTATTGAGTGGGAGACAATACCAGACCACCAACCTCAGCGGCCCTGAGTAAGCCTTCACGGGTACGAATGGATGGAGCAGGGCATAGAAGTTGTCCCTTAGCGCCTGTCCCTTTTTATCCGTATACATCCTTGGCCCCTTGGCGGTCGATACGATCTTCTTCGACGACTGCGCGGTCGAGCGCGGAGGATGGCATTTTACCCAAAACCTCATGGTCGAATTTGTCCTGAGCTTACGCGGTGCAAGTAGTCTACCGTTCTCATGCCACGCTGATCTGCGCGCCACTTCACCCATTCCCCATCGTAGTCGCCCGTTCGGATTTCGCTCACCGTAGGTTGCGCGGGATGAATCTTGTCTCCATTGCACTTGTACTCCGGTGGAGTGTGGGCGCAACCGAGAAGCAGTACGGGTATCAACAGGATTGGGAAATTCATACCGCTGCCACCGATTTCGCCTTTGCCCTTTGGGTCATGCAGTTTTCCAGCCGAAGCCGAAGGTCCTTTCGGGCTTCCGCCTTCGTTTGCCCCGTCAACTCCGCCCACTCCGCAACCAACTTGGGTTCCTTGATCGTGCAGCACTTGAGGAACTGCTCGACGGTGAGGTTGGCGTCGAAGAGAATCTGTCCAGCCTTAGCTGCATTGAAAGTAGTAATCTTCCCAGTGCGCCTAAGCTGGTAGCCAGGCACGTCGATGTCCTTCTCAAGCCTCTCCCGAGCCAATCCCTTAACCTCCTTGATGAACCGATCAAATAATTGAACGTCCGCGAGCTTTTCAGCCAGTTCGTCGTTTGATACACTTTCCATATCCTCGTCTCTCGTTAATCTTTCCACTAAAAACCTATATGCGTCCGGGCAGTGCGCCAGTGCAGCGCACCATTTGCATTGTTCGTGTCCGGGAGTTCGATCCGCGCCTTCCTTCTTTATCTTGTCGGACAGCTCCACCAAAAGTCCGCGGAGTTTCATAGCGCTCTTCCTCGTGACCTTTGCCTTCGTAACCTTGTCGAGGAGAGGCTGAATCAAGCCTAGATAACATGCCTCGACCTCCGGGTAATTCTCAAATACGAGCGCCGCATATACCTGAAGCTGCTTGTTCTTTCTGGCGGAAGGGTATTGCCCGTACAGCATCTTGTAATCAATGATCGAGGCTCTTTTCCCGTCCACTTCCAAGCGATCGATGCACCCGGAGAACTTTCCGTCGCCATCCTCGACGCACCAGAGCCTTGGCTCACGCTCGACTTTTCCGTTCAGCTTGAAGTCGTCCAACAACCTTTCTTCCATTTTCCTCGCCTTGGAAACCGCATACCTGTCGTTGTCGTCCTCGATTTCCATGAGAGGCGTCCCGTGCTCCATGAACGAATGCATTCTGGAGCCGGCGGTAGCGGCATCGTTGTCCTTTTCCGGAAACGATTGATCAGCGAGGAACCTGCCCTCGCAGAGCGCGTTGGCCCACATGTCGGACCCACTCGCCCGAACCTCACCCTTCCACGCTCTTTCGTTTAGTTTCTGCTCTTCCGTGACCACACTAATTCTCGTTCATGCATTTTACGAAGAGGTCCGCCTTTCTCTTCTCCATAAAGCTCACTACCAAGGAACCGTTCGGAGAAAAGACTCCGAATCCCCGCCCGGGCTGTGGTCGCACTTCCCACATTTACCAATCCTTGATTTCCGCCTGAGGGACGTTGGGAGCCATCTCGACTTCATCGGTAGGGACAAGGTTCATACGGCTGGAGGCTATTGAATCCATTGCTCCCGCGATCTTCTCTTGCCATTCACCCGTTGTCGCTATGGCGCTTAACTCCATAAGTTCTTCCATTGTCAGCTCGGACAAATCGCGCCCACCAAACTTTCTTACGTCCTTGGGGATTGTGGAGGCGGACGGAGTCGAACCGTCTTTCGGCGTATCCGCCGTCGAATTCCCGGCGCCCCCCTTTTGCGTGGCCAATTCCACCTCGAAGGCCGAGGCATAGGCATCCTCGATGCCGATGCCGAAGCAAGCCAACGCCCTGCCTATTGCAGAGGTTTCGGCGTTTTCCACGAATGAAGTCCTGTTGACCATTGAGGATCGATCATCCCGCCACTCGTGCGCCAAACCCGTAGCGACGGCGTGGTATTGAGGCGACATTATCGTGGCCTTCACCACGCAGTGTCCCTTTTCCAAGTCGAGGGTCAGGATGTCGGTATGAATGGCGAAGTCCTTGTAGGTTGAGCGAAAGTGGCTCACCCTGTCCTTAACCATGGCATACTGACCGCCCTTTATGTTTATTGTGTCTATTCCCATCTTACTTCTCCTTTACGTGTACCGGAATGGGTTTCATTAGCTCATCAACCTCTTCGGCGGATACGTATATCCTAGAGGTGTGGTGGAACCTGAATGAACTTAGCATTCCTCGTTTTATTAAATCCTTGACCGATTTCGTTGAAGCGTACTCGAGACGCTTTGCTGCTTCGGTTAGTGAAATTACGGGTTTTTTGCTCGCCATGGGAGATGAGATAGGCGCTCCGAATGAAACGTTCAAGAAAAAAAAGTAAAGTTGTGTATTTTTTTTTAATCCGTACTTCTTTTTCCCCTTTTATACCACTTTTCCCAGTTTTTTCCAATTATGTATTGACAATATTAGTTTTCCCTGTTCTACATTTGCGCAACGTTGCACAAACAACAAATGAACAAAACAAAACAAAACCCAGTAAAGCCCAGTCTTTCTACGCTCAACGTTCGTATCCCAAGCGAAAAATACGCAGAGCTTCAATCGCTCTGCGACAATCTGCGGGAGCACGGGCAGAGCACAAACATCAACGCTTTCGTTCAGGAGGCAGTCACCTCCTATATGAATTTAATAACATGCGAGGAACGGGACGTGAAGCTACCAAAGTTCATTGGGGTTTCACGGTATGCGCTATCTTACGACGCACCCGCCCTCAAACCCTAAAGGAAACAGACGATGAGTAAGCTGACTATAGACAATGAAGACGGATCAACCGTCGACTACGAAATCCCCAACAACACCGATGCCCAATCAATCACGATCGACGGAGTAAAGCTGTCGACGGTGGTGGGCTTAAGATCAGGATTGCGACGACAAATGTGGATACTGGCGGTATCCGCCGCAACTTTTTGCGTAAGCTGCGTGGCCATCCTGTCGGTATGGACGCATGAAGAATACGGCACGCCGAACAAGACGACGGATGCAGTGGTGTCCGCGCTGACGGAGCAAAATAAGAGGCTTGCGAAACACATAGAGAGCAGCATTGGAAAGCGAGTGCTCACCCCCGACTCGTTGTTCAAGGTCGGTGATCGGGTGAGGGCAAAGCCGGGGAAGAAAACACTCAGCTATGGACAGGCGTGGAAAGGCAGGGTCGCGAACGCATGGTATGTTTCTGGTGGCCGATCAGTTGTTTTCCCTCAAAAGGCCTTCAGCATTGCGAATGAATACACGGGATGGGTTTACGATATACAACTGTATGCGCCACGCCTGCACCTTGATTTCCAAGATGAGCGCGAGGCTGATTGGAAAGCGCACTTGGCGAAGGGCGTAGACCCAAAGGACCCGTCCACAACCTGGTCCAGGGAAAAGTGGAACGCAAACTGGGCAATACTCTTCGAACGCCGCGAGCGCGCAAAGCTTCTGGGGTGGATTAACCCGGCGCACTTGCTTATGGATATCAACAAGGACGGAACTCGTCGGACGGTCGGGTTCTCCATTCCCGAGGGCACATTCCTGCGCTCGCACCTCCATTCGATGCCTAATGGCGGGACGGATATGGCCGGAAAGTAGCATCTCTCTTCCCCCACACCCCCTTCTCTCTATGTAAGCGTTGTTGTATATAAGTATACATAGCTACTCCCTTTATCGCGCCCCCGTACACACCCTCGCGCGCGCCCCCGCGCGGTTGCCCCAAAATGTGCTTAATGCGCGCTTGATGAGCGCTTGTTGATGTATTGATGAGCGCAAAAATGTACTCAAGGAAGCAAATTGAAGTACTTTTCGGCATCTTCTTCATCCACGCTGTTTTCGACGTAGTGTCGATGAAAGATCGTGTGATCGTTATGACCCGTGAATCGAAGGCACTTCTCTTGACCAAGTACCCAATACCCATAAGAGCAGAACGAATGCCTGAGGGCATCATGCCCGATCGCCCCAACGGCTCGTCTCTTTGCCGACGCCCATGTCGTGTACGTGCAAGCCTCGAAGGGAAATTTCCCGATCCACTCACGGAGGTTGTCCGGGATTCCGTTCAGCGTCCTCGACTTCCTTCCCTTCGCAAGGACGCCCGGCACGTGAATCCTGCCCAACCTAAGGTTGACGTCGCCTGACCGCAATCGACATGCCTCCATCGGCCTTAACCCCGCAAACAACTGGAGGGCAAGTCTCCCCATCTGGTTCGGGCTGCACGCATCGAGAAACTGTTCCGCCTCATCGACGGAAAGGAAGGCGATTGGCTTTTCGTCCACCAGGACGTTGTCCAGCTTGATCTTGGTAAAATCATTCCCGCACCACCCTCTTTCACTGCACCACTGGAGGAAGGAGGCGACGTCGGATCGGTATCCCTTCTGAGTCCAGATCGACTTGCACTGCGGTTGAGTCGCGAAGTTCACGACGTCCGCCCTGGTTATTCCGTGGACGTTGACGTTGCCCACGAAACGGGCGAATGCCTTGAGTCTCTCCTCGTACCCCGCGCGCGTCCTTGGCCTGACGTTTCTCGACTCGCACCACTTCAGGTACTCGGCTATGGCCTCATTGACCCCGCAGACCCCTCCCGACCACCTCGGGTTTGCCTTCCCGGCGGAAATTCTTTCGTCCTCCTCACGGGTGGATTCGCGAATGAAGTCCTTCGCTTTTTTCTCGGATTTGAAGAATTTTCGGAAGATTCGCTTCCCTCCCGCGAACAAAGTTACCATGTGCGGCGATGGTCCATTGGCAGTAGTCAGCGTAAACTTCATTGGCAGTAAATTGGCAGAAAATCGACTAGGGGAAAACTAGGATTGGCAGGAATAAAGGGGAAATTGGCAGTAGTCAAACGGGAAAAGTGGAAGAAACTGAACTTTCGTAAACCGTTGACTGCCAAGACCCTTAAATGGTCGGGACGGTGAGATTCGAACTCACGACTTCCTGCTCCCAAAGCAGGGAGCGATCCGCATAAACAGTGGTCTACAGAGAGACATTGGAAGTCGATTGGCAGTAGTTCCAAAGCAGGAAGTCAATGTATACCTGCTTTCGTGCAACTAATGTTACTTAATATATTAAGTTTTTTCACTTGCGTTTCCAAAAAGACGGATTCATTTTCAATTCCACATTTATGACATTGGACGAAATCACCGAATTTATCGAGCCTTATGCAAAAGAGGTTTTCGACGGCTATCTCCTGATCGGCTTCAAGGCCGACGACCACAAGGTGGCTATGATCGGTGACCTTGGCCATCCCGTACGTCTCCCCGAAATCAACCGAAAACTCAGGCCCGTCTATAAAGCGGCCAAGAAAGTGTTGGACAATGAGGAGAATAAGGAAGGGCTGGACCTGTTTTGAAGAGTTTCCGCCGATATTCGTAAGGATACTTGCCCGCGAGAAGGTATCAGGGCATCATAAGGCGACTTCCGCCGTCCGGGTATTGACCGACGAGGAAATCGCCATCCGTTCGGGCATGACGCCCGATGAGGTGAGGAGAATCTCAAGGAAGCACGACTGGGACGACATCAAGATCGCGGAGGCCCGTCGCTTCTGCGATGGTTGCAATTTCGACCTATTCGACTGGCAGGTACGCAATCGGGCCTTCGCCCTGGCGAACGGTGGTTCGTTCGCCTACCTCAGGACAAGTCCGGAGTGGAAGAGCAAGTACATGCCGATGTTGAGGAGTTTTTTCAATGGCAAGACGAAGAAAGATACCGACTGAGGAGGTCGCTCGCCTGATGGCGAAGCACAACGGCAACTACGGCGCCTGCGCCAAGGAGGTCGGGATGAACCGCAGGGCATTCACGGAGCGCGTGCGTCGCGATCCTAAGCTTCGGGCAATCTGGATCACTCCGGGCGACGAGGGACATCAGCCGACCGAGTCGGAATTGCTGGTGAGAAAAGACCCGCCGCCCGAACCCGAGGGGGAGTTGCTTGGTGCGCTGAAGAAGAATGGGCGCGATGCGTTCATGGCGGACGTCGAGTCCATGTTGAAGTCGCCCGACAACATCGAAAAGCTGAAGGTTTTCAAGGATTTCGATGATTCGGTCGGTCAGTTGATGGGGGAAGCGCTGAAGGTAACGCAGAAAATCGCCATCAGACAGAACATGAGTCTATTCGAGGTGGCCGAGAAGCTAAGGGACGACATAAGCGATGGGGGTCTTGATGCCGAAGAGGAGGTGCTTCGGACGAGACTGTTCATCCAGGCAACCGAACAACAAGGAAAATTTTACGACCGACTTCTGCATGGACTGGACCTGATGCTGAAGTTGACGGAGCGCGAAAAGGGAAGCAAGTCCAAGAAGCCCGGATTCAGACCCCTTAAGGAAATGGAGGAGGTGAAAGACGAATGACGGATTGCGGTGAAATCGTAAAGATTAGACAGGACGAACTGAATATCCCCGACATGTGCGACGTCGAGTTACTCGGCGATTGGAAGGCGTTTCAGGAGAACTTCGGCGACCCCAACGAGGAGGAACATCCATGGAAATTGAAATATTTGGTGGCACTGGCCTTTTGCAAGGGTTGGGAAGGAGCCTACAAGAGATATAGTGGCGAAATTTAAGAAGTTCGACACGGACGACCTCGTCCGCAGGTTGGATGAGGTGGAGCCACTCGGCGATGAGTCCGAGCCATGGATGCCGAGCTTGTCGAGAACGCAAAGGAAGCTGTTTGACAGCCCCGCCAAGTATATTCTTGCCTACGGCGAACGCGCCAGCGGCAAGACCTTCGTACTGGGCGGACATAAGCTCATCCGACATTGCTACGAGGGCTTTAACGCTTTGGCGCTAATTATCGTGGGGATTAAGAGCCAGGCAACCCAGGGTGGCGTCTGGCATAAGCTTCTTACGGAAATCCTTCCCGAGTGGAAGGAGGGCCTCGGGCTGAACTACACCGACCAAAAGCTGGATCTGCAGAAGCAACCTTATATCGACGTCTCCAATCGGTATGGCGGATGGTCTAGGATTTCCCTGATGTCGGCTCCATTCGGAAATATTCTGGTGGACAGAATCAAGGGTTACGAACCGAGCTACGTCTTTATCGACGAGCTGACCAATCTGGACACGCCGGCGTACTTCGATGCCGTCGTGCAGCAGCTGGGCCGCCGCCAGGGCATTGAGGGAGTCCAGCAATATACGGCTGCCTGCAACCCTGCCGGTCCTTCCCATTGGGTCTACAAGAGGTTCCTGGAAAGTCCATACAACGAGGACGGGGATTGGAATCCCGACTACGAGACTGTTCACGTCAAGATTCAGGAGAATATAGATAACCTGCCGGACGGATACTACGACCGCGTCATGGAGGCTGTTTCCAATGATCCGATCGAGGCAAAGCGAATGCTGGACGGCGAATGGATCGACCGTCCCGCCGGAGACGCAATCTTCGGCCCCTACTTCAATGCCCAATTGCATGTGGTCGGTGATGCCAAGAGCGGCATTGTTCCCAATCCTGATTATCCGGTGATTCTGGGATGGGACCCCGGCGCCGTAAATAATGCAGTGATTTTCCTCCAGTGCCTGGTGGGGGCGGAGAAGAGCCTGTGGACGGTATTTGACGAATTCGTCACGGTAAACAAGAAGTTGCCCTATACCACGATCATTCCTCTGCTCTACCGAAAGATGAAGAGTTGGGAGAGAAAGGTCGGGGAGAGCCTCCGCTGGAATCACGTGTCGGATAATTCGGCATTCAACCAATATCGAGCGAAAACGGGCAGTTACGACGTAAAGGACATCGAGGAAATCAGTCGAGACAAGTGCGAGACGTTTGGCCTTGCCCCGATTCGCATGCGGGCGGCGCCAAAGTTCAGCGGAAGCGTGGAGGGTCGCGTTCGTTTGCTCATTGCTAAATTGACGAACGAGGAGATTGTGGTTTCCGCCCAATGCACGGACGTGGTGAAGATGATGAAGAATTTGGTATCGGAGAAGCAAAAGGACGGAAAATACGACCCCGACCTGGCGCTTAAGCCTCGCCGGTCGGTATATATTCACAGCTTCGATGCCCTCACCTACCCTCTTATGTTCTACGACGTAGGCATTGGCGTTCCTCGAGCGGACGTGCAGTCCTCGGAAATTGTGGAAATAAACGCTTGACCTTTTGAAACCCAAAATATTAGGTAACACATTATGCAGGACGTACTACAGATCGCGCTGGAGGACGCCGACGTCGGAGAATTATTCGAAGGGGTGTCCACCGGATCAAAGATAACGATAACTCTCGACGTTACGGTTTCCGAGATAGACGAGGAGCGCGTCCACGCCACCGTGGACATGGTTCATCCCGACGTATCCGTCATGGAGTCCGAGGCCGACATCGAGTTGGACGAACCAGAAGACGAGGAAGTCGAGGAAGCGGAAGATGTCGAAGAAGAAGAGGAGGATTACGAGGAGTAATCCGCTCAAGACCTCGACGCCCGCCAGTGAACTTATAGACATTCACTATGAGTCTTTGGGACTGAAAGACAGATGGAACCGGGACAGGATCGAGCGACTCTGCGGCTACCTGCGCATTACTCAGGAGGAATTGGCGAGCATGATGTTTGTTCCGCACAAGGCTTTTGCGGGCTATGTGTTTCGGGCATCCTTTCCGGGTCCGCTATCGATATTGTTGACGATTTTCGAGACAAGATACCTGCGGGGTAAGGCTCCCGACATCATTCAAAACCTATTCGATTTCCATGGTACATCCCGACGTATTAAAGAAGACGAACACGACGCAGGCCCGCCTGCGGGAGGTGTTCACGGCGAAAACGGGCAAGAACCTGGAGATTCGGGAGAAGTTGCAGGACTTGATCCAGTCCCGGGTGCATGAAGGCATTTATCATTCCTGCAAGCGCCACAGTCTCTACCTTGCGGTGGATTTGGCCTGGGACAGCCTGCCGATAAATAAATTTACGATTCCCCTGCTCCAGTACGCTCAGGGGAAGATCAACGTCGAGACTTGCGCGAAGAAGCTGGACAACATAGATCCTGACTTGGCGAACAAGTTCACGGAGTACAACGACGAGGGCAAGGTAAAGGACATCAACGTCCTCAGGTTGTACGAGGTGAGCGTTTCCCTGATTCGCTCCTACGTTACCCGCCGCGTAGCCGCGCAGGTTGCGAGATTCTCCAATATGTACCCGTACTTTCGGTATTCTCCGAGAGGAACGGACATGGACAGCAAGATCAGGGCCGAGGTACTTTCCCAGCGCGTGGAGATTATGACGGAGCAATTCAACTACCGTCATGTTTTCGAGCAATGCATTCGGGATATGTTTATGTACGGCTTTTCCGTCCTGTTCCCCGCCGAGTCTTGGACTAGAGAGGTTCACTGGAGGTTGATGCCGGGCATGATGGGCGACGAGGAGATGGAAGCCTACGTGGAGCGCGAGGGAATCCAATTCATCAAGCCTCACCCGACCAGGATCATTTGGGACAACGCCGCCCCCTTGCACGGAATCAATGCCAATCTCGGTCCAAGCTGGATTGGTTACTGGGACATAGTTCGCTACTCTTCCGTTCGGGATAATCCCGAGTTTTGGAACATGAACGAGATTACCTATACGAACTCTCTTCATGGGCTGGTTAATGCATACAAGGACTTTTTCGACGCCTACTACGATCCGTCCGTAATGAACTTCCCGTCGAATCGGGACGAATTTGCGTTTGGGAATGAGAGAACTTCTCAGGTCGGCGTATACGCAGCAGAGGAGCGGGACAAGGCGATGTTTCTCTCGACCATCTTTATGAAGCTCAACCCGAAGGCGGAGAAGTTGGGCGACTATCCGTTTGACTGCTGGCTTAAATGCACGGTGGCTTCGGACGAAACGGTCATTCATGCAGAATGGATGCCCTCTCTGCCCGCAATTTACGGCGGCATCAACCAAAACGACGACCGGATGAGCAATTGCTCGATGGCTCACGACCTGATGCCGTATCAAGACCAGATGAACAACATCACCTACGCGATGCTTCATCAGATGAAGGTGGGAATGTTTAAGATTCTCACGATCGACCAGGACGCGCTTGACGAAGATACCAGGAATTATCTTCGCGAAAGCATGGAAGAGGATACTTTTTACCAGAAACCCAAGGCGTTGTTCTACAGCGGCGCCAAGGCGGCCGATCTTGGGATAGACACCAAGGACTTCCTTTCAGTGGTAGACGTATCTCAGGAGCTGTCTCAGGGGATAAATCAAAGTATGCAAGCCCTGTTTCAGCTCCTGAACCTGGTCGAAAGACTGACGATTCTTTCCCCCCAGGAACTCGGGCAGGCCGCAGAGCGTGAAATCTCCGCCACCGAGGTAAGTGAAATCGCGAACTCAACGAATACGATCTATACCTTCATATCCGAGGGAATAGACGATATGCGCGCGGCGACTAAAAAGATGCTTTACGAGCACTTGATATGTTGTTCGACCACGGAGTTCAACGTTCCGGTCAAGTCACGATTCAGCGCGAAGAAAATCAGGGAAATCGGACTGGACGTAGAGGACACGGGCGACCAGGACGACCTGCCGAAGGGAAGAAACATAATCGGCACACCCACGCATTTGGTTCACGAGTACATGTTCAGCTCCAGGGATGGAGCCGAGAGAAATCGAGACACTCAATCCGCCCAGACTCTGGCACAATTGTTCCAGCAGGTGGTCGGCATTCCCGATATGGCTCAGCAGTTGGGCAAGGAGAGGATTTTCTCCATTCTCAACGAGATATTCAGGATGAGCGGCGCCGGCTTCGACCTTAAGTTGGAGGTGGACGAACTCGACGAGGAAACCGACCTCGACATGGAGCAGCAGCAATTTATCGCGACGATGAAGGAAAAGTGGCCGCAGGTTGAGCAAATCCTGCAGCAACTGATCATGTCTCAACAGCAACAACAGCAACCGCAGTTGCCTGAAGGCGGCGGTATGCCTCCGGGAGCACCGGGAATGCCTCCGGGCGCTCCGGGAATGCCTCCGGGAGCACCAATGCCACCAGGCGCGCCAGGACAACAATGACCGAAGAAGCAGAACAACCGGAGCAAACGGAGCAACCAGAGCAAACGGAGACAGTAGAAGAGCAGGCGGAGGAGTCGAATCCCGTATTCGATGCGCTCTTCAAGACGGTGGAAACCGAGGGCGATGCAGAGGACCCGGAGCCTGACTTCGTGGAATCCCCGCCCGCCTCCCTTCACCAGGCCCTTTACGACATTGAGCGCGGAGAGGACGCGCCCGTCGCTCAGGAGGAGGAGGCCCCGGCGGAGGAAGCCCCAGCCGCCAAAGCTCCGAAGCCGAAGGGCAAGGTAAAGGTCAAGCCGAAGGTGGTCGATCCTGATTTCAAGCAGGAGCAGCGCATTCCTCCGACGCCTCAAGCGCAGCAACAGGTCGATCCGTTCGTGAGCGAACTAAACGAAGACGAGCGCGAACGATACGAGCTTGCAAGATGGGCTTCTCAAAACGTCAAGGGCGAGGAACAGTTGGCGGACAATTACCTGAATTTCTTCAAGTCCCACAAGGAATACATCAACAAGCGCCTTAAGGACGACCCCGACCTTGAGTTGGGTGATGATCGGGACTATCGCGATTTCGTCGAAAAGAACAAACCCAAGGTGAACGTCAGGCAGCTGGAGCAGGAGAAATGGACTCAAATAGCCGAGAGACGAGCCATGGAGCGCATGGCGCCCGAGATAAACCGTCTCCAGCGAGAGCAAGTGAAGATCAGGAATGCCCCCGCAGCCAAGAAGGGAGTGGCCGAGGCCCATAAGCTCCTGATTGAAGCAATCCCGGAAGATATGCGGGAACCGCTCTCGACCAACGCCGAGGAATATGCGAAGGCCAATCCGTTCGAGGTGAACGTGGTGAACCAGAATCTCCAGGCGGGAGTACAGATGACCGAGGCTTTCTACAACATCCTCTACGAGCTGGAGGACTATGACGACAGGAACCCCGTCCATAAATCCCTGAGTCAATTCATCGACAGGGAGCAGGAAAACTTCATTCAGAGCGGCAGAACCAAGAGAAATGGGAAAACTTTTGTACGCAGAGAGCGTTTTCCGCACGTTCCTGCCTCAGAGAAAGACAAATATTACACCTTTACGGATGATGACATCGCCAGGCTCATTGCGGCGCGAACCAAGGAGAACGTAACGGGGGGAATATCCCAATTGCGCGATCAGTTCGCTGCCGCAGGGTATGCGAAGAATGGTCAACCGCAGCCACAGGCACAACCGCAAGCACCTGTAGCTCAACAGAATCCGCCAAGACCGATCCAGCCTACGCCAATGGCGGGAGCAGCGCTACCTGCGGGCGAGGCAGCCGAGGGAGACAAGAACCCAATCATGTCTTTGCTGGATTTGTGAGAGCCAATTAGGCTTTTTGGCTTTCAATTAAGAAGGGGTAAATAAGCCCCTGACCGTAATTTTTCCGAAAAATCGGGGGAAGTTTCTTTTTTCTCCGACCTTAGCCTATTGTTCGGTTGTTACTTAATTAAATTGTTAACAACTCAATACAATGGCTGACGCAACAAATTCATCACTTCCTAATCCAACGGCATCTTCACCGCCGAGCACACTAATCCCGGGAGGTAGCTCCCTACAGTCCGGTTACGACGCCTACCCGCGTCTGGTATCCGTGGACGACAGCACGGGATGCACGCTGACCAAGGCAAGCATCAAGGGTTTGACTCCCAAAGAGTTTGAAGACCTTTCCAACAAGGAAACCGACCTGGCTCGAGTAATCGCGAGCGCTGCCGAAGCCAAGATGCTCGGAGTGGAAGAGCGCGGCCTCACCGCCCTGCTCACTTCCTCGATCCAAAACATCAAGCCGCTCATCAACAAGGTTAACGTCGCCGAGCAGTCGATCATTCTTCCTTACATACAGCGCAGGCAGCGCAGCGTGATCAACGCGAACTACTTCGCGATTTCCGCAGGCCAAGCTGCTGATAGCTCTTCTCAATACGCAGGGTCCTACCCAACCTTCCCCTCCTCCGGCCTTGCCGCCGGAACGGGCGGATCAGCCGCTTTCACAACCAGGACCGGCGATTGGGTAGCTACCGTCAATTTGGGTGGTTCCGACTGGGCCAGCCCAATATCCAACATCGAGCGCTACTTCCTTCCCGGCAGCTACGTCGTGGTCAACCACTGGGATGACAGCGGAAACGCCCTCGAGGTACAATTCATGGTAGTTGGAGCAGAGGACGCCACGGCCAATAACATCACGCAAGCCAAGGTCACCCTTCGCCCGACCGGCAAGGACGTACCGGGGGTAGACTTCGCCAGCAACTGGGCCGGCCTCGCCGATTCAATCAAAAACGCCTTCAAGCCTGAAACGGGGATTCTCCAGACGGTGGCCAACAACATCAACGACTACGAAGCTTGGTGTCGCAATCAGCCTACCGACCTTTCGGTTCGCCTGCTCGTCAACTGGCTTCAGACTTCACGGGAGTCCCGCGAGGTCAACGACTCTTACAAGGAAACCCTGCAGGCAATCATGTCCGGCAAGGTCAATCCTTATCTCCGCTCCATGGTCTACCAGCCGCTTGCCGAGCAAAACAAGCTCGCCGCCAAGCTTTCCCAGGATCAATGGACCCGCGCGGTTTGGTACAACCAGGCCCTCAACGACCAGCAAAAGCCGGAAACCTACATGTCCCTTCCAGGCATACACGATCCGGAAGACACGGGCTGCACGCTGGAGTACAAGGCGCAGGCGCTCGGAATCAAGAGCTTGCTCCGCGAAGGCAATCGGGTTACGACCCACGACGCCGGCGGACCGCTCAACCTGAACCGCCTCTTCAGCGATCTGTACTACTTGAAGCGCAACCGCGAACAGGACGGCACCACGGTTTCCGTGATCGACTGCATGACCGACCGGATGACTTCAGTGAAGATATTCGAGGCCATGAACGACTACTACAAGGAGCGTTATGGCTGGGAGGTTCACCGCAATGCCCAAATCGGGCAGACCATCGAGCACAACGGAATCATCTTGTTCAACTACAACATCTACGACCTGCCCGACATCGGCTGTCAGCTTGCGGTCTTCCACGACCCAATGTTCGACGACCTTATCAACGTCGGGGCCAAGTTCAACTTGGAAGCCTCCGGGGGCTACGACAAACAGAAGCTCGAGGACGACACGACCGACGTATTCGCCAATAACGACGACTTCGCTCGCTTCAAGTCGACTTCCCGCTCCCTATGGCTCGTGGATTGGTCGGACGTCAAGATCGGTATCGCCGGCACGAACAGCGTAACTCGCAGTCAACCTCATCCCGAGGTGGATCGCCTGTACAGCTGCCGGATGGATTCCGTGAAGCGCACCTTCAACCTTCGCTCCACCAAGTGGACCACGATGGTCGATCGTCCTCACCGCCACCTGATCATTGAGAACTTCAATGAGCAAGTGAAGGTAGGAAGCAAGACGTACTAATTTCCCATCTGCTTCATCGTTCAGGCGGGGGAGTGAGTAAAATCCACTCCCCCGCTTTTCTAATATCATGAAATACATTCTAATAAACGGACTAGGCCACGACATTGGTGGATTCACGAACTTCAAACCGGTACTACTAGGCAGTTTGTGGTCGGGGTACGCGGAGGTATCCGACGAGGAGGCAAAGAAACTGCTTGCCTACAAGAACGTGGACGAGCTGACCGAAGCGCAAGCGATTGTAATCAAAAAAAAAGTCAACGGGGAGGCGATAGCCTACAGGAATTTCGAGACTCGGACTCAAGACAGTTCAAAAAACCCAAATGCGGTGTATGCGGAAAAAAGCAAGCCGGAGTCGCCCACCCCTAAGAAGGAAGACCCGAAGGACCTTCTCAAGGTGGAGACGGTCAAGGTCGAGCGCCCGCTTGAAGACGTCGAGGCCAAGAAGACCAAGCCGAAGAGAAAGGCAAAGAAATGATTGATACCCACGGAGGCATAGGAGTTCTGGGCGTTGCAACGGGCTGGGGTTTGGCCGATTACCATTTGATTGCGGCAACCACCGCTGCGGTTTTGACCAGCGTCTACATGGCGTACATACTTTACAAGAAGTTCCGAGACTGATGGAAACGATCCGACAGGAGGCGATTGACGCAAAGACCAAATCAAGCGACGACGTCAATCCTTACGTCGGAGTCAGCGACAACCACCTGCTGGTCAGTTCCCGTCCGACGAAATTTGGTGTGTTCGCGGCATCCGCCGGTGATCTTCCCACTCAACCCGCTCGCTGGTTCAGGTTAACCAACTCAGGTTCCGGCGCGGTGACCGTGAACCACAGGTATCCGATCCTGAAGAAGTATTTCGATGGAGACAGCCTGGAGGTATCGAAGGATTCCGGCACGATTCTCCTGACCAACCCGAGCATAAGTACCCCGAACGGAACCAGCAATGCGCTGAAGATCAATCACACCGCGGATAATTCCGCTTACGCCCATATTCCCTCCCCTTATGGACTTAAGGAAAACCATACCGTCACCAACTACTTCAAGATCGAGTCGAATGCGAGCGAGCTTCAGCCTTTGGGCCTGTACTCGAATTACGGCGGCATAGACATCAACCACCCTGCGGTGGGCTTGCGGATTACCTCCACCAACGAGGTGAAGATCAGGGTCGGCACCAACGTCACCGATACTTCCGTGTCTCATACGCCGAACTCTTGGTATCGAGTGAAGATCACGGCCTTGTCCGCATCCGCAAAGGTGGTAATGGAGAAATTCAACCCATCAACAAAGCTTTGGGCGGTCGAGGTGAACGAGACTGTGGCGTCCTCCGGCGTCGGCCTCATCAGCGAGTTGCTCTCGAAGGACGAATACGTCGTGGCTTTCGCCAGCGAGGGAGTGGGCGTTCAATACATTGACAATTTTGAGGTTCTGGAGGAATCCTCCTCGGGAGAAGTGCTGCCCGTGGGAGCGACCAAGGAATACGACTGCAACCGCACGCTCGACGAATACTCCGTGGACGGCGCCGTAACGGGATATTGGCGTGGATGAGGTGGATTCTGATGTTTGCCTGTCTGCTTTTCGGGTGTTCCTGTTCCGTTCGTAACATCTACCCGTCCCTGGGCGCAACGGTCGGCGGCGGCGTGGGCGCTCTGGCAGCCGGACCCGGCGGGGCCGCGGTCGGAGCTTTAGGGGGAAACGCCCTGGGAGAAGTGCTTCGCGCCGGAGAGGAAGTGGACGACGTAAAGGAGCAGCTGGAGGCAGTTACCGAGGGACAAGTCAAGAAATTGATAGAATCCAAGGTGGAGGAACAGAAGTCTTGGTTCGACAAAGTCGTGCAAGGGATATATGATTTGCTAAAGATAGCCGCAATCGGCGCCATCCTGATATTCGTTGTGCCGATTCTGTATACGAAATTTCACATAAAGAGGTTGAAAAACGGACAATGATGACCTGGCAAGAGTTCAACGATGCCGTCGGCGACCTACTCCTTACAGACGGTATCCGCCGTGGAAGAGGTGTCGAAAAGTTCCGCGACCGCATGGTCGTGGCCGGTGTCCGCGACCTCCAGCGTCACATACCTTCCCTGCGCCCGACTCCAACGACCAAGGCATGGAGCGAGGGGGAACTGACGAAGCATTCGGAGGGTCAATGCGAGGTGGGCGACTTCGACTATGAAGCTACCCGCGTGCATGACATCGTGGTCAGGAGGCTGCCCACCGAGGACAACAACCAGGGCGCCAGCGTCTATTACCGCCCCATCGTCATCCCGGGCCACAGGTATTACGAGATAATCGACGGAGGGGGCCGCGACCGAACCACGGCATATCCCGGCAGGATTTCGTTCCGCTTGGGAAAGTTCTATTCCGAGCCGATCCTTCGTTCCGACGAAACCATTTCCATCCTGTATACCTTTGAAAACGCCTACAAGCCGATCAATGCCTGTACCGATGCGGAGAAGGCTGCATCCACTCCCCTCACGGACGACGCCGCCCTTGCGGTGCACCATTTCGTAAAGTATCACTTCGCCAAGGACATCGACGACAACCAAAAGCTGGCAACCTCCAACTTCGAGTTATTCAAGAACACAAGGCGTTCGATCTTTGCAAATTCACAGGAAACCGTATCGACATCCGATCCGACAATCCCACAAGTAGGAGGAGCGACCGTTGGCTAGTAGCAGGGACTCTCTAAGGAGCAAATTCTCGCAGGGAAAAGACCTGGACGAGAACGCATTTCACGACCTAATCGACTCGCTGGCTCACCCTGCGGACGTGGTGAACTCGGTTGATTCCGAGCCATCCGAGACGGATACTCCATTGTCCGCTTCCGCAGGCTTCGGCCTCGCCGAACGGATCGCGGCGCTGGAAACCCTCGCGGCATCCAACAAGACTCGCCACGACGACCACGACGACACGCATCCGAACAATACCCAGATGGCAGCGGCGGACACGGCGATAGCAGAGGCAGCGCTGGAGGCCAGGAACGCAATCACGACCAATCTCAGCGACAACTACTACAAGAAGACGGAGGTAGACGCCAAGGACACCATCATCGACAACAAGGTCACGGCCGAGACAACTGCCCGCGAGACGGACGTGGCGCGCATATCGATCGCTGCGGGGAATTGCCTGAAGACGACCGCTTTCAACGTCGCCCGCGGTCAGCTCGAATCCGCCATCGGTGGAAAGGCGAACACGAATCACACGCACGACTACCTCGAGGCATCCGACCTCAGTCCATACGCCAAGTTGACCGACGTCGCGGCCAAGGCGAACGCGGTGCATACCCATTCCGCCAACCAGATTACCGGGCTGGACGACCTTTTCACGACACCATCGGAGGTACAGGCCCTGATCGTCCAGAACAGGGTGCTGCTTGATGAAACGACGATTCTGGACGACTTCTACGACAAGGCGGAAATCGACGAGCAGTTTCGAGTGAAGCGTTGGCGGACTGACCAAATCAGCTTATTTGCTCCTGCCGTCCTGTCCATAATGGGTGGGTCGCTCGACGAAGTCCGCGCCGAAGTCGCCGCCTCGCTTGGCCAGGTCAGGGTATCGATGAATGCCAATCATTCCACCCTCCTGTCCGAGGTGTCCGACGTGAGGGTATCGATGAATGCGAACAAGGCGGCTCTTCAGACTGAGTTTACCGTCGTTCGCGCTTCGATGAATGCAAATCGAACGGGTGTCCTCGCCGAGCTTGCAAACACCCGGGCAGAATTGGAAACAGCCGACCAGAGTACGCTAAATTCCGCAAAGGCTTACACCGACACCAAGGTATCCGACCTGATCGACGGCGCCCCCGGCGCACTCGACACACTGAATGAGCTTGCCGCCGCCATCGGCGACGACGCCAGCTATGCATCAACGGTCACTAATTTAATCGCAGCCAAGCAGACTCAAATCGACGCCAACGCCACGGGCTTGACCGACGCCGCCACCGACCGGGCATTAATTCGCACTCAATTCGCCACAGCCGACGCCGCCGCGACCACCGACCGGGCATTAATTCGCACCCAATTCGCAGCCGCCGACACTGCTTCCGCCACTGACCGGGCGTTGATTCGCACGCAGTTTGCCGCAGCCGACACGGCTGTCGAGTCTGCCGCCGAGGCATACGCGGATGCAGCCAAGGCAGCGCTCCAAACGCAGATTACGAGCAACGACACGGATATCGCCAACCTCCAAACGTCGGTCAATACGACGATTCCCAATCAGATCGCGGCCATAAACACCTCACTGGGCACGCTTCAGACCCAAGTCGGAACCGACTTGCAAAACACGATAGCTTCAATCCAGTCGGACTTGGATCTACTTGAAAACAAGGTAAACGTCACCATCGACGAAAAGGTTGCCGACCTTCAGGAGCAGGTAAATGCCTGCATGGCGTTAATTACGATCCTTGCCGGAACCAGCGGTAGTACCGTCGACTACGCCTCCCTCGAGGCCGTCACCGGAATCGAGAGCGGTACGCTTTCCGTGACCACCGGCGCGACCCTGACGGCACCGGCGGCAGGAGAGTCCCTGCAGGGCGGATTCGTCGCAGACAGCAAGAACGACACGGTCCTTGCGGGAAATGCGGATTACGCATCGAACCTCTTCAAGGGAACCGGCCCGGACAATTTGAACCAGATCATCGCCTACAACGAGAACTTAAAGAGGTGGGAGTGGCTCTGGGTGAACCCGAACGACAATTCCGACGTTCGCCTGATCGCATACCAGGAGGACACGGACGATTCCCACGTGCCGGAGTTCTGGAGCAACGTAAACCCAACGGGAGACTTCCCCGGAATGCCTGCGACTCTTACGGTAGGCGTGGACCAGGACAGCACTTCCGCCGTAGTCGATTATCTTGAGGCGCTCAGGTTCTTCACTTCGGGTTACGTCCAGCAGGGACTTAGCTATGCCACGAAGGATTAATGGCCTACAAGCACATCAGTTTCTTGACGTCACAGGGCGGTCATCTGATTGCCGGAACGAACTCCGGCGACACTGCGGGCGCCACGAACTACGTTGAAAAGCTCAACTTCCGTCGGGAATCCGATGGAGAGGTCAGGCGAGAGGGTTGGGAAAAGCTGAACGTCGACGGGAGCGTCATTTCTCAACTCAACTCCGAGAATTATCCCGTTCGCATGGTTAATCAGTTCGCATCGGAGGAGACTCACGTACTGGTTGCCGCCGCCGGCGACAAGATATTTCGATACAAGGAGGACACCAATTCATGGGTGGTGATTGCATCGGGCTTGCAGAGCATGGACATAGACCCGACCGGATCGATTCCTCACGCAATCCGAATGGAAGTCGTGGCAATCGATGGGTACTGCATATTTAACAACGGGGTGGACATTCCCTTGTTCTACCGAGAAGACTGGCCGTGCGCCTTCCCCATGTATTCTCTCCGGGAAAGGGGCATCATTCGTTGCGGTACGATAGCCGAATACGACGGGAGATTGTGGATCGCCGACGTCCAGTACGTCGAGGACAAGTACTTCGACGATCTAATGACGTCCACAAGTCCCTACGGCGTTCCCGAGGCTGACACTAGCCTTAGTTTCATCCCGAGCGGCATTTATCGGGTTCCTCACGCCATCGAGTACTCCGCCTGGCGCATATCCGACGCGGGAGAGGAAACCCGAGCGGCTCCCCATCTCTTCGGGCAGGTCTATGGGCAGGACGATGGGAAGATGTACAGCACGGGAGGGATAAAGAGCATCGCAGTCGTAGAAGAAGGGTATTACGACAACCATCCCACAATCACCATAACCGACTCCAAGGCCGGCGAGCACCCTGATTTCCCGGGCGGATCAGGCGCCGTAGTTGTAGCCAACATGGTGGAAGAACCGGTGAATTCCGGTTGGTGGAAGCTCGGAAGCGTAACCGTGACCAATCCGGGTTCCGGCTATCGCGCGCCCGTTGTTTCAGTGACCGCCCCCACTGCCAGCGAAACCCAAGCTACCGCCACCGCAACCGTGGACATGCAGCTGAAAGGACTTGAATTGCCCCACCCAATCTCCATCGACGGCAACCTGAATCCATACTTCTCGAATCCCACCTGGAGTGATGCGGGAAAGAAGAGCGAACCAAACGCGCTTCGCATCGGGGATGAGGTCCGGGTAGTCGACGAAGGCACGACGGATGCAAAGATAACGGGTATCGCGGTCCATTCCGGGAAAACCATGATCAGTCTGGCGGTATCCTCCTCGACCACCCCGAATACGGACGGGGAGGCCGCATACTTGATTCCCTTGAAGGAACCGGACATCGGGGCAGTCGACTCGAGTATTGCCCGCGAGGCTTCCGATTCCCTTGTATTCCCGGAGGACGGCTCGAGAATACTCAAGATGGCGAAGTTGTCCGACAAGCTCCTCGTATATCGGCAGACCGGGTACATCGCAATAAGCCGAGGCAATGCCCAATCGCCCTTCTTTTACGAGGAGCGCTACCGTGGCGAAAGGGTGGCTGACTTCAGGAACTCGATAATTTCCCTGAACGAGCAACGACAAATGTTCGTCGGTTACAATGGGGCCTACTTCATTACTCCATCTTCCGTGGAGCCTGAACCCATGCCGACCTTTATGAACGGCCCGGAGTTCTGGCGGCACGTCACCGACAGGGAATCCGAGCATGTATTTGCGGTAGAGAACGGGCTTACCCAGGAGGTAATGGTGGTGGCTCCCGTCGGACTTCAGGAGCGAGCAGGCAATCAAGTGCTCGACTGGGGGGTGGTCGCTTTCGACCTCATCTACGGCACTTTATCTCTGATCGACAGCGCATTCACCGCTGCCACCACGATATTTCCGATGGGAAAGATAACGAGCAGATGGTTCCTTCTCGCCACCCACAAGGTTGCCGACCTGGACGCATCGTCCGGGGTATTCATCGATAGCGAGGAAACCGGCGAGGGAGCTACTTCCGGCGCCCACCTCATGCGTTACGGCTACGGCCCCGCCGAGGAAGGCAAAGGCCCGTACAGGGAATTCGCCCGCGACGGCGCTGACTACGTTTCCCGTCTACGCTTCGGCAAGACCGACTTCGGGAACAGGTTTTCCGAGAAGAATCTCAGGAGCTACTTGATCCACCTGTCCGATGCATTCCCCAAGGAGGGTTACTCGAGCTACATGGGTCAAGACTACGTCGATGCAGCCGATGGCGAAACCGACCCATACCTTCTTGGATCAGCCGCAAAGGTGGCGATCGCGACCTATGCGGCTGCCCCTACGACGAAGGTGGATGAGGTAGTGGAGGTCATGGACAACATGGGTTCCCAGAACATGATTCCCCTCCATGCCCGCGGCAACTATTATCAGGACTCGGTCGAGATAACGGGTAGAGAAATCGGGTTTAAGTTCATTGGAAGAACCTTTGAGGTGAGCGGTGTCCAGACCAGGCACGTTTCGGAAGCCGTACAAGTCGTGGAGGTGGTAGATGCCTAGAAGGAAGAAACCCGCCCGCGCTCAGTATCAACTGAACGTCGCGTTCGGCGACAAGGCAAGCCTTACGGGAAACCTGAATCGCCTCAGGGACAAGGTCGACAGGATCGCCAGCCTGTCCATCGAGAGTTCCGAGGAGGACGTCGATGCCTTTCTCGACTTTACCACGGCCCTGGACGACTTCGATCCGATCGAGGCAGCGGACGAGGAACTACTCTCCGGGGAGGCTTCCAGCCAACTTGCAGAGTTCGAGCAGGGGTTTAATTTGTAACCTAATAAGTTTTATAACTTTTTTCTTGAAAGTTAGCGAAACATGGGTGATGTTGGACGCCCATGACAAAGGAAGCTCCTTGTAGTCGTTGGGTTAGTCCGAGAACCATACAGGACAAGCTGGACGTTCGTGAACCCAAGACCATCCGGGCTTGGGCGAAGAAACTGGGTTGGCGCACGAGAAAGATTAACGCGCGGGTATTCAGGTATTGCGCGGAGGACGTCGAGAAAACGCTTGAGGTGGACCTGACATGAGCAGCGTATTCACCCAGTTGGGCGAGAAGGTAAAGGAGAAGCTTGACGAAAAGGTGGATGCTTCCGGGGGTAACGTGAGCGGCACCCTAGCTGTCGATGGTCATCTACGCCTTCCCGAGTACACCACCTCCACCCTACCGTCCGCGGGAGTCGCCCGCAGAATCGTGTACGTTACGGACGAGGATTGCCTGGCATTCGACACGGGAACGAACTGGAAGAAAGTGAACTTCGACTCTAATCTTTAAAATCACTTGACCAGTGTTGCTTAGTTTATTAGGTTACAGTTGTTCAACAACGTTAATCACTGAAATTCCTATAATATTATGTCTAGTATCTTCACACTTCTCGGTCAAAAGGTAAAAGCCCACGTCTCCACCGAAATCTCCAGCTTGGAGAACGGTCAGGTAGCAACCAACACATCCAACATTTCGACCAACACGTCCGACATCGCGACCAACGCGTCCGACATCGCGACCAACGCATCCGATATTTCGACAAACCAGTCGAATATTTCGACAAACGCATCCGCCATCGATACGGTTGAAGCGTCCGCAGGTTTAGGCTCCGACGGTTCTTACAGCGCCAACAGCAGCACCAACTACTTGGGCAGCGTTGCCACGTTGAAGGCAGCTGACGAAGCTCTCGACACTCAGGTCAAGACCAATGCGGACAACATCACTTCCAACGACAGCGACATCAGTTCGCTCCAGTCGGACATGTCCACGGCTCAATCCGACATCGTCAGTAACGACAGCGACATCAGCTCGCTTCAGTCGGACATGTCCACGGCTCAATCCGACATCACCAGCAACGACAGCGACATCTCCGACTTGCAGACTCAAGCCGGTTCGATTGCTGCCGACGGCAACAGCGCCAACTTCAGCGGCAATCTTCAGGCCGCCGACTTGACGCTCAGCGGAAACCTTACCGTTCAAGGCACCACGACCTCCGTGGAAACCACGAACCTCGACGTACAGGACAGCATCCTGAATCTCTCCAAGGGAACAGGAGACGGAGACACCGCCAGCAATGACGTAGGATTCGTCGTCGAGCGGGGTTCAACCGAGAATAACGTTGCATTCGTCTGGGACGAGGGCAACGACCGCTTCACCGCTTATGAGTCCAGCAGCGCCGGGGCCTTCACTGCCTCCGATACCGACCTGGACAGCACCGACGGTAGCGCCGGATTTGCAACAGCCCAGTTCGCCGACGTCTATGTAAACAACGGAGGCACGGCCACCAATCTCGGCACAGTAGCCGAATTCGAGTCTGCCTTAAGCTAAGCTTTATTATCCGGGGGGATAAATACGGGTTAGAGTAAATAAAGCCCTCACCGGTTCTCCGGTGGGGGCTTTTTCTCTTTGACCCACCGGCTGTTACCTAATAAGTTTTATGACATGAGCGTTTCTTCTTCCATCACCTTCAACGGCTCCTCGGCAGTTACTCCTGCAGAAGACGTCGACAAAGTTCAACTCAGGCGACACATGACGGGGGATACTCCCCTGACCCATGACGACATGGACGACAACTTCGCCAACCTTGCCAATAAGCTAAACGAGTTGATAACGGAGCACAATACCCTGGAGGGTAACGCGATTACCTATGTTGGCAGTAAGGTAGGTATTGGTACTACGAATCCAAGTGCGACCCTTGAAGTAAGAAGTTCCGCTGCAAATCAGGAAGCGATACTATTACTCGCAGAGGGTGACGGCGATACCGGCGGCATAGAGTTTAGCTCGATAGACACTTCAACCTATAAACACACGATCGCACATAACGATACGGGTTTAATATTTAACTCAACCGCCTCCGCGTCTCGTCCGTATTCGTTCTTGAATGGCAAGGTCGGAATCGGGGTTAATGACCCAAAGACGTTCTTGGACGTCATGGGAAGCGACACTGCAAACAACATAACCGCGCAGTTCCGTAATGTCGATACAGGATCATACATCGGTTTTGCCGATAGCACGACCACCCTGGACGGGGGGAGTGCAAAGGTTTACTTGGGTGCAATGGGCAACAACCTAATCGCAGGCACCAATTGGCTCGAGCGCTTGCGCATCACGCCCAATGGCAACGTCCAGGCCGCGAACCAGATTCGCGCCTGCGGTTGGCATCAAGCGGAATCGACTGATGCGTCAGATGCAGACTACCCAGGCCCGAAGGGTTTGGCAACGGAGATAGGCATCGGAACCAACGGCCAAGGATACGTGATAGCTTACGACCGAGACAACGATTCCTACGGTACGCTCAATATTCAGTCCACGACGTCGAGACTACAGCTTGGTAGTAAAGTTCACTTCCGCCACCATGCGACGAGTAACGACGGAGTTCAAGGCGACAATTTCACAGTGCAAACGGGCTACATATCCGGCGTCAGTCCCCAAGGCTGTGGCCATGGCGGAATAAATATAATCTCTCAGCGTACCTCAACCAATAGGTATCAATCTCACCTGCGTTTCGGGGAATTACAAGTTGAGTCGGATGGAAGCACCGGCGACCCCTCCCTCTTATGGCAAATTCGGACGCCATTGCATTACTCGAACGACGGCGACAGCCTCCGGATGTATTCTTACAGCGCCGACAGTGGCGCCGGGGCAGACGTACTGAGCCTGTCGGCGACCAAAAAAGTGGGGGTTGCGAAATCCATCCCCGACTACACTCTGGACGTCGACGGCGACATCAACTTTACGGGAAGTCTAAAGCAAAACGGAACCGACGTTACCTTCGGTGGTTCCTCCCTGTGGACCGCCAATGGGTCAGACATTTCATACAACAGCGGCAACGTCGGAATCGGGATTTCGCCCACCAACGGCAAGTTGCATATTGACACAGTAGTTGGGACTACAAATGGCATTGTATTAGATACCCACGGCGGAGATTCGTTTAGAATATTCGGGGATAATACTGATAAAATACATTTAGTTAGAGGCGTACATGCTGCAAAAGGTATTACAATAGACAATGACGGCAAAGTCGGCATAGGGACGGCTACGCCTGATACAAAATTGCATATTGAGGATGCGAATAGCAATACTCCGGGCATAAAAATTAGTGCGAGTGACGTAGATTACGAACATGAAGTCAGGGCACAGGGTGACGGCTTACTCCTTTCTGCAGATAGTACGAATTATGGAGGTGTCGGTTCAGATATTAGATTTAATGTGTCTTCTTCAGAGAAGATGCGTATTGTGAAAAACGGCAACGTCGGAATCGGGACGACTACGCCTGATACAAAATTGCATATCGAGGGTGCTGGTTTTGGACCATCGACGCTTACGTTGTACAGAACGTCAACAACTCCCGATTTAAACAATGATCCAGGCATTCAGTTTAAAGCCGACGCCGGAGAAAATAATAATCATGGCTTAGGGGCCATCTATTTCGAGACAACCGAAGACAATAATGTCTATGCGAAAATCAGAGCAAAAACAGATGACGGCACCGGAACGAGCGGGCGCCTCGAGTTTACGGCAGGCTCTGACGCTATAACAAATAGTACTGCTCCTAGTGTGGTTATTAAATCCGACGGCAATGTCGGAATCGGGACTGATGATCCAGGAGCTAAATTGCACATAGAAGGCGGCGGCGGGACGGGCGAATATTCAGGTTTATTGCTCAATAAAGGACCCAGTCATGGTCAGACAGTATTTAAACAATATTATTATAATCCTGACTGGGGATTGAAATTGAATGATGGGGTCGGCAATGATTGGGTCACTTTTAATATGGCCAACGGCAACGTCGGAATCGGGACTGATTCGCCGGACTATAGCCTAGAGGTATACACGCCAAATGGTAACGGCATAAGCTTGAAGGGTGCCAACGACACTAACGATGGCTGGAGATTAAAACCTATTGGCAACGATTTGCAAATTGTCCAAAGTCTCGTTTCCAACGGCGAGCGACTAACGATTAAGGACGGCGGCAACGTCGGAATCGGGACTACGCTTCCCGGCAACAAATTGAGTGTAAACGGCAACGCATCTGCACATGCTTATGAGTTTTATGAAAACACATCGAGTAGCGCAACTGAAGCTATACATAAACCAGCTGATGGAGAAATTGCTATTCGTAGCAGCTCAGAAGAACGGATGCGTTTTAAGGCTGATGGAGACGTAATAGTAAAGCCGGCATCCGGTAAGGCGCTCAAGGTCGACGACAAGGAAGTTTCCACAACTGAGGTAAAGAAGGACGGCACCGTCGCAAACAGCATTAACTTCGCGTTCAGCGGAGGCACCTTAACGATAACAACTACATAATACAATGGCCTTCCAATTCGGCCCAAGCGGCTCCCTAGAGGACGTCAGCGCCGTCGAATTCGACGGTCAGTCCGTAGATGAAATCGTCCTTGACGGGACTTCCGTCTGGACCTCGACTCCACCACTTGGCGCTTCCTCGTCGATGACCTACCCATCCGGCGCCACGGACGCCTATGGCAATGCGCAGCCGCATTTAGTTGGCGACCTAAGCGTGGTGGCAGACACGCTCCAGTGGCCGGCATCAGTATCGAAGGTACACCCTTACGGGGGGATTGGGTATACTCTGGCTCATGGAGATGGGTCTGACCCTGAAACCGCCCACGGCTTCGGCTCGGGTGGCGTGGCGATCGAAGGCGACGTCTGTGCCGTAATTTCGCCGGTACATACTTACAATACTAGTTATCATTTGCATGGTTCGGGTTGGCTTATGATTTATGAGCGCACGGCCGGGAGTTGGAATCTGGTACACACGGTAACCAGTTTCGACAGCGGTGACTACTCTTGGGGCATGGGTGGTTATGACTCCGGCATCGGTACGGGTCTTATAGTGAGCAACGGTAGGGTTTTTGTGACCGAAGGCGGCTCGGGCGGCAAGGTAAGCATTTATTCCAAGGATGCCGGGGTTTGGTCCAGGGAGGTCCGCCTCTTCGCCAGTAGTGCGTATTATATCAATCAATACACTAACAACGGCATTGAGTACTGGCACGGAAGCAATTTTAGTCCCAGGCTTGCCGTGCACGGCGGGATGTTGGCTCTTGGTCTTCCTGCTGCCCCGGGCGATGAAACGCATTATCACCCCAACTGGGATAGTGGCGAGAGGGTGGGGATTGTTGGTGTATACAGGGCGCCCAGCTCAAACCAATGGTATTACGGTACAAGGGGAGAAGACATGCTCTTTACCGATTGGCTCAGTCCAGGAGCCGCGGGCCAGCAAACGGACGGCAGTAACGCTTTTAGGGATTTCATGGAGTTCGGCACCGGGGTAGCCGTGCGCGACGGCAGGGTTACCGGCGGCCCGACGGTCGTCGCCGTAGGTGTAAATACGCCGGGAGATTCCAGTTCCCCCGCCGGCCTTCCTCATAAGAGTCACTTTTACTTTATAGGAGATTCCAATGGACTCTTTACGCATCGAGCAGGCTCCACGCACAACTATAGCGGTTCTCCCTACTACACGGACTTGACCGCCGGCATTGTCGAGCCAACCGGTGAAATCATCCTGGACAGTACTTACTCCCATTACAGTCAATACGCTGCGGCGTCGCTCGGAGGCTGGGGCAACGACATCACCATGCTCACGTGCCAGGCGTTTCCCAGCACTGGGTACTCCGACACCAGAATGTGGCAATTAAATAGTGGTCTAACCGGGTTCGACCACATGCAGGACATAGACAACAGGTCTAGGTATTCTACTACTGGCAATTATACAGGTGCGGAGTGGGGCGCGGCGGAAATGGATTACAGTAATTCTGAACATGAGCCATGGAGAAGATCTTTCGCATTTCTCGTGGCGGACAGGATGATATTTGCCGCCGGACTTAATACTAGTTTCCCGAATAGCGATTATGCGGATCGTAGTATCCTTTTGCGCGAGCAGAGTGGACAGGGTGGCTCGTCGGCAAGTATCGAGCAGGGAGACTTCCTTCCATCGTTTGCCTGGCGCGCTGCCCCAACCGGTTTGCCCGTCTCTCCGGGAAGTTTGGGCTGCGTGGTCGCCAACTTCGAGGGATACGTGGACGAACAGTTGGCGTCCTACTGGAGCGCTAACGAAGCCTCCCTTCTCGCCACCTACGGAAGCAAGCGAAACTGGGGAGAGGCTCACTGGTATACAAATGGCATCAAGGAGGGTCGCCCGATGAAGTATCAGCATATTGCTTGTATTATCGACCCATCCAAGACCACCGGAGAACTGGAGGTAAGGATATATGAAGGATGATCCGGAGAAGCCTCCTCCGCAAACGGAAGAGGAAAGATTGAAAGAGAAGGAGGATTTCCGCCGCCAGGCAAAGGAGCGGCGGAAGCGACAAAAAGAGCGGCTAGAGAAGATGCAAAAGGACGAGCCGCCGGAAGCTATCGTCGAGGGTCGCTCCTCCGTGCCCTGGCGAAACTCCGTGCCGTTAGGCCCGTGGACAATGGAGCACATACATCTTAGCAAAAACCTCAAGGCGGACGAATCCGAGGAGTTGACCCCGGAAGAAAAACTCCGTCGCCACCTTAGGCGAAACCTGAAGGCAAATGAGTGAGAGCAATGAGCTTGAAGACTTTATCAAGGCCTATGGAAACCTCGAGTGGAAGACGTATGACCGCAGGCATGGAAAGGGAATTTCCAGAGATTTCCCAACGAGTACCAGTCCGATATGGAACGGAAAGAACCTCTTCGACGACCCGGAGTTCCTTGCCTTCATGGATGAGGGGAACAAGTGGGAGTATGATGGCAAGCACTTTAGTCCATCCTACGCGGGCAAAACGGTTGGCTTCAAACCCTCGAATGCCGACAGGAAGTGGAGTGGGGCGCTCGGGTATCCGCAGCAGGTCGCAATGCAGCTGCAGGTCGGGCCATTCTTCGAGGCTAAGCTTAAGGAACTTCAGGAGGCGGCTTCCATGAAGGCACATCCTTACGGATCCATCGTAGAGCTGGACGGTGTGCATTACATCATGTCCAAGGATGACAATGGCGAGCCGGATATGGTCAAGACCTCCAACTTCATTAGCGGGAACAAGGACAGATACACTTGGAAAAGCGCCGTATACAATGGCCAACACGCGGACTTGAATCTCTCACCCGAGGAGGTGATCAAGATGTCCGAGAGTTCCCTAATGGGGGTCAAGGTGGGTGAGAAGGGGAGGGTATTGTACGACTTCATGGGTGGTCGATTCCGTCCGGAAAATATGAAAAAAGGCACGGTCGTCAGCCAGGGCAAGCTGGAGGAGGGAGACGAGGGGCCGTTCGATCATGTCGGCGACACTGTCTGGCAGCACAGAGGGACGAAGGATTGGTATGCATTTGGCGATTCAGAGCGGCAATTTCGGAAACCCGGGCAGCCGCCGAGGCCCGCCGGTATCAATCTCAGCGCCAAGAAGGACGGAAACTCAGTATATAACTTTAATGCCTACGTGCCTGATGGCGATGATTACGCCAAAGCCGTCTTCAGGTGGAACGACGAGGTGGTTGATGGTGGCACCCTTGGAGATAGAGCGCGCGCTCATGACCACGGCTACGTCGTCAACCATGAGGGCGATTGGTCATTCCGGCCCCCACTTAAGGATGAGGACGGAAAGGTAATCTACAAGGAAGGTGTGCCTCAGTTTTCCAAGTGGGAATTCTCTACCAACGGCTTGGGCTGGTACTACAAGGATGGCGACTGGTCCACGGGCCAGGGCTGGCTTTTTACTTCGGAAACCGGGGATAAAGCCGACGGCAACTGGCTTTACTACGCCGGCGACAAGGGCACCGACAAACGCTGGTACGCCCCCGCTACGCCCGATAGCGAAACAGGGAAGCTAACGCATGCCCCCGGCAACTGGATATTTAGACGCCCGGTGGGCCAAAAGTCCGGAAGTGCCTCCTACACTCCGGGCGAAAGCCAATGGCTTCGCCCCACAGGCGGAGCCGGAACACCTACTACCATAGCGGAGAGCAAGAATAACCCGCAGGATTACACAAAACTTTTCACCGACAAGGAAGAGGCGGCGGAAGCGGAGAAGAAAATCACCGGTAATCAGGCAAGCGCAAACGAGGCAAGCGAGGAGAAGAAGGAGGAGAAGGTAAGCGAGGATGAGAAGGTAAACGAGGATGAGAAGGCGGATGAGAAGGCGGATGAGAAGACTACAACCCCGTCGCCCGAAACCTTTCCTGAGTTCGTAGGGTCTACGGGGTATGAGGCCCATGGCGAGGCCTTGAGGCAAGCAAAGGATTTCTTCCTAAAGAATCATCAGAGAGCAGCCGTACACGACTCCAATTGGTTTTCCTTGGCTTGGACAAAGGCTTTCGGGTTCAAGAACAATCCATTTGCAAAGATTCACGACTGGCTCGGAGGAAACGAGGAGTCGGATCAATGGAAGAGAGTCGACGAGATTCTCGACATGGAGAATGAGATTCAGGCGCACAAGGAAAGAATCGCCACCGCCGTCGGTCACATGCAGGCTATGGGCGCTCCCCTCGTGGACGCCGGAGGCGACGTATACGCCCAATGGCAGCACTATTCTCAGCGCCCATTGAAGAAGGCGACCATCGCCGACGTCGAGGCGGGCGCGCTCAAGTACGGTAGTGAAGACGTCGCTGCCGTAGGCGACCTGATCGATAACCCGGACTACAATAAAGACCTCAGCATGTACTGGATGACCCCCGGCGCGGACGGGGTGCTTGGTACTCCGGACGACGAGGAGGCAGTCATAAATCCTTCCGGGCGCCTTGGCTGGTGGGGCCGACACCTCGAGGGCGACCTCATGGGTCGCCTGCATGACAGCTACGCCGACAGGATTGCAGCGCTGGATCAAGTGACGGGCCTAGGTGAAGACGGAAACCCCCTCACGATTCCTGCGACCGACCTCCATGTGGGGGCCGGGTATGCCGAGAAGGTCGGCGATCAAATTGAGGACCCGTATGCGGGCAAGACCCGAGCCGAGCGCCAGGCGGCGATCAACCAAGACCAGGCGCGCATCCTGGGATTGCTTCACGACGACCCCACCCAAACCCTTCAGGGTAAGGCCAAGGCCAACGCCCTGAACTACCTGTACGGCGACGATACCGAGGAGGGCAGCTACAAGTACCTGAACAAGCAGTACCAAGATGCCCGAGACTACAAAGTGGATCAGCTCCGAGAAGCCGAAGAGCTTGCGATGCTTCAAAGATTACATCATGGCAAAGCCTTTGGAGACGCACTGGTAAAGACTCAAGGAAACGTAAACGACGTCCGAAAGGCGGCAATGGAAAGAGTGGGCAGGGCCAGAATATTCGGAGGCACCGTACCCAAGGGCGACTTCTTTGCAAAGGATTACGAAAACTACGTCAAGGATCACAGCGACCTAAATAAGGGATACAACGAACGCAACCTGGGACGCTCGGCGTGGTCGAGGAGGTTCTCCGATGATACGAGCAAAGACAATCGAAGCATGGAGGAGTACGGCCGCGACCACTACAACGCTCACGGTCAGTCGGAAGGCAGGTCCATAGGATATACCGGGGAAACCCCGACCGAGGCCAGTATCCGCATGGATTTACCGAATATGAAGATTGGGCCAGACCCGAATGCCAAGACGGCAACCGAATTTACC
>MDTE01041557.1_pt1 | contig 50690 bp, 49 predicted proteins | sample 811231 | NCBI WGS metagenome assembly MDTE01 (sample SAMN05326651, study PRJNA326480) | marine metagenome | isolation source: seawater | place: Indian Ocean: Red Sea | collected 2010 | reverse complement strand
GTCATAGAGTAATTGCTGATCACTTAAGAGCAAGTAGTTTTTTAATTGCTGAGGGAATATTACCTTCTAATGAAGGTCGAGGATATGTTTTAAGAAGGATTATGAGAAGGGGAATGAGACATGCTCATACTCTAGGTAGCAAACACCCTGTATTTTATAAACTGTTCGAGATTTTATTAAATGAAATGAAAAGTAGTTATCCTGAATTAATTATCGGGAAAGAATTGATAGTCGAAACTCTTAAAAATGAAGAGGAAAAATTTTCTTCACTTCTTGAACGAGGCATGAAAATATTGAATGAAAACTTGAGTAAGGTCCAAAATAAAACTCTTCCAGGTAAAGAGGCATTCAAATTATATGATACCTACGGTTTCCCTTTAGATTTAACTGCTGACGTCTTAAGAGGCAAAGATATTAAAGTAGATAATGTTGAATTTGAGAAGGAGATGGAAAAAAGCAAAGCATTGGCCAGAGCTAATTGGAAAGGCTCAGGCGATAAGAGTGTTGAAGAAAGGTGGTTCAAAGTAAGAGAGGAACTAAATCCTACTGAATTTTTAGGTTATGAATTTGATAAGGCCGAAGGTGTAATAATTAAAATTTTAAAAAATGGTAACTTTGTTGATACTGCCTCAAACGGGGATGAAATAGAAGTCATAACAAATCAAACACCATTTTATGGAGAGTCTGGTGGTCAAGTAGGTGATCAAGGTTATATATTCAACTCTGATTGTAAAATAAAAGTAAATGATACTCAGAAAAAAATTGGAGATTTATTTGTTCATTATGGAAAAATTGAAAAAGGATCAATATCTCTAGGTCAAAATGTAAATTTAGAAATAGATGTTTTTAAAAGAAATAATTCTAAAGCCAATCATTCTGCTACTCATTTGTTGCATGAGTCTTTAAGAAGAACTCTAGGAAAGCATGTGACACAAAAAGGATCATTAGTCTCTCCTGAAAGGCTAAGATTCGATTTTAGTCATAATAAACCTATTGAAAAAGATGAAATGATTAAAATAAATAATATTGTTAATGAAATAATAGCAGAGTCTTCTGATGTACAAACAAGAATAATGACCCCAAAAGATGCAGTCAGTATTGGCGCTCTTGCATTATTCGGTGAAAAGTATGGAGAGGAAGTAAGAGTAGTTTTTATGGGAAAGGAAAAAAATGGTTTTTTCTCAACAGAATTATGCGGGGGCACTCATGTTAAAAATACAAAAGAAATTGGTAAATTTAAAGTTGTTAGCCAATCTTCCATTGCATCAGGAGTTAGAAGAGTCGAGGCATTAAGAGATAAGGAATTAGATGAATATGAAAAATCTAAAAGTAAAGAGAAATCTCAGAAAGAGTTTAATCTTAAAAATGAAATTGAATTAGTTAAAAAAGAACTTCAAAAGTTTAAAATTAAACCACATTATATTGAAAATTTAAACCTATCTGAAAATTTAAAAAATTTAAATAAACAACTTAACAAAGTAAGAATCGAAAGGATAAAGAAAGATAAAAGCAAAAATATAATTAAGGATAAAAAAATAGGAAATATATTTATTCGAGAACAAATTTTAAAAGATTTTCCTCCAAAAGAACTTAGAAATATAGTCGATCAAGGAAAAAAAGATATTAAATCAGGAATTGTAGTTAGTATTTCTACGTTTGAAGATAAGGTTGGCTTAGCTGTAGGAATTTCTCAAGATCTTACCTCAAAATATAATGCTGTAGATTTTGTAAAAGCAGCATCATTAATCCTAGGTGGAAAAGGAGGCGGTGGTAGAAAAGATTTTGCTCAAGCTGGCGGAGTAGATAAAAGTAAAATTGAGGAAGCTTTCAAAGAAATATCAAAAATGATTAGTTAAGTTTTTTCTTTAAACTTCCATCAATAGCCTCTAAGAATTGATTAGTTGTAAGGTATTTAGTTGATTTATCAATCAAAATTGCTAAATCTTTAGTCATTGACCCGCTCTCAACAGTTTTAATGCACACTTCTTCAAGGTTATTAGAAAATTTAATTAGATCACTGTTATCATCAAGTTTTCCTCTGTGAGTCAAGCCTCTTGTCCACGCGAATATTGAAGCTATAGGATTTGTAGAAGTTTCTTTTCCTTGTTGATGCATTCTGTAATGTCTAGTGACTGTTCCGTGTGCAGCTTCTGACTCGACTGTCTTTCCGTCAGGAGTCATTAATACGCTTGTCATTAAACCTAAAGACCCAAAACCCTGTGCGACTGTATCTGATTGAACATCACCATCATAATTCTTACAGGCCCATACATACCCTCCATTCCACTTCATTGCACAAGCAACCATATCATCAATTAATCTATGTTCATAAGTAATGTTTGCCTTTTTAAATTTATCAGAAAATTCTTTCTCAAAAACTTCTTGGAAAAGATCTTTAAATCTTCCATCATATGCTTTTAAAATAGTATTTTTAGTTGATAAATAGACTGGCCATTTTCTTCCAAGACCATAATTCATACATGCTCTTGCAAAATTTTTGATGGAATCGTCCAAATTATACATAGTAAGAGCTACCCCAGATCCAGGAAAATCAAAAACTTTAAATTCTTTTTTATTTTTTCCGTCTTTTGAGGTCCATTTTACTTCTAAATTACCCTCTTCAGGAATCAAAAAGTCGGTTGCTCTATACTGATCGCCGAAGGCATGTCTGCCAATTACAATAGGATGAGACCAACCTGGTACAAGCTTTGGTACATTTTTACATATAATGGGTTCTCTAAAAACTGTTCCGCCTAAAATATTTCTTATAGTTCCATTAGGAGATCTCCACATTTTTTTTAATTTAAATTCTTCCACTCGGGCTTCGTCGGGCGTTATCGTAGCGCATTTAACACCTACACCATACTGTTTAATAGCTTTAGCTGCATCTACGGTTATTTGATCGTCTGTTTTATCACGATTTTCCATTCCTAAATCGTAATATTTTAGATCTATTTCTAAATAAGGTTTAATAAGCTTTTCTTTTATAAAAGACCATATGATTCTAGTCATTTCGTCGCCGTCTAGCTCAACTACTGGATATTTAACTTTTATTTTTGCCATAAAATATTGATTGATAAACTGTAATTTTTATACATATTAAGAAAAATTTAGCAAACTTAAAATTATGTTTAATACTATTTTTCCTAAAATACATAAAGAAGGATACAAATTTTTAGCAATTTCTATCCTCATAACTTTTATAATTTTATTTTTTTCCAAGTTTTTGGGTTTTGTGTTTATAATTATTACTGTATGGGTGTATTATTTCTTTCGTGATCCAGAGCGTTATTCAATTAATAACGAATCTTACCTTGTAAGCCCAGCCGATGGATTGATCACAGATATATCTGAAAGATCTGGTCCGGAAGAATTAAGGCTTGAAAATACAACATTTACAAAAGTTAGTATATTTATGAATGTATTTAATTGCCACGTAAATAGAACTCCAACCACTGGTAAAATCGAAGAAATATACTATAAACCAGGAAAGTTTTTAAATGCTTCATTAGATAAAGCTAGCGAGGAAAATGAAAGAAATTATTACAAAATTAAGTCTAATAAAAATAATGAAGAAATTATTATTGTTCAGATAGCTGGATTAGTTGCAAGAAGAATAGTTTGTGATGTTGAGCAAGGACAGGAATTAAATCAAGGAGATAGAATAGGAATGATTAGATTTGGAAGTAGAGTAGACATATATTTTAAAAATAAAAATGTTTTAGCCAAACAAGGACAAAACGTAATAGCTGGAGAAAGTTTAATTGCCTCAGAATAATGGAACATAATAAAAAATTTAAGTTAGTTTCATCTAAAAAAACAAGATATCTCTTACCGAACATTCTTACTTTAGGAGGTGTATGCTTGGGAATAAGCTCTATAAAATTTTCAATAGATGGGAACTTTAATCTTGCTGTAACTCTTATTCTTTTAGCAGCAATACTTGACGCATTAGATGGAAGAGTTGCAAGGTTGATAAAAGGTACATCAGAATTTGGAAAAGAATTAGACTCCCTTACAGATTTTGTTAGTTTTGGTATTGCCCCAGTTTTAATTTTATATTTTTGGGAGCTTAACTCTTATGGAAAACTTGGATGGGCTATAGCTTTAATTTATTCTGTTTGTTGTGTTTTACGATTAGCTAGATTTAATTTAACTCAAGTTGAGAATAATCAAGAGTGGAAAAATAATTTTTTTGAGGGAGTACCTTCACCTGCTGGAGGAATTTTAATATTAACACCATTAATTTACGAACTTGCTAATCTCAACTTAAATTTAAATATAAAAAGTGTTACACCTTATTTGACAGTTTTAATTGCATTACTTCTAGTAAGTAAAATTCCCACTCTCTCTTTGAAAAAAATATCCATATCCTCAAAAACAACAGTTTTTTTATTATTAGCTGCAGGAATAATTTTTATTTCTTTGTTATTTTATACATTTGAAACTCTTTTAATTTTTTGTTTAATTTATTTAATGAGTATTCCATTAAGTATATTTATTTACAAAAAAAAACAAAAACAAAATTCAACAAAAATATCTGATGTAGATCATGAAGATATTTTATAATGAAAAAATCAAAAAGAGTTAAAAAAAGTAATTCTTGGAAAATTAAACAAAAAAGAGATCAGTATTTTAAGAAATCTAAAACACTAGGTTATAGATCAAGAGCTTCATTTAAATTGATTGAATTAAATAATAAATTTAAATTTTTAAAAGATAATATTAATTTATTAGATCTTGGGTCCTCACCAGGTGGATGGTCACAAGTCTCAAGCAAAATAATCACTAAAGGAAAAATCATGTCAATCGACATAAGACCAATGGAGCCATTAAGGAACGTTAAGTTCTTAAATTGTGATATTTTTGATTTAAGCACAAAGAGAGAAATTGAGAATTATTTTAAAGGAAATTTAGATGTAATTATTTCTGATATGGCAGCTGATACCACAGGTAATAAATCTCTTGATTCTATAAGAACTAATCAACTATGTAGTGAGATTTTAAAATTTTCCTCCAAGATTCTTAAAAATAATGGTGTATTTATCTCAAAATTATTTATGGGGGAGGATTTTATTGAAGTAAAGAATTTAGCCAAAAAACTATATAAAAATGTAAAATTCTTCAAGCCAGAGTCTAGCAGAAGTGAGTCTAAAGAAACTTATTTACATTGTAAGATTTTAAAGACTTTATAAATTTCAAAAATTGTTTATAAGTTAATATGGTAACAATAAAAGAGTCTTTAACTTTTGATGATGTTCTATTAATTCCTCAATATTCAGATATTTTGCCGTCTGAAACAGATATTTCATTGAGTTTAACTAAAAGTATTTTATTAAAAGCACCATTTCTCTCTTCAGCAATGGATACAGTAACGGAGTCCAAAATGGCTATAGCAATGGCTGAAAATGGAGGAATTGGAGTAATCCATAGAAACTTAAGTATTATCAATCAAACTAAAGAGATAATTAAGGTAAAGAAAAAAAAATTACAAGTCGGTGCTGCCGTTGGAACTAATAAGGAGGATATTGAAAGAGCAAAAAAATTGATTGCAAATGGTTGTGATTTATTGATTGTAGACACAGCTCATGGTCATAGTAAAAAAGTTTTAGATACATTATCCAAATTAAAAAAAATAGATGAATCTGTTCCAATATGTGCAGGTAACATTGCTACTGGAGAAGCTGCAAAAAAATTATATAATTTTGGTGCTGATATTATTAAAGTTGGAATTGGACCTGGATCTATATGCACAACAAGAATGGTTGCTGGAATAGGTGTTCCACAAATTTCAGCAATTATGGATGTTAAACAAGCTCTCAAAAATAAAAAAATTAAGATTATTTCAGATGGAGGTATCAAATTTTCCGGAGATATAGCTAAAGCTCTTGCTGCGGGTGCAGACGCAATAATGATGGGTTCGATTTTTGCCGGTACAGATGAAAGTCCTGGTAAAAAATTTAAAATTAAAGATAAAATCTTTAAAGAATATAGAGGAATGGGTTCAATCGGTGCCATGTCCTCAGGTTCAGCTAATAGATATTTTCAAAAAAATTACAAGGATAAAGCAAAATTTGTTCCAGAGGGAGTAGAAGGAAGAGTAGAATATAAAGGTGGTGTCTCTAAGATTATTTATCATTTAAAAGGCGGGTTAAAATCATCAATGGGTTATATAGGTGCAAAAAACATAAAACAAATACCAAAAAATGCAAAATTTATAAAAATTACAAAAGCAGGATTTTATGAGAGTATGGTACATAGTGTAGAGATGACTGAAAAAAATATAAATTTTAAACTATGATTATAAGATGTTTTATATCAATCATAATGCTGATTTGTTTTTCAAATAATTTGTTTGCAACAACAAAACATTTTCAAGATGGAATAATTTTATTTAAAGATAAAAAATTTAGTGAGGCTAAATTTAAATTTGAGCAAGATATTACTTTTAATCCAAAAAATGAGAATTCTTATTTATATCTCTCAAAAATTTTTAAAAATTTGAAAAAAAAAGATTTGGAAGAAAAAAATTTGAAAACCGTAATTTTACTCAACCCAAAAAATGAGGAAGCAATTTATTATCTTGCAAAATTGAAATTAGACTCATCAGATTATCAAAAAAGCAAAGAGTTAAATAACAAGTTAACGAAATTATGTATCAGGTTTTGTGATCAAAGTGAAAAACTTCAAATTGAAATTGAAAATTTATTAAAAAAATAAATGCAATTTCAACAAAAAAAAGAAAAAATACTTATAATAGATTTTGGTTCTCAGCTAACAAAGTTAATTGCAAGAAGGATTAGAGATGAAGGAGTTTATTCAGAAATTATTACTCCAAAAGAAATAAACAAAATCAATGATTTTAGAACCATTAAGGGCATCATTCTCTCTGGCGGTCCTTCTACAGTTACAAAAAAAAAATTTCAAAGCATACCCAAAAGAATTTTTTATAAAAAAATTCCAATATTGGGAATATGTTATGGTTTACAACTTATCGCTAAACTTTTTGGCGGTAAGATAAAAACATCAAGTAAGAAAAGAGAATTTGGTAGAGCTTACATATTTAAAAAGAAAAAATCACTTCTCACTAAAAAATTTTTTAATATAAAAAATTCTGTTTGGATGAGCCACGAGGATGCTGTAGTTCGATTACCTAAAAATTTTTATGTTACTGCATTCACAAAAGATTCAAAACTAACTATTATTGAAAATAGTAAAGATAAAATATTTGGAGTTCAATTTCATCCAGAGGTAACTCATACAGATAATGGAAAACAAATATTTAAAAATTTCCTGTTTCTAATTTGTAAAATAAAGAAAAAATGGAATGTAGTTTTACAAAAAAGAATTTTAATAAATCAAATTAAAAAAATTACTAAAAACGATAAAGTGTTGTGCGCACTTTCAGGTGGAGTTGATAGTAGCGTTGTTGCACTTTTGATAAATAAAGCTATTAAGAAAAATCTAATTTGTATTATGGTTGACACCGGCCTTATGAGAAAAAATGAATTTAAATATACCTATAGATTATTTAAAGATAAGTACAAATTGAATATCAAATTAATAAACGCCTCAAAATTATTTCTTAGAAAATTAAGAAATATCAATAATCCAGAAAAGAAAAGAAAAATCATCGGAGAATTATTTATAAAGATTTTTGAAAATGAAGCAAAAAAACAAAAAAAAATAAAATTTCTTGCTCAAGGCACTCTTTATCCCGATGTAATAGAAAGCCAATCCTCATCAGGAAGCAAAAGTGCTACGATAAAGTCTCATCATAATGTGGGCGGACTACCAAAAAAAATGAACTTAAAACTTATAGAACCACTTAAAGAATTTTTTAAAGACGAAGTAAGAAGTTTAGGTAGCTCTTTAGGACTGGTAAAAAATATTTGTTTAAGGCATCCGTTTCCTGGACCAGGTTTAGCAATAAGGATTATTGGTAGCATTACCTTAGAAAAAATTAAAATTTTACAAGAAGCTGATCACATTTATATTAACGAGTTAAACAAAAATAATCTTTATGACAAAATTTGGCAAGCATACGCAGCTCTATTGCCAATTAAGACAGTTGGCGTAATGGGGGACGCAAGGACTTATGAATACACTTGTTTGTTAAGAGCAGTAACCTCAGAAGACGGAATGACATCAGATTATTTCAATTTTCCAAAAGAATTTTTAGATAACATTTCCAATAAGATAATAAATAATGTCAAAGGTATTAATAGAGTTGTTTATGATATAAGTTCAAAACCACCAAGTACTATAGAATTAGAATAATGTTTAGATGAAAAAAAAAATTAAAAATATAGTTAACAAGAAAAATAAGTCGAAAATTATAAGCTTAACAGCCTATTCAAAAAAAATTGCAGAAATTTTGGATAAACATTGTGATATTGTTTTAGTAGGAGACTCCATGGCTAATGTTTTATATGGTCTAGACAGTACGCATAAAATAAATATCAATAATATAATACAACACACTCTAAGTGTAAAAAAAGGCATTAAAAGATCTTTATTGGTTGTTGATATGCCTAAAGGTACTTACAGTAATAAAGTTAAAGCGAGGAAGAATGCAAGTTATATTATGAAGAAGACCAAGTGTGATGCTGTTAAACTTGAGAGCAATAATAAAAATTATAATATAATTCAATATTTAGTAAAATCTAAAATACCTGTGATGGGACACATTGGTTACACACCTCAATTTAAAAAAAAATTTAAGATCGAAGGTCAAACCCAAGCTAAAGCTCAGAAACTTTTGAAGGAAGCAAAACTGATAGAAAAAGCTGGTGCATTTTCAATTGTATTAGAATGTATAACCCCAAAGACAGCAAAGCTTATCACCGCCAATATAAAAATACCGACAATAGGCATTGGATCATCTTCATTTTGCGATGGTCAAATTCTTGTGACAGACGACATGCTAGGTATAAGTGGTTTTTACCCTAAATTTGTAAAAAAATATGCTAATTTGAATAGAATAATTGAAAAAGCTGTAAAAAAATATACTAGTGAGGTTAAAGCTGAAATATTTCCCTCAAACAAAAATTTTTTAAATGGACCACAATCTTGAAAAAAAAATAGAATTTAAAGATAAACTTTTATTATTTTTAAAGGAAAGTAAAATAAAGTTGTTATTGGTTTTTGGGATTTTAATTTTATTTTCAGCTTCGATAGTTTTTTTTCAAATTAATAGCAATCAAAAAAAAATCTTAATTTCTGAAAAATATATACAGGCAGGAATATATCTTAAAACAGATAAGACGAAATCAAGAAAAATATTAGAGGAGATAATTTTAAGCAAAAATAAATTTTACTCTCCATTAGCTTTAAATTTAATTTTAGAAAAAGATTTAATATCAGATAATAAAAAAATTATTAAATACTTTCAATTATTGGAGGAAATAAAATTGCCAGAAGATAAAAGTGATTTAATTCTTCTAAAAAAAGCTCTTTATCTAATAAAGATTTCAGAAGAGAAAGATAGTAATAAAATTTTGAAAAATTTAATAGACAAAAACTCACAATATAAATCTCTTGCTGAAGATTTAATTATTAAATAGATTTAATTAAAATGAAATTTATTATAATTTTCTTTTTAATTATAATTTTACAAAGTTGCTCATTCGACAATAAAAGTGGTATTTGGAGCAATGTTTCTGAACCAATTAAAAAACAAAATAGTGCATTTAAAGATTTTAAGTCATTTAGTACAATAAAAGAAAAAATTTTTCAAAAACAAAAGCCGTTAGATAAGAATTTTACTTTTAATATTCTAAATGGCAAAATCATAACAGAGTGGAAAGATGAGTTTTTAAGTGAAAGTAATCTAAAAGAGAATTTTGTTTACAAAAATACTAATCAAAATTATTCAAAAAGTAGAAAAGTATCGAGATCAAAATTAAATAATGATTTACTATATGAAAACAATATCGCAATATTTACAGATATCAAAGGGAATATCATAACTTACTCTTTAAAAGATAAGTCAAACCTTAAAAAGTTTAACTTCTATAAAAAAAGGTTTAAATACATAAAAAAAGATTTAAATATAGTAGTAGAAGAAGGAACTATATTTGTTTCAGATAATATCGGATATCTTTATGCTTATAATCACAAATCAGATAAAATTTTATGGGCTAAAAAGTTTAAAGTACCTTTTAGGTCAAATATAAAATTCAAAGATCAAAAAATTTTTACAGCAGATCAAAATAATAATTTGTTCATAATTAATGCTACAAATGGAGAAATTATTAAACAAATACCAACTGAGGAAATGCTTGTAAAAAATAATTATAAAAACAACATTGCCATCAATAATGATAATTTATTTTTTTTAAATACTTTTGGATCAATTTACTCATTAAATTTGACTACATTAAAGGTTAATTGGTTTTTAAATATTAATTCAACTTTAAGCACAGACTTATCAAATTTATTTTTTGCAAAACCAATAAAAATTTTTAAAGATAAATTAATAATAATGACAAATAAAAATCTACAAGTTTTAGATAGCAGAACTGGTTTAAATATTTTTAAGTTACCTATAAAAGCACAAACTGAAACAATTATAAATAATGATTATATTTTTTTTGTCACAAAAGATAACTTATTGATCTCTCTAGATTTAAATACTGGTTACGTAATTTATTCCAAGAATATAGGGGAGGAAATAATAAAAAATATGAATTTGAAAAAAAATAAATTAAAAATAAAATTTATAGACTTTGTAAATAGTCAAATCTATTTATATTTAGAAAATTCAAAAATTGTTAAATTAGATGTTTATGGGCAAATTCGAAATATTCAAAAACTTCCAAAAAAAATATATTCAAGACCAATTTTTATTAATTCAAAAATTTTATATATAAGCGATAAAAATCAGATTGTTATTTTAGGTTAATTATTAGATTTTCCACTTAAAAGCGATAGTTGCCTAATCTTAAGTCCTTGAAGGTTATCTGATGGTTCAACAGGATATTCCCCTGTAAAATAGTGATCACTAAATTGAGGATATACTTTATTTCTCTCCATTCCCACTAAAGCGCTGTACAAACCATTTAAGCTTAAAAACTTAAGACTTTTTGCTTTAATGTAATCTGCCATTTCTTGATTATTTTTTTTGTAGGCTAACAATTCTTCTCTTGTAGGCATGTCAACTCCGTAAAAATCTGGATATTTTATCTCTGGGCATGCTATCCTGACATGAACTTCTTTTGCTCCGCTCTCATAAAGCATTTTAACGATTTTATGACACGTGGTCCCTCTTACGAGAGAGTCGTCAATCAGTATAATTTTTTTGTTTTTTACAATTGTTTTTGTGGAACTTAATTTAAGCTTCACTCCTAAACTTCTAATATTTTGAGTTGGTTCAATAAATGTTCTACCTACATAATGGTTTCTAATAAGTCCTAATTCAAATCTTTTATTCGATTTTTGGGCATAACCTATTGCTGCTGGCACCCCAGAATCTGGCACTGGAACAACTAAGTCAGCATCAAGATCAGTCTCTTCAGCTAATTGCAATCCCAGCCTTTTTCGATATTCATAGGCACATTTACCGTCAATTAAGCTGTCCGGTCTTGCAAAGTATATATATTCAAAAACACAAGGTCTTGGTTTTTGATCAGGAAATGGTTTTACACTTATCATTTTGTTATTTTCAATTATAACAATTTCGCCATTTTTTACCTCTCTCACAAAAGTGGCACCAACAATATCAAGCGCACATGTTTCTGAGGAAAAAATGAAAGAATCTTTTAATTTTCCTATTACTAATGGTCTGATACCAAATGGATCCCTAACACCTACAAGTTTTTTATTTGTCATCAATATTAAAGAATATCCACCTTTAATTTGAAAAAGAGCCTCAATCAATTTATCTAAAAATTTATTTCTTTTTGATTTAGCAATTAATTGCACAATCGTTTCTGTATCACTTGTAGTTCTAAAGATAGCCCCATCTCTTACAAGAGCTTCCCTTAATAATAATGCATTAGTTAAATTCCCATTGTGTGAAATACTAAGACCTCCCATGTGCAAATCAGCAAAAAAAGGTTGAATATTTCTCAATGAGGTTTCACCTGTTGTAGAATAACGATTGTGACCTATTGCAAAAGATCCAGGTAATTTTTTAAGTGTTTCAGGATCTGTGAAATGATCACCAACTAAACCTTGTCTCTTTTCTGAATGATAATTTTTTCCATCAAAAGAAACAATGCCACAACCTTCTTGACCTCTATGTTGTAATGCATGTAAACCTAATGCTACTAGAGCTGAAGCGTCTTGATGGTTTGAAACACCAAAAATACCACATTCTTCTCTTAATTTATCTGAATTAAATCTTTTCAATTTTTTCTTTCGTATCCATAAAGTCCTCGTTTGAAGGAAACTCCTCAATTAAAATTTTACTACCGTTGTTTATTGATTTAAAAAAAAAAGCATCTTCAACTGATATACTCCAATTTTTATAAGGATAAAACCAATTTAATACAGTGAATATACACACAGATACAATATAACCTTTAAAAAAGCCAAATATTAAACCAAAAATTTTGTCGATAGATCCTACCCCAGTCCAAGTAACTGCTCTACTCAAAGCTTTACCAATTACAATTACAGAGAATAAAGACATAATAAATATTGCAGCTCCAAGCCCAATATTATTGATAAATTCAGACTCAATGTATTCACTCACCACAGGCTGTAGTTTGGGAACAAATATAATTGTAACTATTGTTGAAAATACCCATTTCATAAAAGAGATTAAACTTAGAGAAAAGCCCTTAAGAAAACATTGAATTAAACAATAAATAAAAATTAAGGAGACTAAAATGTCAAAAAAATTTATACTGAAATTTAAATTTTTAAATATATCAATTAACATTAAGTTCTTCGTTTTCACGACCAAATGGTTTGTAAATTAATATCAATTTTGGTAGTAAAGTAAGTACAGAAATCATAGCTAGCAACATTGCAATGCCAGTAAAAATGCCAAAATATATTGTAGGTATAAAGTTAGACAAAACTAATATTGAAAACCCAAAGACGATTGTAATTGAAGTGCTTAAAATCGCTACACCAACTGTGTCATGACACCTATCAAGAGTCTTATTATAATTATTAAGATTTTTAAATTCCTCTTTAAATCTATAAATATAGTGAATACTATTATCTACGGCGATACCAATGGTGATAGCAGCTATAGTTATGGTCATCATATCTAAAGGAATTCCTATTAAACCAATAATACCTAGTATAAAAAAGGCTGCTAAAAAATTTGGCATCACACCTATGATGGCTAAAGGTATATTTCTAAATAAAATTAAAAACATTATAAAAATTCCTAATATAACAACTCCAATAGTCAAAATTTGAGACTTGAATAAACTCTGTAGTAAATTGTTAAATAATATCAATACACCAGCTAATCTAAACTCATCTACATTCAAACCTAAATCATTATGAATTTCAAAATTAATCTTTTTTATAAGTTCATTTCTTCTCAATTCTTTTAATGAGTCTTTTATTCGTAAAGAAATTCTTGCTTCATCTTTTTCAACAGAAATATAAGGAGAGACAATTTCTTTTTTTATTTCTTCTGGTATCTTGCTGTACAAAACAGCTATTTCTAAACTTTGTAACTCTTTTTTATTTAAATCTTCAGCTACTCTTAAAATTGATCCAAAAGATAGTACTTTACCTATTTCTGGCAATGAGTCTAAGTAATCGTGCACTTTGAGTATTTTATCCATTTTATCTCTTGTAAACCAATACTTTGATTTATCATCGTTTGTGACATCATCTTCCTCCCATTCTGAAAATTCATCATCAGAATATTCTTTTTTTTTACCTGGTGGGAATTTAAGTATTACATTTAAAGGAGTGGTTCCTCCAAGCTCTTCATCAATTTTTTTCATTCCTTTATATATTTCTGTTTCTTTATCAAAGTAATTGATAAAACTGTTTTCCACTTCAAGTTTGAAAATTCCAACAACACTAGCGCAAATTATTATAATAGTTGTGCTAAAAACTATTATCGAATTTCTTTTAGCTATTGATCCAAGCAAGCTTGTAATATACGATTTTTCTGTGCTTCTTATTTCTATTTCATTATCTGAAGAAAAAATATTTATAAGACAAGGAAGTAATAGAAAAGTTACGATTAATGAAACTATTAATCCTAAAGTCATCATCCAACCAAAGTCTATAATTGGTTTGATTCCGCTAAATATTAAAGAAAGGAATGCGCATATTGTTGTTAATACACTATATAGAATTGGTAGCATCATTTTTTTGCTCGCATCTAAAATATTTTTTTTGTTTGAGAATTGAGAATTTCCTTTTTTAATTTGTAAATACCTAACTGTTAAATGGATATTCATTGCCATATTTAATATGAGCATCAAAGCAATAAAATTTGAGGATATTACTGTCACTTTCCATCCAATCAAACCTAATAAACCAATCATTGTTATTACAGAAGTAGCACAACCTAATAATGGCATAATAACCCACTTCATTTTTCTAAATATTAACCATAGAGTTAAAAGTATAAAAAAGAATACGCCAATCCCAAATACTGCTATATCTTTTCTTACAAAACTCATCATATCATCAGCTATCATTGGGATCCCACCCAAATGAATTTTAGCATTTTCTCCATACTTTTTAATAACCTCTCTAATTTCAGTGATATTCTGGTGGTTTCTTTTGTTATAAAGATTTTTATAATTTTCGTATTCTTTTAAAAAATTTTTATAATTAGCTTTTTCTTCTTTACTTAAACCGCTTTCAATTGATTGATTATAATATTTATCTTTAATTTTAATATATTCAGAGAGTCGCTTGTCCTCTTTTAAGTAAACAACGATCCCAGAAGTTTTACCATCTTCACTAATTACGTAATTTTTGTATATTGGACTATTAATTATTTCATTAAAAGCCCTCTCTCTATCTATTTCTGGATAAGCCAAGGTTTTATAGTTTTTCAGTCGATCCATCAAACCTTCATCAGTACTTTTCAGAAGAGGGACATCAATTATTGTTAAAACGCTGTCAACCCAAGTTAATTTCTCTATCTTTGACTTCAATAGTTGAATATCTAGAATTGTCTCTTTTTCAACAAAACTAGATACTGGGGAATAAGTTAATACGAGAAAATCCTTAGAGCCATATCTGTCATTAATTTCCCTCAAATATTTTAAATCTCTATCACCTTCAAGTAATAATGCATCTGACGATGCATCTAAATTAAAGTTTTTTGCTTGAAAAAAAGAAAAAACTATTAAGGCTGATATGAGAGTAAGTGTAACTTTTGGAAAATCTATAACTAGCTTTTTATAAATATAAGACCACATGTAGATATTTCAGATATATCTGAATTTATTTATAACAAAAGAGAAAATTAGGTCGAATTTCTACTCAAATCTTTAAATTTTGTGTAAATTCCTTCAAACTCTACTTTTACAACGCCTGTAGGGCCATGTCTTTGTTTACCAAGAATGATATCTGCAAGTCCATTAACATCATTCATTTTTGATTGCCATTCAGCATGTTCGATTGAGCCTAGTTTTGGCTGTTTTCTCTCCAAATAATAAGCTTCTCTATATACAAACATTACAACATCTGCGTCTTGCTCAATAGAGCCAGACTCTCTTAAATCTGCTAATTGTGGTTGTTTGTCGTCTCTCTGTTCTACGGCTCTAGATAATTGAGATAATGCAAGAACCGGCACTGAAAGTTCTTTTGCTAATGCTTTTAAACCTTGAGTTATTTCTGAAATTTCTTGAACCCTTCCTTCATTTTTATTCGAATTCGAACGCATCAATTGTATGTAATCAACCACAACCAAACTAAGACCACACATTCTTTTAATTCTCCTTGCTCTATTACTCAAAGCCGCTATTGTAATCGCTGGTGTCTCATCAATATACAGTGGTAAGTTGTAAATATTTCTAGACGTTTCAATATATCTATTTATTTCTTCTTCGGTTACTTTTCCATGTCTAATCGAGTCAGATTTTATTCTTGCTTGTTCAGATAAAATTCTAGTAGATAATTGTTCTGACGACATTTCAAGAGAGAAAAAAGCTACCGATGACTTTTCCTCTTTTTTCAAAATATTTTGAGAAGCGTAAAATGCAATATTTGTAGCTAATGCTGTCTTACCCATTGAAGGTCTTCCAGCAATAATTATCAAATCCGATTTATGTAGACCACCTAATTTTTCATCCAAATCTTTAAGTCCTGTAGGGACGCCAACAATACCTTGATCACTTTGCATGGCCATAGTAGCCAATTCAATCGTCCGATCTATTGCTTTGTTGAATTTAATATATGATTGAGAAAAACTTCCTTTTTCAGCTAAATTAAAAAGTGATTTTTCAGTGCTTTCAATTATCTTTGAAGCATCTTGGTCCTCAGAATTTGCTTCTAAAGTATCTGCAGATAATTTATCTGATATTAAAATTAACTCTCTTCTTAAATACATTTCATGAACAATTTTAGCATAATCTAAAGCTTGTTTTGTTGATCCAGAAAATCTAGTAAGTTTAACCAAATACTCAGTTCCCCCGACTTCACTTAACATATTGTCTTTTTCAAAATAATTTTTTAAAGTGATTGGATTAGCTATCATTCCTTTGTTATTTAGATTTTGAATAACCTCATATATTTTTATGTGTGCTGGATCAAAGAATTTTGTCGGGTCTATGATTGAGGCAATTTCATCAATTATATCGTTATTAACTAATACTGATCCTAATAGGGCCTGTTCAGCTTCTAAATTTGATGGTTGTTTGTCAGTTTTATCTTTTTTAAGAGTTTGGATTTCTTTCACAAAATCATACTAGTTTAATAACACTTTTCTTAAAGTAAAAAGTTACACACTATTTTTTCAACTCTGTGGAAAAGTTATTTAGACTTAATTTTGTCAATTTTAATCTTTATATCTGCTTTGACTTCTGAATGAAAGTTTATGTTAACGTTAAAAATTCCAATTTTATTTAATTCGTCTTTTAAAATTATCTGAGACGGATTTACATCAGCTTTTAATTGATCCTTAATTAGATTGGTTATTTCTTTTGGTTTTATGGATCCGTACAGTTCACCATTTTCTTTACTTTCTTTATTAAAATTTAGAGTTTTATTATTAATAATTTTGGCTATTTCTTTAAACTTATTTTTAACTTCTGTATTTTTTTTATTTAATTCGTCTTTTCTTTTATTAACGAAATCTAAGTTTTCCTTACTGAACCTTAAAGCCTTTCCCTTTTTTAATAAAAAATTCCTACCATATCCATTTTTTACTTTAACCTTGTCTCCTATGCTGCCTAGATTAATAATGTTTTCTAATAGAATAATTTCCATGTTAAATTAACCCAAGTATTTTTGCTTTTTTAATCTCACGCGTCAATTTTTTTTGCTTATTAAATGAAACTGAGGTGATTTTAGATGAAATGATTTTTCCATTATCAGATACATATTTTTTTAATAAACTTATATTTTTGTAATCAATCACTGGAGCATTTTTAATAGATAAAGGACATTTCTTAGAAAATTTCCCATCATTTTTTTGAAATAAGCTTAATTTATTTAGAGAACTTGAGCCTCTTTTTTGGAATTTTTTATTTTTTCTTTTCATAATGTTTTATTTTTCTTTTTTAAAAAACTCAGTGTCTTTGTCTAATTTTTTATATTTTACGGTAAGGTATCTGATTATAGACCCATCTAGTTTAATTTTTTTTTGTATTTCTTCTAGCGTATTTTTGTTTCCTTCAAACTTATAATGAATATAGAAACCCTTTCTATAATTTTTAATTTTATTTGATAAATTCAATAATCCCCATTCTTCAATCTTTATCACTTTTCCAGAGGAATTATTTATCAAATCATTATATTTTTCTTTTATAGTTTTTAATTCATTTTGAGCTAAATCTTGTTTAGCTACTATTGTATTTTCGTAAAAAGCCATAATTTATCAAGTTATCTCAATTATTTAATTGTAAAATTTGGGTTATACTATAATGATTAATTATAGCAATACATATAATTGATTAATAAACTTAAATAAAATGAACTCTTTATTGTTTCCAGGCCAAGGGTCCCAAGTAGTTGGTATGGGTTCTGAATTTTTTAATAATTTTGCCGTTGTAAAAAAAATATTTGAGCAAGCTAATGACAAATTAGGACTCTCTTTATCTAAAATTATTTTAGAGGGTCCCGAAGATAAATTGCAACTTACACAAAACACCCAACCAGCTATAATGACTGTGAGTTATTCTATTTTTCAAGTTCTTAAAAATGAATTTGGATTTAGTTTTGATGATTTCAAATATTTTGCAGGACACTCTTTGGGAGAATATAGCGCTTTGGTGTGTGCAGGATCATTAAGTTTCGACGATGCCTTATTTCTGTTAAAAGAAAGAGGTAAAGCAATGCAAGAAGCAGTTCCACTGAATAAAGGTAGTATGATTGCAGTTCTTGGAGCTAAAATAGATGAAATTAATGAGTTGTTAATCTCAATCAAAGAAAAATTTAAAGTCTGTGAGATTGCAAATGATAATGCTCAAGGTCAAGTTATTTTAAGTGGAGATGTTGAAAGTGTAAATTTATTTCAAGAGTTACTTAAAAGTAAAAAAATAAAATTTATACCTTTAAAGGTAAGTGCACCTTTTCATTGTTCTTTAATGAGACCTGCAGCTGAAAAAATGAATGAAAAGATTAATGGTATAAAATTTGAAAAACCCTTTATAGAAATAATTAGCAATGTTACAAGTGAACCAGAAAATGATCCAGACAAAATTAAAAATTTACTAGTTGAACAAATCTATACCACAGTAAGATGGAGAGAAAGCATTATTAATACATTTAATAATGGTACACTTAATTATATAGAGCTAGGACCAGGGAAAGTTTTATGCGGAATGGTAAAAAGGACTGTAAAAAATGTTAATTGCTTTTCAATTAACACAATAGCTGATATGGAAAATATAAGAGATGAATTTAAAAAATAAAAAAATACTAGTCACAGGTGCTACCAGCGGTATAGGAAATTGCCTTGTTAAAAAATTTTACGAAAATGGTGCTCAAATTGTTGCAACTGGCACAAATGAAGAAAAACTTGACAATCTCAAAAAAAATTTCAGCAACATTCATATTGAAAAATTTCAATTGAATAAACACGATAAAATTGAAGAATTTATAAATACGATCGATAATAAATTAAATGGTTTAGAAATTTTGATTAATAATGCAGGCATTACTCTAGATAATTTGTCTATAAGGCTGTCCGAAGAAAACTGGAAGAAAGTTATTGAAATAAATCTTACTTCAACATTTTTAATGTGCAAGCACTCTATTAAAAAGATGTTAAGAAAAAAGTATGGGAAAATTATTAATATAACTTCAATAGTAGGTCATACTGGAAACATTGGGCAAGCTAATTATTCAGCATCTAAAGCAGGCATTGTGGCATTTTCTAAAAGCTTAGCCTTAGAATACGCTAAAAAAAATATCAATATCAACTGTGTATCTCCAGGTTTTATTAAGACTGAAATGACAGATAAAATTGATGAAAATTTTAAAAAAAATTTAATTGAAAAGATTCCGTCAGGAAATCTAGGTTCTGGCGAGGATGTTTCAAATTGTGTAGCTTTTTTAGCATCTGATATGGCAAACTACATTAATGGTGAAACTATACATGTTAATGGAGGGATGTATATGGCTTGACAATTTCAATTAATGATCTATTAAGATTTATGTAAATACGAAAGGATTTCATGTCAGACGATATTAAAAATAAAATAAAAAAAATTGTTGCGGATCACTTAGGGATAGACGAGGAAAAAGTTACAGAGGAAGCAAGTTTTATTGATGACCTAGGTGCAGATAGTTTAGACACTGTAGAGTTAGTAATGGCTTTTGAAGAGGAATTTGGCTCCGAAATATCAGACAGTGAAGCAGAAAAAATCTTAACAGTTGGCGATGCAATAAAATTTATTGAGAGTAAATCAAGCTAAAATTTTTATAAAAAATGTCTCATGATAATGAAAATATCATGGTAATTTTATCTTCCCCTTCAGGCGTAGGAAAAACTACTCTAACAAAAAAAATTCAACAAAAATACCAGTCTTTTAAAATTTCCGTCTCTCATACAACAAGATCTCCAAGATCAAATGAAGTAGACGGTGTAGATTATCATTTTGTATCCCAAGAAAAATTTGAAACACTTATTAAAGATGAGAAATTTTATGAATACGCGAAAATCTTTGAAAATTACTACGGCACTCTAAAGAATAATGTGGATGAAGCAATAAAAACAAATGATATTATTTTTGATATTGATTGGCAAGGAACGAAACAATTATCAAGATTTAAGAGACTAAATTTAATTAAAATTTTTTTAATAACTGAAAATAAAGAGGAACTTAAAAAAAGGCTTATTAAAAGAAATCAAAATACGAAAAAAGAAATAGAAAAAAGATTCAATTCTTTTGACCATGATATTAAGCATTGGAACGATTATGATTACATTATTATTAATAAGAATCTCGAAGTTTGTTTCAACCAAATTGAAAAAATTATCGAAAATCACAAAAAATTAATTACTTTCTAATAATTCTGCAATCTTGTAATAAAATTCAGGTTTTAAATCTGATGGTCTAGACATCAAGTTTAAGGTTTTAAGTTTATCAATTTTTTTTTGATTAAGTATTTTTTTTATACTTTTATTAATCATTTTTCTTTTATTAGAAAAAAAAATATTTGTTACTTTTTCTAGGGTCGCAATATTTTTAATATTGAAAAGATTTTTTTTCTTTGGTTTAAAATGAATTACCAAAGATCTTACTTTGGGTTTAGGAAAAAAACAATTCGGAGAAACGATAAATTTCTTTAAAACATTCAATCTTAGTTCTGTTAGTATTGAGAGTCTCCCATAGTTTTTTGAAGAAAAATTACTAATAATTTTATCACCTAATTCTTTTTGAAACATAAATATAAGATCACTAAATTTTGGAGGCCAAATCTTTTGTCTCAAAATAGTGACAAAAATTTGTGAAGAAATATTGTAGGGTAAATTTCCAATTATAATTGTATCTTTTAATAAAATTTTTTCAATATCAAACTTTAAAATATCTGCATTAAAGATTTTTACTTTTTCATTCTCATTATATTTGTCATTTAATTTTTTTGCTAAATTAAAATCTTTTTCTATAAGAAATAATTTTTTTGGCAGTTTTTTAAGAATATCATCTGTTAGAGCTCCCCCACCAGGACCAATTTCAATAACGTTTCTGCCTTTTATTTTAACAAGATTAATGATCTTATTTACTATGTTTTTATCATTAAGAAAATTCTGACCTAAAGATTTTTTTAAAAAAATCATTTTAGATATTATTTAAAAATCTTATACAACTTTTTAAACTTGTTATGTCAGCTTTATTTTTTAAAATTATATCTTTAGCGATCCCATGATCTGGAGAAATCCTTATATATTTTAAACCCAAGGTTAAATTTATTGCATCAAATTTAAAAAAACTTTTAAAAGGAATTAGCACTTGATCGTGATACATTCCAATTACCACATCATATTTCTGGTAATCTTTGATAAAAAAACTATCCGCAGGGATGGGGCCACTAATATATAAATTCTTTTTTAATAGTTTGACTGCTGGGATAATTTCTTTTACTTCCTCAGAATTTTTATTCAGCTCAGAGTTATGAGGATTTAATCCTAATAATGCAATTTTTGGCTTTTTTTTGAAAAATTTTTGATAAAAATAGTTTAATGTTTTTGTTTTTTTCATTATTAAACTTTTTTTAATCTTTTTTGAAATATCTTTTATTTTAATATGAGTTGTTAGAGGCACTACAGATAATTTTTTATTATATAATAACATTACCTCAGAATATTTAGAAATATTTGATTTTTTAGCTAAAAATTCAGTTACACCAAGTGTTCCATTTCCTTTAATTAATTTTTTGTCTATAGGACAATTGATAAACCCTTTTATTTTTTTTAGAGAAGCGAGTTTATGAGCCAAATTTAGGCATTCAAGAATATATCTGGATGCAAATTTTTTTCTTACTTTGAAACAGTTCTTATAATTTAACTTTTGATCTAATATTTGTATACCTGATGTTGGATTTTTATCAATATCCTCAATTACTGAAAGTTTAATGTTAATTTTAAGTTTCTTTGCTTGATCTTTTAAAAGACTATGACTCCCAATAATCACAATTTTATTTTTAATTTTATTACTTGATTTTTTCCAAGCCTTGAAAATTATCTCAGAATTTACACTGTTAGGATCACCAGCTATAATTATAATTTTATTCTTCATTTAAACTCAATTAATGTTAAATTTCTTTTTTTTGATAAATGATTACTAGAATACAAATTTAGTAATTCATTTCTCTTTTTATTAATCAGCGATTTCTCTAAACTGTCTCTATCTAAGTCGCTCGTTTTTAAATCGACTCTTTTATCCTCCAATTTAAAAAGTAAAAATCTGTTAGCTTCAATTATAGGTTTTGAAATTTCACCGACCTTAAGATTTTGTACTGCATCTAAAAATTTTTTTGATAAAGATGGTGCGCTTATCCATCCTAAATCTCCGCCATTAATAGCTGATGATGAAGTACTCATATTTGTAGCTGTGTTTGCGAAACCAGAGTCTTTAATACTTGTATAAACTTCTTCCATTTTTTTTGATTTCTCTGTCTCACTATTTAATATAATCTCTATTTCTGATAATCTAAACTCCTTTATTTTCATATTCGTATTCTTTTTAATTAAGACATCTAATTCATTTTTGATCTCACTTTTGTTAATAACAATATTACGAGAATAAATTTTAAATATCAATTTCTGCCACAAAAACTCAGTTTTAACTTCATCTAAATACAATAAATAATTTACATTTATTTCAGAAAATAAGTTTTTTAAATCTTCTCTTCTTACCCCTAATCTGATTGCAATTTTTGATAAATGCTCCTGAACTGCAATTTGATTATCTTGAATTTTGAATTTTTTGAGTTCATCTTTTTTTAATTTTAAATCAATTAAGGCCTTTAGTGCGCTACCTTTCAATCTGTTGATATTATTTTGATTAATTTCTGAATTTGTTAACAAAAGAGTGGTCTTTATTTTATTTTCCAATTCAAAAGATGTTATTATTTGATCTCCAACTTTTACTAATATGTTATTTTTAATTTTTGATGATATATCAACAGTTGTTGCAATGAATATAAACGTAAAAATCGATAAATTTTTAAATATTTTCATTACTGACTAAAGCTTGGAGAATTCAATGCCCCAAAAGAATTCAAAGTGATTTTAAATATTAACGAATTTTCTGCTTCTAGCTCAGAGTCATTATAAAATTCTCTTCTGTAAACAATTCCTGCTCGCAAACAATCATTCAAATACTCATAACTTAAATTGTAGTATTCAGAAGAGTTAGTAATTAAATTTCTTTTATTACTAAATGAAATAATGCTATTTTCAAAGTTTTTAAAGTTTATTTCAGTTTTTACATATTCTTTATCATCTGAATTAACTTTATTCTCAAGTAAATAATCAAAGCTAAAAGATATATCATTTAAGTCATACTTTGCTCCAATTTCACTATAATTCATTTCTTTAAGATTTTGATCAATAGAATAATTATAATTTAATTTAAAACTATTAGAATTTTTAAAAGAAAAATTTCCTACTATATCTGAAAATCGATTATCTAAGCTTGATGTGTCTGGCATTTTTTTATTATTTTTTTTCTCATTTATCACCTGGCCAATTGAAAAATTTGTTTGATTATTCGGACTGTCAATCTCATATTCGACCCCATACGTTAAATTTGTACCACTCTCGAAGTTTTCATTTACGTTTAATCTATCTAAAGTAAAGATATCTTTATTATGCAAATTGTAATCACCTTCTTCTTTTCTCATATGGTTTGGAGCATATTTAAATAAAACTTTAGGTCTTAAAAGGTGGTTAATATTACCAATTTTAGATTTAACATAATCTATACTTGCTAAATATCCAACGGCACCAAATAATTCACTAGTTGTATTCTCTTTAAATTTACTTTCATTTTTGACATCATAATTAACATTCTTCAATTTCGTAATGATCTTACCGTCGTAAATTTTTTGTGATTTAGTATGATCAAGTTCCCATTCAAGATCATTTATAAGAAAATTTTTGTATTTATTCGTATCATAGTTGTGTATTTTAAAATTAGTTTGAAAGTTTCCATAACCATATTTTTCACTAAATAAATTTTTATTAAAAACTAACTCAGGTAAAATATTTTCGTACTTATCATTGTAACTTTCTCTTAACGTTCTGAAACTACTCGCTTTGATACCTAAAAATAAATTTTTGTTATCGTCAAACCGATTGAAATCTAAATAATTTTCTAATGTATCGGTTTCATAATTAACTAAATTGGAATCAATTTTGTATAATTTTAAATATTTTTTATTAGAAACATGCTGAATATTTAATTCTAAATTGTTATCAATACCTTCATCGGTTTCGAATTTCTTGACAAACTTTGAAAAAAAATGAGATTTCTCTCCTGCTTTTTTTGTTGAAGAAGTGTTCTTGTATCCTTCAGTAAATCCAAAATTAAAAATTAGATCGGAGTTTTTAAATGCATGCCTATATTCACCAAGAAAAAGCGGATGTTCAGAAGCAAAAAGACGATTATTGATCGTAAAATCTCTGTCATCTCTAATAGCCCAAAAGTATGGCACAGTAATACTTGAACCTAAATTTTTAGTGTCAGAGTAGGTCGGATTTAAAAAACCTGATCTACGATCAACAGTTGGATCTGGATGTGCTAATTTTGGGAAATAAAAAATGGGAATATTATAAACTCTAATAACAGCATTATCATAATAAATTGTTTTTTTAATTTTATCGTGCCTCATCTCAGAAGCACTTAATTCCCACGGAGGACATTTATCTCCCTCTCGATAATCACACATTGTAAAAGTACTTTTAATAAACTTAAGTTCTTCGTCCTTTATATTAATTGTATTAGAAAAGACTCTCGGTTTATTATCGATATTATCTTTAAAATCATCTTGATTTAAATAAACTTTGGAGTCTGTTCCAATCATTTCTCTTTTCTTCTCATCTATATAAATTTGAGAAAACTCATAAGAATTATTAAGATTATCTTTTAATTTAATTAAACCTATTGATTTAAAAATATTTTTACCTATTTTGTAATTAAAATTTTCCAAGTAGATAAAATTACCCTGAACATCTTTTATTAAAGTTTCTTTTTCAGAAAAAACAAAATTTTCTTTGTTGTTTAAAATTACATCTTGTGTATCAACTGAGTATCCTTCTTTAGTTAATATCTTGGTTGATCCTATACTTTTAAAAACTTTTAATTTTTCATCATAAGTTGCATTATCGCTGAAAAACTTGTTTCCAAATTTATCTGTAGCGACAATTTTTCTTTTTAATATAATAAAGTTTTTATTCTTATCATATTTAGCATATTCAGACTTGATAGTGTTATTTTGCTTATCCTTTATCAAAACTTCATTTTCGAAAATTGTTATTTGTAGTTTTTTATCCAAAGTAATATTTTTAGCACTTATATTTAAACTATCAGCCAATAAACTTTTTTGACTCAAAATGAATAAAATTAATAATTTATAAAAACTATTTTTCATTAATTTGCAATATTCCCACAAAACTAAACATTCCAATCACTATTATTGGAATCCAAGCCGCAAGTGTAAGGGAGATTCTATTAGTTTGACCAAGTGCTATCGATAAGTCTTTTAAATAGTAAATTATTACGCATACAATAAGACCCACAATTATAAATCTAAAATTATTTGATCTTTTAAGTGTGCTCATTATTAAAATTGAGGCTAATGCAGTCATAATGAATAGAAAAAAAGGCATTGAAAGCATCGAGTGAAAACTTTGATTTAGAAAGATTTTATTGTAGCCTTGATCCAATAATTTCTCATAATTTATTACAAGATCAATAAAAGACAAAGTATCAATATTTTTGTAGAGGTTTGTAATTTTCTCAAACGTATAGATTGATTCAAGTTCAATACTTTCCTTTTTAATTTTTGTAGACATCCCTTCATCAAATTTTACAATTAGCACGTCATCCAAAACCCATAGGTTTGTTTCGATATCTGCAGTTTTTGAGAAGATTTTTTTTCTTAGATTATATTTTTCATCAAATACGTAAATTGTTACATCTTTTAAATTTTTTTCCGTTTTCTTTGAAGCTGTAATTATTTGTTGCCCACTTACAAGACTTTCTTTTATCCATAAACCATTCTTATTAAAGGTAACTAAATGATCAATATCTTTAGAGTAAGATGCTTTCGTTTTTTCATAATATTTCGACATTGCTGAGGTAACTGGATTAAATAAAAAAAGAATTAACCATCCTATAAAAAAAGATGTAAATGCTAGTATCAGAAAAATTTTAAAATTTGAGAAACCAAAAATCTTCATAGTTACTAAGTCTCTATTATTTCTTATATCAATTATAAATTTCATACTTGTAACAAAAATTATAAATGGCAATAACTGAATAATCATTCCAGGTATAAACAAATTTGTAAGAACTAAAGGAGTAATAATCGGCGCATTCAGATTTTTAAAAAATTCTATTTCCTCAAATAAATTTAAAATTATTCCAAAACAATAAAAAAGAATTGTTATTTTTAAAAAAGTTTTTAGATAACCACTTAGAAGATATTTTGAAATAATATTGTTCATTTTATTAATTCTTTTGAAAACCTAAGTTTTAGAAAAAAATAAGCAATTATAGACAATATTATCGGAAATAAAATAAATATACTATTTAATACTTGATTTAGACCAGTGTAACGAATTACTAATTCAGCGAATAATAGAACTAAAAAACAATACCCAAAAACGCTAAATTTATTAAAATAAAATTTTCTTGACCTTATTAAAATAAAAGAGATTAAAAAAGCTAAAGCTGGAAAAAAGAGAGGAAAAACTATTCTTCTATTTAAAACTGGTAAAATTTCTTTTTTAAGACCACCTCTGCAGTTGTTGTCATTAAAGTAATTGTTAAAAAGACAGCCTATTAATTTTATAGTAGAGGTTTCTTGAATTTTTGGTTTTTTAATAATAGTAGTTTCAAGATTACTCAAATTTATATTAATCTGTTCAAATTTCACAATATGATTTTTATTATTTTCTTTAGTTGATGCAATGATTTGTCCATTAAATAATATCATTTTCTTTTCCTCAACTAATCCTCTTCTAGCTATTATCGTAGTGGTGTCTTTTCTTAAATTTCCAGAAGTTAAATTTTTAAAAATATTCGAATGGTCTTGTAAAAATATATTTTTCAATTGATTTTCTTTTTTATCATCAACTATAAGTGTTATCCCATTAAATGAATCACTGAATTGCTGTACTCTTATAGTTGGTAAAAAAGATGTTAAGTTATCATTGCCAAGTAATTGTCTAGATTTATTTAATGCTGCAGGCGTCACAAAAACTGAAAAAATTAAATAAAAGATGGAAACTACTAAAGAGCTTAAAAAGAATAAATTTACTAGCTGTAATTTTTTTACACCTGATGTCCATAGAATTATTAATTCATTATCTTGTATTTGCTTCACTATAAACATAGTCAAAGCGATCAAAAAAGATAAAGGTATAAATTTTGTAAGAATTCCAAACAAATTCAAAAATGAGTAAAAAAAATATGTGTGTACCGGGTAACCACTCTCTACAATTAGGTCCAAAAAATTAACTGCTCTTACTGTCCATGCAATTACACTTAATCCAAATAAAATGGTTATAAATGTCTTAAAAATTTCTATTAAATAATTTTGATAAATTTTGTTTTGAAGCATCTTAATAATTTGTATATAAATAAAGCAACCTAAAATTAATTTCAACTAAAGGTTTAAATATGGCGAATTTTCCATTGAAAATAGATATAATTAGTCATATATCACTCATTCTTACTAAGAGTTAATAACTATTATATGACTGTTAAAATAAATTATCTGAACAAAAAGTTTAATAAATTAAACTCTAATTTAGTGTTATTCTCTAATGAAAATTTTAGAATAAATAATTTAATTAAATATTTAACAAAATCAGAATATACTTATATAAATGATTTGCTAAAAACTAGTGATTTAAAAAAAAACCTTCTTGTTTTTGAGGTAAATTCAAAAAAAAAAATTGTTATAGTTTCAATCAAAAATAATATCAAGAATTCTGATATAGAAAACCTTGGTGCTGAACTATATTTACGAACTAATTACGGTAAGGACCGCTCATACTTTATTAATTCTGACAGCATAATAAGTAAAAATAAAAATTTCTTAGCTCTAATTCTTCACGGATTTAAATTAAAATCTTATAAATTTGATAAATACAAATCTAAAAAAGATTTAAAATTAATTACACTCAATATATTAGGAAGTAAGAATAAACCTTCAAATTTAAGTCAATTGAAATTTAAAGCATTAGAAGAGGGAACTTTTTTTGCAAGAGATTTGGTTTCTGAACCAGGAAATATTTTACATCCAGATGAATATGCTAAAAGAATAGCTTCATTAAGGAAATATGGGTTAAAGGTAAATGTATATGATAAAAAAAAATTAAAAAAACTTGGAATGTTCGCTTTGCTGGGAGTAGGCCAAGGAAGTGTGAAAGGTTCATACTTAGTTACAATGGAATGGAGAGGTTTAAAAAACAATTCTAAACCTTTGGCTTTTGTTGGAAAAGGTGTTTGCTTTGACACAGGTGGTTATTCCTTGAAACCAGCAAAATTTATGGAAGACATGACTTATGATATGGCTGGTTCAGCTGCAGTAGTAGGTCTTATGAAAAATTTGGCTATTAGAAAAGCAAAAGTGAATGCTATAGGAGTTGTAGGCCTTGTTGAAAATATGGTAAGCGGCAATGCACAAAGACCAGGGGATATAGTCAAATCCTATAGTGGTAAAACAGTAGAGGTATTGAACACTGACGCAGAAGGACGTTTAGTTCTAGCTGATGCCATCACTTTTACTGAAGAAAAATATAAACCGAAATTTATAATTGATTTAGCCACCTTAACAGGTGCGATAATTGTTTCACTAGGTTCAGAATATGCTGGATTATTTTCTAATAACGACAGACTGTCAAAACAAATTTTTGAATCTGGTGAATTAGTTGAGGAAAAAGTATGGAGAATGCCTCTTCATAAAAACTATGATAAATTAATGAATTCTAAAAATGCTGATATGCAGAACATAAATTATGTTGGTGGAGCAGGCTCAACTACTGCTGCTCAATTTTTACAAAGATTTATATTAAATAAAACTCCATGGGCTCATCTCGATATAGCTGGAATGGCTTTTTCAAAATATGGTGGAGCTCTAAATTCAGGTGGCGCCACTGGGTTTGGAGTAAGATTACTAAATAAATTTATTGAAGATAATTATGAGTAATACTCAACAAACTCTGTCAATAATAAAACCTGATGCTGTTGAGAGAAATTTGTCTGAAGAAATTAAAAATATTTTTAAAAAAAATAAACTTAAGATTAAAGATTTAAAAAAAATTCAGATAACAAAAGATGAAGCGTTAGAATTTTATAAAGTTCATCAGTCAAAACCATTTTACAATGATTTGTGCAATTATCTATCCTCAGGACCCATCATAGTAATGATACTTGAAGGCGAGGATGCAGTGCGAATTAATAGAAAATTGATGGGGGCTACAGATCCAAAAAATGCTGATAAAGACACAATTAGAAAACTTTACGGCATTTCAATAGACAAAAACTCAGTGCACGGCTCTGACACAATTGAAAATGCAAAAAAAGAAATAGATTTCTTTTTTAATTAATTAATCATCTCTAAAAATTTTAACAATAGCTTCTGGGAAAGCAAGATGTTCTAATTTTTGAGTTTTTATTTTTAAACTATTTTCATTATCACTTTTGTCCAAGTAAAAGGTTTTTTGTGTAATAATATTACCACTATCAAGTTTTTCATTTACATAATGAACTGTGCAACCAGTTTTTATTTCTTTTTCTTTAAGTATACGTGAAAAAGTATTCAAACCTTTGAATTTTGGAAGCAATGAAGGGTGAATGTTTATAATATCTTTTTTAAAATTATATATAAATCTTTTTGATAAAATTTTCATATAACCTGCCAAGCAAATCATGGATATTTTGTACTCACTTAATAAACGAAAAATTTTGTTTTCAAAATATCTAGATTTACTATTTATAATAAAAAAAGGTATTGAGTTCATCTTAGCATAATTAATCCCTTTTGCATTTCGATTGTTACTAATTACAAGTTTTATAATGATTGGGAAATTATAGTCTCTTGATTTGGATATTAAATTTTTAAGATTAGAGCCGTTTCCAGAAATAAAAATACATACGTTTTTCTTTACCATTTTAGATCATTAAATAGATTCAATTTTTTGCTACCTTTAGATATATATCCGATTTCATATGGTTGATAACTCTCAGAGAAGTGTTTTTTTATTTTAGTAACGTTTTTTTTGGGACATATAATACAAAAACCAACTCCACAATTAAAAGTCTTCATCATCTCCTTATCTGAAACTTTTTTACTCTTAATCCATTTAAATATTTTTAATATCTTAATTTTCGAAAGATCTATATTAAGTGTTAAGTTATTTGGTATTGACCTAAAAAGATTTTCTACTAAACCGCCACCTGTGATATGTGCAGCGGCGTTTATCAGGTTTTTTTGACTAATCTTTAAAATCTCCTTAGCATAAATTTTTGTCGGTTTTAATAATTCTTTCTTTAAACCCTTACTAATTTTTTTTTTTTTTCAAAATTGATCTAATGAGAGAATAACCATTTGAATGTACTCCATTAGAAGGTACAGCTAAAATTATATTATTTTTCTTTACCTTACTTTTACCTAGTATTCTTCTTTTTGAAACAAGCCCTACGCTAAATCCTGCCAAATCAAAATTTTCTTTTGAATAAATACCTGGCATCTCAGCAGTTTCTCCACCAATTAATTTACAATCAGACAAGGCACATCCCTTAAATATGCCTTTTAATATTTTTTTTGTTTTCAAATAATTTAATTTCCCTAATGCTATGTAATCCAGAAAAAACAAAGGTTTTGCACCTTGGACGATTAAATCATTTACACACATAGCTACTAAATCTATTCCAATCGTGTCAAATTTTTTAAACTTGTTCGCTAAGTCAATTTTTGTACCAACACCATCTGTACAGGAGACTATCACAGGATCTTTAATTTTAAATTTACTAATATCGAATAAAGAACCAAACCCTCCAATTAAATCTTTTTCAAGGGACTTACTCTTTTTTTTGACATTTTTGTTTGATACGGCTGATATATAATTTACGAGTTTATTAGCTAATGAGATATTTACTCCACTTTTTCTATAACTATTTTGCATTTTTTTCATTGATAAAATGATATCTAATTTTTTATGAAGTATTTTAAATATTTATTTATTTTAATAGTTTTTTTTAAAACTGAAACTCTTTTATCTGCTGATCGTATATTTAGTGTTAATAATATTGAATTGGCCAAAAAAGGGGATATTACACAAGATGAGTTAGTAAATAAGGCAATAAAAAAAGGTTTCAAAGATCTTGTTGAAAGAATCTTATTAAATGAGGATAAAAATAAAGTTTTGGGTCTAGAATTTTCTAAAATTAAAGATTTAGTTTTATATTATCAAATTACAGATTCTAAAGAAGATTTTAGTTTAAAAAAAATTAATTTCAATATTATTTTTGATAAAGCAAAGTTTCATGATTTATTTTATAAACTTTCCGTTTCTTATTCGGAAATTATAAATGAAGAAATATATTTACTTCCAATTATTGTAGATGAAGACAAGTTATTTGTTTACAGTAAAAATTTATTTTATGATAAATGGAATGATTTATTTCAAAGTGATATAATGGAGTTTATTTTACCAGTAGAAAATATAGAAACTTTACAAATTATAAATTCTAATAAAGAAAACTTGATAGGTTTAGATTTAAATAGTTTATTTCAAGAATATTCTAATAAAAACTTGGCTCTGATTATCATCGATATTTCTAATGAAAAAGGATACAAAATCTATTTAAGAACAAAAATTCTCGAAAAAAAGATTGATAAAAACATAAAGTTAAATCGGTTGAATTTGAATGAAGCAGATTATATCAAAAAAGTGATTAATAAAACGAGTGAAGAAATAATTAATTTAGTTAAATCTCAAAATTTAATTGATGTAAGAACACCCTCATTTTTGAATGTACAACTTCAGCTAAGTAAAAGTAATAATTTGATTGAACTTAACAATAGACTAAAAAAGATTGGGTCAATAGACAATATATTTGTTCAAGAACTAAATAGTGAATATGTGCTTTTAAAAATAAAATATCTTGGAAAACTCAATAAAATTATGGATCAACTTAAAAACCAAAATATTCAATTAAAATTAATTAAAGATCAATGGAGACTTAAAATAATTTAATGAGCCAACTTATTTTCAAATTTCCTTTTAAGACAAAATATTTTGAACAGGATTTCTATGTATCTAATAATAATTTTTCAGCTTATAAGTTAATCGAGAGTTGGCCTAATTGGCCGGGAAAGTGGCTAAATGTATTTGGTTCAAAAGGTTGTGGAAAAACGCATCTGTCAAAAATACTTGAAAAAAAAATAAAAAAAGTGAAGATAGTCAAAGAAACCAATCTTGATAATAATATAATTGACGAATTGTACCTGATAGAATGCTTAATTATTGAAGACTTTAAAAACAAGGTTGAAGAAAAATTACTTTATTCAGTTCTTAATCAATCAAAACAGTTAGAAAAATTTATTGTAATTAATAGTGATAAGACTATAAAAAATTCTTTTTTTAAACTGAAAGACTTGAAGTCAAGAATTAATAGTTTTGTTAATATAGGTATTGAATTGCCCACAGACGATTTATTAAAGGTTATTATTTCCAAGTCTTTTTCAGAAAAACAAATTAATTTAAGTCCCAAAATTTCTGAATTTATAATTAAAAATGTCGATCGTTCATACGATAAAATGTTTAAATTTATTAAGGATATTGATGATTTATCTTTATCTTCTGGAAAATCGATAAATATTAATCTAATAAAAAAAGTATTAAACAAATGAATAAGTATAGAACACATAATTGTTCAGATCTTGGTGAGAGTGAAATAAATAAGACAGTAACATTATCTGGCTGGCTTCATCGAAAAAGAGATCATGGTAATCTTTTGTTTATAGACATTAGAGATCATTATGGAATAACTCAATGTGTTGTAGAGAATAAAAATAAATTTTTTCCAATTCTAGAAAAAACAAAACCAGAGTCAGTGTTAAAGATTTCTGGTAAAGTTGTTAAAAGATCCCCAGGCACAGAAAACAAAGATCTTAAAACTGGAAAAATAGAAGTTTCAATAATTTCCGTCGAAATATTGTCTAATGCTAAAGAACTTCCGATTCCTGTTTTTGGAGAACAAGATTATCCTGAAGATATAAGGCTCAGATATAGATTCTTAGACTTAAGAAGAGAGGAAATGCATAAGAATATCATATTAAGATCAAAGGTGATTTCATTTATAAGATCTGAAATGCTAAAATTAGGTTTTCTAGAATACCAAACACCTATTTTAACAAGCTCAAGCCCTGAAGGAGCAAGGGATTTTTTAGTTCCCAGCAGATTAAATCAAGGAATGTTTTATGCTTTACCTCAAGCTCCACAACAATTTAAGCAACTGATTATGGTATCTGGATTTGATAAGTATTTTCAAATAGCTCCGTGTTTTAGAGATGAAGATGCAAGATCAGATAGAAGTCCGGGGGAATTTTATCAATTAGATTTAGAAATGTCATTTGTTGAACAAGAGGATATTTTTTTAGTAGTTGAAAAATTAATGGTAAATTTATTTAAAAAATTTTCATCAAAAAAAATATTGCAGGATAAGTTTCCAAGAATTCCTTATAAAGAAGCTATAGAAAAATATGGAACAGACAAACCAGATTTAAGGAATCCTTTAGTTATTGAAGATATTACTAATGTTTTTGAAAGAGACGATGTAAAATTTGATATATTTAAAAAATTAGTTAAAGCTGGAGCAAAAGTGAAAGCGATAGCTACTAAAAATACTAAAGAAAAACCTAGAAGTTTTTTTGACAACATTGATAAATGGGCCAAAGATCAAGGAGCTTCTGGTTTAGCATACTTTACAATTGAAAAAGATAAAGAAATTAAAGCGAAAGGACCAGTTGGAAAGTTTTTCAGCGAGTTATCCTTAAAAAAAATTATGGAAATTTGTAACATTGAAGTAGGAGACAGTGTATTTTTATCATGCGGTAAAGAAAATGAAATTTTAAATATGTTGTCCAATGCAAGAAATAAAATTGCATCAGACCTAAAAATTGTCGATGAAAATAACTTTGCATTTTGCTGGATAGTTGATTATCCAATGTTTGAATTAGATCAAAAATCAAAAAAAATTGTTTTTAGCCACAATCCATTTTCCATGCCCCAAGGCAATCTCGATGAAATAGATTTTAATAATCCTTTGAAAATTAAAGCTTTTCAATATGATATTGTCTGTAACGGAGTTGAACTTTCATCTGGAGCAATTAGAAATCATATCCCTGAATTAATGTATAAACTATTTTCAATTGTAGGATATAGCAAAGACCAAGTTCACGAAAAGTTTAGTGGCATGATAAACGCATTGAGTTATGGAGCACCTCCACACGGAGGTATTGCGCCAGGTCTAGATAGGATTGTCATGCTTTTAGCCGAAAAAAAAAATATCAGAGAGGTTACATTGTTTCCGATGAACCAAAACGCACAAGATTTGATGATGCAGGCTCCATCGAAAGTAAACGATGATCAATTAAAAGAACTAGGTATAAAATTAAATATAAAGAAAAATTAATTTTTAGTTTTGAGGTTTATCCTCACATCAGAAAGATCCACAAGTTTTTCTTCTAAATTGCTTCTGACAAAACCTTTTGATGTAATGTTTTTTACAATATTAAGAAATTTATCATCAGTTTCTTCCTTTGAAATATTTTTTCTAGTCGCAATAGAGGGGGTATGTGCCAAATCTTCTTTTCCAAGATAGGAAATAGCTAGTTCTCTAAAAACGTAATCTAAAATTGAGGATGCGCTTAAAATTCTATCATTTCCTATTACAGTTCCAGATGGTTCAAATTTTGTATCGATAAAAGCGTCAACATATTCTTCTAAAGGTACGCCATATTGAAGCCCAAGAGATATAGCGATAGCAAAGTTATTCATCATTGCCTTCACTAATTCACCCTCCTTATTTGTATCTATAAAAATTTCGCCAATTTTTCCGTCATCATATTCACCTGTATGTAAATAGACTTTGTGGTCTCCTATTTGTGCTTTTTGTATATACCCTTTTCTCCTATCGGGCATTTTAAACCTTGAGTTTCCTTTTAACTTCAACTGATTAGTTTTATCAAATTTTTCTAACGAAGATGAATTTTCAATTTTTTTGACAATATTTTTTGAAACTGTTGCGTCAATTTTAAAATTTTGTCTTTTTTCCTCTATTTTTTCGCCAATTCTTTTGGTTTTTCTATTATTTAATTTAACATCGATAACTTCAACGTTACCGTCAGTTCTGCTATCTATAGCCGATAACTCTTTTTCGTTTAGGTCATTTAAAGTATGAACCGTTTTGAAGGTGCAAGTATAATAAGTTTCTACGATGAATTTTTTCATTTTAAATGCAAAATGGTATATTGAAGATATATATAAAATATTGTAAGTGTCTATCATATATTAATACAATTGAAGATTGTGTGGATTTAAATTATTTTAATGATTTTTAAAACTATATTTACTTGGTGGAACAGACATACTTTTGGGACATTTTTAAAAACTTTAATTTCTGGTAAATATGTTGGATGCGACGAACTAGGTAACAAATATTATAGCAACAAGGCTGGAGAGAGGTGGGTACTTTATTCAAAAAATGTTGAAGCTACTAAAATTACCTCAAACTGGTATTTATGGATGCACCACACTATTGATAAAATTCCAAACAAAAATACTGAAAAAAAATATTTTTGGCAAAAAGATCATCAAGAAAATAAAACAGGTACCGACTCTAGACATAATCCAGTCAAAATTAAAAAAGATATTACTCAAAAGAAGTATGAAACCTGGAAATAAACTTATAAGTTTTTTGACAATTTTATTTTTGTTATCAATTAAAAACTTATATTCGCAGGAAAAAATCTCAACCGCACCCTTAATAAATTTAGATCAAATAAAACCTAGTTTTGAAGAATTAGAAGACAAGTATGAAATTTTAAATGGATCTAATGATATAAAAATTAAAGAAAAAAAAGAAAAAATTTCTGAGAAATCTCATGCTATATTAATAGGACTAGATAAAATCACTGCAAAATCTTCTCAAATAATTGTAAATATTAATAAGAAAAAAAATTTTGGACCATTAGAAATAAAGATTTTAAAATGTGGAAAAGTTAAATTAAATAATAAGTTTGATGATGTTGCATATATGCAGGTAAAAGATTTAACTAAAAGTGAGAATGAAAAAGTTTATATTTTTAATGGATGGACTTTTTCTTCTGACCCGAATATAACTCCATTTGATCATGCTATTTATGATTTACAACTTATAAATTGTAATAATGTTTAATAAAATTTCTCTTTGCTAAGCCAGTTAGTATCAAATTCAGATTTAATAAATTTTCTATGATTTAATATTTTTTTGTGAAGATCAATTGTAGTAGTTATACCTTCTAAAACAAACTCGTCTAAGGACCTTAAAGTCCTCTGTATAGCTTCAGTCCTGTTTCTTCCTTTACAAATTACTTTTGCAATTAAACTGTCGTAATAGGGAGTAATTTTACAACCTTGAAAAATAGAGCCATCAACTCTCGTTCTAAAACCCGAGGGTTGATGACACACACTAATCACCCCGGGACTTGGTTGAAAATTTAAAGCAGGATTTTCAGCATTTATTCTGCACTCTATTGAATGACCTCTTGGCATTATATCAGACTGATTTAAGGCTGTTTCACCTGTAAATGCAATCCATAATTGCTCTTTCACAATATCAATACCAGTTTGAACTTCAGTAACAGGATGTTCGACTTGCACACGTGTGTTCATTTCTAAAAAATAAAACTTTCCCTTCTCATAAATAAACTCAACCGTGCCCGCACCTTCATAATTTATCTGCTCAACCATTTTAACTGTTTTCTCAAGCAAATCCTTTCTTTGCTCTTTACTTAAAACAGGGCTAGGTGTCTCTTCAATTAATTTTTGGTGTCTTCGTTGTACTGAACAATCTCTTTCTCCAAGATGAACAGTTCTATTCTTTCCAGACATTATTTGAACCTCGATATGTCTCGGATTTTTAAAATATTTCTCAATATACAACTCATCATTTCCAAAAAATTTTTTTGCTTCCGTCTTGGCAACTAAAAATAAGTTTTCTAATTGGTTTTCCTCATTAACTATTTTCATTCCTTTTCCACCGCCTCCACCTGCAGCTTTAATTAAAATTGGGTATCCAATCTTTTTACCAATAGATTTTGCCTCTGATAAAGATTTTACTCCTCCTTCAGATCCCTCAATTATTGGTAAGCCGTATTTTTTTGCAATTTTTTTTGCTTCAATTTTATCACCCATTTGAGAAATTATTTTTGAGTCTGGCCCTATAAATTTAATCCCATGTTTTTTTACAATTTCAGCAAATTTTGCATTTTCAGATAAAAATCCATAACCTGGATGAATTGCTTCTGCCCCAGTCAAGTCAACAGCGGACATGATAGAGGAAATATTCAAATAACTATTTTGAGGCTGGTGAGATCCAATACAAACACTTTCATCAGCCAATCTCACATGCATTGAGTCAGTATCTACATTTAAATGAACTGCAACTGTCTCAATACCCCACTCTTTACAGGCCCTAATAACTCTAACCGCTATTTCCCCTCTGTTGGCAATTAAAACCTTTTTAAACATTTTTATTATTTAAGAAGAACTAGAGTTTGTCCAAATTCGACTGGTTGTCCATCTTCTACAAGTATTTTTTTAACTTCACCATCATTTGTAGAGGGAACATGATTCATAGTTTTCATTGCTTCTACAATCATTATCGTTTGACCTTTTTTTACTTTATCACCTTCATTTATAAACTTTTTTGCTCCAGGTTCAGGAGCTAGATAAGCAGTTCCAATGATTGGAGATTTTACTCTTATTCCATCAGAATTATCAGTTGTATTAAGAACTGCCTTGTTCTGAGGAGATACAATGTTTCCTTTAGATTGTTCAATTGATTTCGAGGCCTTAGATACTTTAATCTTGGTTTGACCATCCTGATACTCAAGTTCCGTTAAATTAAACTCCTTTAGATTATCTACCAACTCTTTAATTAATTTTTTTTCTATTTTCATTTTTTAAATAACTTAACATTGAACTTAATGCCATAACGTATCCCTCTTTACCAAAGCCACATATTACTCCCTTAGCAACATTACTAATTAAAGAATTATGCCTAAAAGATTCTCTATTATAAATATTACTTATATGCAATTCAATTATGGGAATTTTCAGTATTTTTAAAGCGTCAAGAATAGCTACTGATGTGTGTGTATAGCCTCCAGCATTTATTATCAGGCCATCTTGCTCTTTTCTTGAAGTTTGAATTTTTTCCACTAATTCACCCTCTATATTTGATTGAAATAAGCTTAGCTCTATATCATTTTTTTTAGCGAAATCCTGGCAGTTTTTTTCAATATCATTGAGTGTAAATTCTCCGTATTGGCTTTTTTCCCTCTCACCTAAAAGGTTGAGATTTGGGCCATTAAGAATTATAATTTTTTTCATCATAAAATAATTACTATCATTGAGTAACTCAATTATGGCAAAAATACAATTAAATGGAAAAAAAATTACTGTTAAATCAAATTTTTCTATACTTGATTTGTTAAAAAAGCATAAACTTACAAGTAAGAGAATTGCGATTGAACTTAATGGAAAAATTATTCAAAAAATGAATTATAAAAAAAAATATTTAAAAAATAAAGATAAATTAGAAATAGTTCATTTTATTGGAGGCGGGTAATTGAAAAAAGATTTATTTCAAATTGCTAAAAAGAAATTAAAATCTAGACTAATTGTAGGAACTGGTAAATATAAAAGTTTTTTGGAAACAGCTAAAGCAATAAAAGCTTCCGGAGCAGATATGGTTACTGTTGCTATAAGAAGAGTAAATATTATTGATAAAAGTAAACCGATATTAACAGATTACTTAGACACAAAAAAAGTTACTTTATTACCGAATACTGCAGGATGTTATAATTCAAACGAGGCGCTAAGGACCTTGAGATTGGCCAGAGAGATGGGAGGATGGAAATTAGTTAAACTAGAAGTTTTAGGTGATAAAAAAACACTGTATCCAAATATGATTGAAACTATAAAATCCACAAAAATTTTAGCAAAAGAAGGTTTTAAAGTTATGGTGTACTGTACAGACGATCCATTGTTGACCAAACAATTAGAAGATAACGGTGCTTCAGCTATAATGCCATTAGCCTCACCAATAGGATCTGGACTAGGTCTTCAAAATAAAATTAATATTTCTTTGATTGTAAAACAAAGCAAGGTGCCAGTTATAGTCGATGCAGGAATAGGAACAGCTTCTGATGCAACAGTAGCTATGGAATTAGGTTGTGACGGAGTTTTGATTAATAGTGCAATTGCTATGGCGAAAAATCCAGTTCTTATGGCAGAGGCTTTTAAACATGCGGTGATATCTGGCAGAAATTCATTTTTAGCCGGCAGAATGAAGAAAAATTACATAGCAAAACCAAGCTCAACTTTGAAGGGATTAATTTAATTTTTTTTTCTTCTGACCCACAATGTCCTTAATTTTTTCTTAGTCTTAACTTTCTTTGTTTCTTTTTTTAATTTTTTACTCTCTTTTTTAATTTTAATTTTACTTTTTTCATTTTTTTGTAACTCAAAAATTTTATTTACATATTGAGTTGTTTCTATTAATTTTTTTGATTTATTTAAAAGTTCAATTCTATATTCTGGAATTATCATTTGATCTTCCTCAATTATATCTATTTTAATAGAATATTTTTTTTGAAAAGAACTTAGCTCATCTATGAAATTTTCTTCAATAAATAATTGAACTTTTTTTGGGACAAAAGTTTTTACGATTTTTACTTTTTCAATGAATGCTAAATTCTGTATCTTTTTTAAAATTTTTTGAGAAAAAGACTCCAAAGAAAGTTGAGTTTCCCATTTTATGGAACCTTCTCTTAACCTTTGTCGTGTCATTTCTAATAATCCAAAATTACTTATCCTGCCAATCTGAATTCTAGCTCTATCTTTTCTTATGCTTTCCCTCATTTTTTTTTCAACAGTTCTTCTATTGTAAAAATTCATCATATCGATAAAATCAATTACAATTAAACCAGATAAGTCTCTTAATTTAATCTGATGAGCTATTTCCTCTGCAGCCTCTATATTTGTGTTTAAAGCAGTCTTTTCAATATTTATTTGTTTTGTAGATTGGCCAGAATTTATATCAATTGAAACAAGAGCCTCAGTAGGATTAATTACAATATATCCACCTGATTTTAGTTTAACTGTAGGTTCAAAAATGTTATTTAATTCTTTTTCAATATTAGCGTAATGAAAAAGAGGTATTTTTCCCCTATATTTTTTAATGTTTTTAACATTTCGAGGCATTAATTCTTTCATAAATTTTTTTGCCTTTTGATATGCTTCATTTCCTTCAACGTAAATATTTTTGGTATCGTTATCATAAGTGTCTCTTAAAGTTCTTTTAATAATATCGCCTTCTTCATAAACTAAAGATGGAGCATTGGAGTCTAAAGCCTTGTCTCTTATTTCTTCCCAAGTTTTTAAAGTATTTTGGAAATCTTTATCAATCTCGTTTTTAGTTTTATTAGCACCAGCTGTTCTCACTATCACTCCCATACTTTTCGGAATATTTAATTCATTTAAAATATTTCGTATTTTCTGGCGATCAGTTGAATTAAAAATTTTTCTCGATATACCTCCTCCTTTTGGAGTATTAGGCATTAAAACCATATATTTTCCAGCTAGAGATATAAAAGTAGTTAATGCCGATCCTTTTAGACCTCGTTCCTCTTTAATAACCTGAATAAGTATTACTTGTCCTGGTTTAATTACCTCTTGTATCTTATATTTTTTGATGCCAAATGATGACTTAACCTCTTCCCTAAATTCTTTTTTTTCAACATCTTCATTTTTTATTGTGTTACTCGCATTTTTATTTAAGTCAATTTCTGAAGTTGTATTCGATACATCAGAATTTTCTTGACTGTTTTCAATATTTTTAATTCTTAATTTTTCTCTAATTTCTTCTTCGGCAATTTTAATTTTCTCTTTATCTTCCGAAGGTATTTGATAGTAATCTGATTGAATATCATTAAAAGCTAAAAAACCATGTCTATCTCTTCCAAAGTTTACAAAAGCGGCCTGTAGCGAAGGTTCAACTCGACTGATTGTTCCAAGGTAAATATTATTTTTAAATGTTAAATTGTTTTTATCCTCAAACTCGTATTCCTCAATAAACTTTTCAGATTTGAGAACAATTCTTGTTTGATTTGGATGCGAAGCATCAATATATAAATTTTTTTCCATTCTAATAGAATTCCTTTTAATTTTTTGAAGTATTGAAATTTTAAATTTGACATGTCATTATTTTACACAATTTTTATGAATAAATACACAATTTTTAAATTTGATGCCCTAAGAAAGTCAAAGTTTTTATTGATAAAAGCATAAATGTTCAAATATTTAAATTTTTCAATTAAATTAATAATAATTTTTATTATAGTAATCTTATTTTTTATGCTTTCAACATTTTGGTACTTCTCCATAGGATTGCCTGATTATAAAAAACTGTCAAATTATCAACCGCCAATTTCTAGTAGAGTTTATTCTGAAGATGGTAAGCTGATAGCTGAATACGCTTTGCAAAAAAGGTTATTTGTTCCTTATGAGTCTATTCCAAATGTAGTAATAAATTCCTTTTTATCTGCAGAAGATAAAAATTTTTTTAATCATCCAGGAGTAGATGCTAAAGGAATTGTAAGAGCAATTTTTAAAAATTTGAGAAATTATTCACAAAATAAGAGGTTAGAGGGTGCATCTACTATAACTCAACAAGTGGCAAAGAATTTTCTTTTAACAAATGAAGTTTCTTTAAAAAGAAAAATTAAAGAAGCAATCTTGGCTTTCAGAATTGAACGTGCGTATTCTAAGAAAAGAATTTTAGAACTATATTTGAACCAAATTTATTTAGGACAAGGTACTTACGGAATAGCAGCAGCAAGTTTAGAATATTTTGATAAATCTATTAAAGAACTTAATTACTCTGATGCTGCATTACTAGCAGCTTTACCTAAGGCTCCTAGCAAATATAATCCGTATAAGTATCCAGAAATTGCAAAATTTAGGAGAAACTTGGTAATTAAAAATTTAGAAGATAACAATTTTATTTCCAAGGAGCAGTCAAAAAATCTTAAAAATTCAAATTTAAATTTAAAAAAAAGAAAAATTGAAATAGTTAATGAAGCTAACTCTTATACCGAGGAAGTCCGAAGACAAGTTAACGAAAATTATGGTTTTAAAAGATTATACTCAGAAGGATTAAGTATAAAAACTCCATTAAATATTAATTACCAAATTCAAGCGATTGCTGCTCTTAGAAAAGGAATTGAAGATTATGATAAACGTCACGGATGGAGAGGCCCATTAACAAATAAAATAAAAAACAAAAAGTGGAAAAATAGTTTAGAAAAATACAAATTAGACCCAACTTTAAACTGGAAATTTGCAGAAATAAATGAGGTAAAAGACCAAAGTGTAAATTTCACTACTTTGGAAAATAAAAAAATTAAAGGAACTATTTTTTTAAATGAAATGAAATGGGCTATTTCAAAAAACAAAAGTATTTCTGACAAATTTATTGTTGGTGACATAATTTTAATAAAAAAGAAAAATAATAAGTGGTTCTTGAAACAATATCCAAAGGTAAACGGAGGTATTGTTGCCATAGATCCATTTACCGGAGATGTGAAAGCTTTAGTTGGTGGATTTAATTTTAAAACAAGTGAATTTAATAGAGTGACACAAGCAAAAAGGCAACCTGGATCTGCTTTTAAACCAATAGTTTATGCAGCTGCATTAGAAAACGGTTTTGCTCCCAATTCTATTATACTTGATGCACCTTTCGTTGAAAGCCAAGGAGTGGGATTAAAAAATTGGAAACCAGAAAACTACGGAAAAAAATTTTATGGTCCAACTACTTTGAGAAAAGGTATAGAATACTCTAGGAATTTGATGACTGTAAGAATAGCTAAAATTCTGGGCATAGATAAAATTTTGAACCTTTCTAAAACTCTAAATATTTATAACGAAATACCTGAATTGTTATCAGTTTCTCTAGGTTCTGCTGAAACATCTTTGCTTAATTTAACTTCTGCTTATGCGACATTTGTTAATGGAGGGATTAAAGTTAATCCAAATTTAATTTCAAGGATTCAAGACAGAAGAGGTAAAACTATTTACAAAATTGATAATAGAAAATGTTTAGGTTGTAATAAATTTATTAATCAATCAGATAAATTACCGGTTATTGAAAATTTAAATGAAAGAGTTTTTAGTAAAGAGACTGCATATCAAATGGTATCTATTCTTAATGGTGCTGTAACTAGAGGAACAGCAAAAAAACTCAAAACTTTAAACGTCCCTCTGGCTGGGAAAACTGGAACCACAAATGATAATTTCGATGCATGGTTTATTGGCTTTACTTCAAATCTAGTAATTGGAGTTTATGTTGGTTTTGACAATCCAAAAACATTAGGAAAGTTTGAGACAGGGTCAAAAGCTGCTTTACCAATATTTAAAAATTTTGTTGAGAATGCACTTTTTAAAGATGATTTTCGAGAATTTCAAATACCAAATAATATATACTTAACATCAATTAATTATGATACTGGTTTAAAAGCCTCAAAAAATGATAAAAATAAAATTATTGAAGCTTTAAAAGTTAAAGATATAAACAATCTCGAAAATAATAATTTAATTTCTGTAAATGATCGTGATACCTTAATAAAATTTAGACAATTTTACTAATGCAAAACTTTGAAGATAAATTAGGTCGTACTCAAAAAGCTCTCGAAAATATCAGGGGGTATCTTTGAAAAAAATAAAGTTGCTTCCAAGCTTGCAGAAATAGAAAAAACGCTTCTTAAAGAAAATTTCTGGAAGGATAAAGAATTTGTACAAAAAACTGTCAAACAAAAAAAAATTTATGAGTCGATTTTAAATTCTTTTAATATTGCATCAAAAGATCTTTTAAATTTAAGAGATTTATATAATTTAGCGTTTCAAGAAAATAACGATGAAATTATTTCTGATTGTAATACAAAAATTGATGAAATTCATGCAAATATTAAGAAAAATGAGATAAATTGTTTTTTATCGGGTGAGAATGACGATTTAAATATTTACCTAGAAATTCATGCAGGGGCAGGCGGCACAGAAAGTCAAGATTGGGCTGATATGCTTAGACGCATGTACCTAAAGTGGTTTGATAAAAAAAAAGTCAAATATGAACTTATAAGTGAGCATAAGGGTGAAGAAGCTGGCATTAAGTCGTGTACAATAAGAGCTAACGGAGATTATTTATATGGTCTTATGAGAGCAGAATCAGGAGTACATCGATTAGTTAGAATTTCACCTTTTGATAGTGGGGCTAGAAGACATACAAGTTTTGCAAGTGTTTGGGTTTATCCAGCTGTAGAGGACGATATTAAAATCAAAATTGATGAAAAAGATCTAAGAATTGATACATATAGATCAAGTGGTGCCGGAGGGCAACATGTAAACACAACAGACAGTGCGGTAAGAATTACTCACCTACCAACAAAAATAGTAGTCCAGTGTCAAAATGAAAGATCCCAGCACAAAAACAAGGAAACTTGTTATAAAATGTTAAAAGCTAGATTGTTTGAACATGAAATGCAGAAACGTGATGAAGAAAATCAAAAAGAGCTGAACAGCAAAACTGACATTGGCTGGGGACATCAAATACGCTCTTATGTTCTTCAACCCTATCAAATGGTCAAAGATTTACGAAGTAAATTGGAAAATTCAAATCCATCAAGTGTTTTAGATGGAAATATAGATCAATTTATTGAAGAGGGGATTAAAAATCGATAGTGAGAAAACTTTTTTATTTTTTAATTACTGCAACATTAATTTCTTTAATTACATTTGTCTCGGTTTTATCAATTTTAGGAATTGAAACAAAAAGGTTTAATAGTCTCATTTCTCAAAAAATCAATGATAGCAATAAAAATATAAATTTGATTTTAAAAACAGTCAAATTTAAACTAGATATAAATGAAATTAGTTTATTTCTTGAGACAACTGACCCACAAATAGAATACCGAAACGTTTTAATTCCGGCTAACAGTATTAAAGTTTATATGGATTTTCTCTCAATTCTGAAGACAGATCCTAAAATAAAAAAAGTTACTTTAGGATTACATAGAATAAAAATTAATCAATTAAAAAATATTTCATTAATTTTCAAACCTTCTAATTTTAAAAGTTTTCTCAACAACAAAGTCAAGGAGGGAACTTTAAATACTGAAGTAGAAATTTATTTTGATAGAAATAATTCAATAAAAGATTTTATCGGAAGAGGAAAAGCGTCAAATTTTACAGCATCAATTAATAAAGATTTAATAATAAATGATGCTAATTTCACTTTCATCTTTGATAAATCAGATATTTTAGCAAAGAATATTGTCTTTAAAAGCGGTCCGATTGTAATTAAAAATGGTGATCTTAAATTAAATTTTTCTAAAGAAATAGCTTTAGAAACTTCTTTTGAATTAACTTCAAATTTTGACAGTAAAACTTCAAATAATATAAATTTTTTGTCTAGCTTTAAGCATATTAAAAATATTAAAAATTTAAAAGCAGATTTGAAAAATTCTATAAAAATTAATCTAGACAAGACTTATAAAATTATTGATTATAGTCTTTTAAGTTCTGGAAAAATATCTGAGTCTTCTTTTTTGAACAACGAAAGTTTTAAAAAAATATTCTTACTAGATAATTTTGATAAACTAATGATTTCAAATACTGAGGTCAAATTAAATTTAAAACCTAATGAAAACAATATCATTGCGAAAGGAAAATACTCCTTAGATGAAGTAAACTTCTTAGACTTTTCTTTAAATAATAAGTTAAAAAACTTAACTCAAAAATTCAATATAACTGCTGATTACGATGAGCTCTTAAATTTAGATATTATTAATTACTCAAAAAAACATAAGAAAATTGCAAAAATTGAATTGGATTTCACAAAAAAAAAAGATGATATTTTTATCAATGAGGTAAATTTTACTAGAGAGAAAGACTCAATTTCAATCAAAGGATTAAAATTAAAACAAAATAAATTTTTGTCTTTACAAGAAGTTTCTGTTCAAACTCATAATAATAATATAGAAAATAATAATTTCTCGATTCTATATAATGATAAAATTATAATTAAGGGATCTAAATTTGATGCAACAAATTTAACAAAAGTTTTAAAAAGAGACAATAAAAGAAATTTTTTATCGAATGTGACCAAAAATATAGAAATAGACTTTTCGACAATTAATGTACCTTTATCAGAAAAAATTAGTAATTTTAAACTAATTGGAAATATAGAAAGAGGAAAGTTTTCAAAAATTTCAGCAAAAGGAAGTTTTGGAGAAAATAAATTTATCGATATCCAGATGAGAGATGATAAAAATAATAATAAAAAATATTTAGAAATTTATTCTGATCTTACTAAACCTCTTTTAACCGAATATAGTTTTTTTAATGGTCTATCAGGTGGAAATATATTATTCTCCTCTGTTTTTGCTGGTGATTACTCTAAGTCAAACTTAAAAATTGAGAATTTTAAAGTGATTAATGCTCCAGGCATGGTAAAGCTATTGTCTCTCGCTGATTTAGGAGGCCTTGCTGATCTTGCAGAAGGTGAGGGTTTGTCATTTGATTCATTAGAAATTAAAATGGAGAAGACAAAAAATTCGATGAAATTTAACGAAATTCTTGCTTTGGGTCCAAGCATTTCTGTTTTAATGGAAGGTTATCAGAATAAATCAATTACTAGTTTAAGAGGAACTTTAGTGCCGGCGAAAACTTTAAACAAATTTATTTCTAAAATTCCGGTTATTGGAGATATTGTCATTCCGAAAGAAGTCGGTGAGGGTTTGTTCGGAGTAAGTTTCAAAATAAAAGGACCACCAGGTAAAGTCAAAACAACAATCAACCCGATTAGAACTTTGACACCTAGATTTATTCAAAAGATAGCTGAAAGAAATAAACAGTCTAAATAGCCTTTATTAAAAAATGTTTTTTCTTACCTAATGATATTTTTGAAATATTTTCTTTAAAATATTTTATTTCAAAATACTTTTTATCCTCACTTACTACTGTATCATTAATTTTTAAACCTTTATTTGCTATCAATCTTCTTGCCTCACTTTTTGAGGAAAATATTTTACTTTTTGATAAAAAATCTAATAATTGTAATCCTTTTTTCAAATCATCAATTTTTATCTTAATTTGAGGTAACTCTTTTCCAAACCCAGAACCCTTAAAAGTTTCTTTTGCAGTCATAGCAGCTTTTTTAGATGCTTTTTTACCATGAAGAATTTTAGTTGCTTCATTTGCTAAAATTATTTTTAAATTATTAATATTTTTTTCCTCATTGCATAATTCGTCAATTTTATTTGTTTCTAATTCTGTAAAAAAATTTAAGAATCTTTTTACATCACGATCGTCGGTGTTCCTCCAAAATTGCCAATAATCATATGGTGATAATAAATTTTTATCTAACCAAATCGCCCCTTTTTCAGTTTTTCCCATTTTTACTCCAGAAGACAAAGTAATTAGAGGCGATGTTAATCTAAAAGAATCTTTTTTTAGTAATCTTCTGATTAAATCTACACCATTTACTATGTTTCCCCATTGATCTGATCCGCCAATTTGTAAAATACAATTTCTTTTTTTGAATAGCTGGTAAAAATCATAGGCTTGTAAAATCATGTAGTTAAATTCCATATAGCTAAGGGATTGTTCTCTTTCTAATCTTAGTTTTACACTATCAAAAGCTAACATTTTATTAATTGTAAAATGACTTCCTATATCTCTTAAAAATTGTATTAAATTAAGTTTATTTAACCAAGTGAAATTGTCTACAAATAATGGTTTGGTTTTTTTATTTGAGTGATTTAAAACTTTGCTAAATATCTTTTTAATACTCTTCACATTTTTTTTTATCTCTTTAGGGCCAAGGATCTTTCTAGTCGAGTCTTTTCCTGAGGGATCACCAATTAAGGTAGTTCCACCGCCAAGTAATATTATTGGTCGGTGACCATGTTTTTGCATCAGTTTAAGAATCATTATTTGCAACAAACTTCCAACATGTAAACTACTTGCAGTGCAATCGAAGCCAATATATCCATTTATAAACTGCTTATTACATATATAATCTAACTTTTCTAAATCTGTACATTGATTTAAATAACCACGCGCATTCATTTCGACTAAAAATTTATTTTTCATAAAGTGTTTATTTTACTCCACTATTATAGAAACTTACTATAAATTTATATAATTATGGGAAAATTATTAACATGTTTAGGATTAATGAGTGGAACCTCAGGTGATGGAGTTGACGCCTCTATCATTAAGTCTGATGGGGATTTAAAGTCACAAAATGATAATATTGTTGAGCTTATATGTGATAAATTTTTTGAATATGATAATAAAACTATAAAAAAAATTCACTCTCTCAGAAATAAAATTAATTTTCAAAAAGATCTTAAAACATATTCTGATGAAATTCTTGAACTTCAAAGGGAGATAACTCTTTTTCACGCTAAAGTTTCTAAGGAAGTAACAAATGGTAAGAATATCGATCTAATAGGATTCCATGGCCATACTATTTACCACAATCCAAAAGAAAAAATATCAAAACAATTAGGCGATGCTACTCTTTTGAATCAACTTTTAAGAAAAAAAATTATTTTCAATTTTAGAAATGAAGACATTTTAAATGGAGGCGAAGGAGCTCCATTAGCACCTTTATATCATTATGCAATTGGTTTACAAAAAAAAATAACGTTACCTTTTAGTTTTTTAAATATTGGTGGTATATCCAATATAACTGCTTTCAATTTTAAAGATATCAATTCTTTTAAAGCAAGAGATATTGGTCCTGGGAATTGTTTAATAGATAGGTGGATAAGGGAAAATTCAAATTTAAATTATGATAAAAATGGCAATATTGCAAAGGCAGGCAAAGTAAACGAATTTATTTTAGAACAAGTATCTGAACATAGAAATAGAATTTTTGAAGGGAGAAGTATTTTAGAATTACAAAGATCACTAGATATAAAAAATTATGATATAAGTTTTATTAGAGGGCTTAATTTAGAGGATGGCGCAGCGACTATCACAGAATATACTGCAGAGCTACTGTCATGTGCAATTGTTAAATTTACTAATTTTGTTGAAAATAATAATGATAAAAAAATAACAAAGTTAATCCTAACAGGCGGTGGAAGAAAAAATATCTATCTTATTAATAGGTTAAAAGAAAAATTAAATAAAAATTTTGAAATATTAATGATTGATGAATTTAAAATTAATGGAGATTTCGTAGAGTCACAAGCATTTGCTTTTTTAGCAATTAGATCAATCAAAAATTTATCAATATCTTACCCGAATACCACAGGATGTAAAAAAGCTTCTAGCGGTGGAGAATTATTTGACTCTTAGATTAATGCAGTTTTTTCTTTAAGATATTTCTCAATTTCAAAAGAAAGTTCCTTTTCTTTATTTTTAAAAAAGTGATTTGAACTTTTAATTTTAGAAAATATCACTTCAACACCTTTTTGACTTTTAATTCTATTATCTAGCTCTAAAATACTTTCTTTAGTTACAAGTTCATCATTTTCACTATATACGACTTGACCAGATGTTGGACAGGGAGCTAAAAAAGAAAAATCGTAAACATTTGGTTGTGGCGAAACCGCAATAAAATTATTTACTTCAGGTCGTCTCATAATTAATTGCATACATATAAGAGAACCAAAAGAGAAACCAGATACCCAACACTGACTATAGTCTAAATTTTGTCTTTCTATCCAATCTAATGCGGCAGCAGCATCTGACAGCTCACCTTGTCCGTTGTCAAATACTCCTTCGCTTTTTCCAACTCCTCTGAAGTTTACTTTTATAACTGAAAAACCATTATCTAAAAAAATATTATACATTAACTGAACAATTCTATTATTCATCGTACCACCATATTGTGGATGAGGGTGTAATACGATTGCTACTGGTGATCCAAATTTTGGATTCTTATAATATTTAGCTTCTAATCTTCCGGCAGGTCCAGGTATAAAAATTTCTAAACTTTTAGGTTTCATACTTGATAATGATTATTATTAAAAAAAAAAGTACTGAGTTATATCACGTT